>Ga0247760_1000944_pt1 | contig 29565 bp, 31 predicted proteins | sample UWRJL171409R4_FD_179936 | JGI IMG/M metagenome (GOLD analysis project Ga0247760, IMG submission 179936) | Plant litter microbial communities from Arlington Agricultural Research Station in Wisconsin, United States - UWRJ-L171-409R-4 | ecosystem: Environmental > Terrestrial > Plant litter >... | reverse complement strand
TGGCCGAAAACAGCCCGCCGCGCGATGGCGCGATTGATTCCGACCCCGAGGTCGATGCGGACAGCGATGCGGACGATTTGTTCCTCGATGACGACCCCGTCGAGCCTCTATCGAACCCCCCTCCAAACCACAAGCTTCTGAACGACTAATATGACTCCCTCGACTCAAGGCCATACAAAGCGACCTACAAGAGTTTGCGGCCTCTGCCGGCTTCTGTGTGTTGAAGCTCCGGTCTAACAACCACGTTAAAGATCTGGGCTATACCAACATTAAGAGGCTTAGTCAGCGACTAGTAGTTAATAGTCAATTGTAATTTTATTGCAGAATCGGTAGATTTGAGCCTAATTGCGTTCGTTCGCTGGCAGGGTCGATTAATTCGCGCATTTAATTGAAATGCGACCGCGGATGCGACCGTGGACTCGTTCGCGGGAGGGGGTTAGGGTTATGTGTGGGAGAGTCGGTGGGGTACGGTACAAATAGACCGAGACTACGGTACAAATAGACATTCTCTTTATAAAATAAAAAAAGGCTTTTGAGTTTGGGTACCACAATCACCGAGCTCTAGGCTCCCACCTCAATTTGGGATGAATTGGTCGCGAAGGGTTAGGCTGACGCGATGACTCAACAACAAGAGGGCGAGGGCAAGAGCGGGGGCACTACTTGGCTGATCCGAAGAGATACTTATCCACGCGATGAGGAGTCTCGAATCGGCGTGCCGCTATCCTGCATGCCGCCGGCCCTGCTCAGCCAATCATGCCACCTACCGCAGACAGCACCGCAGCAACCCACACCGTCTGAACACTTAACCGTGATTGAACCGAAGTTGTCGGAGCCGAGTGATTTCTTCGCTCCCTTAAATGGTCGTAGAGAAACCAAAGTAAGGGAAGGAGCGGTTGCCGATGATGCATAAATAAAATTACAATTGACTACTATCACCACTATCTACAGTGCTAACTAAGCGCCTTCCTCAGCCTCTAATTGGCCCACAATTGCCTCCGTTACTTGCGACTGTGTGGCTTGCGTGGAGGCTCGCGTGGAGGCTCGCGTGGCTCGTGTCTTCTTCGTTATTCCTGATATTGTTAATGCCGTACGGCTTCCAGATGCCGTCATAGAACTGCCCCTACCCTTATAAGCGCTTCTACCACCTTTACCGGGGTTGCTCGACGTTGGAGTACTGCTTATACCGCCTAGAACTGTCTCCGGAGCCCTGTTAAACTGTATACCTTCCCACTGTAAGGGCTCACGCTAAATACTTAAGTCTAGGCCAGACTGACGGCCTGTAGTCCTTACACCACCCCTAGCTCTTATGTTGCCTCTATTCCCACCTCTTAGCGCCCCTAAGCCTCGCCTGGAGCTTTAAACACTCTAGCTAACAATAACGATAATACTACCAGTTTAGCTAGGCAGTGTAGGGAGCTAGGTGGCCGGTATAACCTCCTGGCTGCCCTGTGGGAGCGGTTCCGTAAGCCTTAGGGCGTTAGGGTTACTAGTAAAGGCGTTAAAGCCCCGTGGTCTACCCTTAAGGCTTATAACTCAGTTAAACTCTTAATACCGTAAGTAATGATCCTTATTAAGAAGACTTCTAGCTAACCATTAGAAAGGATAGAAGTCTTCCTTAACTAAGGATAACTTCTTATCCTTATAGTGAAAGTAGAGGTTATAGTTGTAAGGGATACCGTACTACTTTATAAAGCTCTTAATACAGTCTTTAAAAGGTATAGAGTTTAGATTAGTTTAAGTCGGTAAAGCGTTAAATATAATCCTATACTGATTTTAAATAAGACCTAATGTTTTTAAGGAGACGTTATAAAGCGCTTTTCTAAGCTAATCTTTACTTAAAAAGTCAAACCGTAAACGCCCCTTTTCTACCTTTATTACCTTTTTAATATTCTCCTTTATAGTGTTAATTATTACTATTAACTGGAGTATATACTCTTAAATAAAGCTACTTCTAATGATAATAAAGGACTTAAGGTATCAATTAATAGGTTTTACTAGTAACGTAGTCCTCTAGCCGAAGTTAAGGCGTTTATTACAGTAACAGGTAACCTACTCTTTAGCCAGAGGTATTTAGTTATCTTTAAAATATAATATAATTACTGTTTATTAATAAAAGTAAGCTTTAAGCTTCTCCCACGCGATATTAAAGTCCTTAAAGGTAGGAGCATAAATAACAGTCTTTTAAAACTTATAAAGGCCAGTTATTAAGTATTTAACGGCCTTTATGCTAAAGTAAAGCAATTATTAACCTATATATTAGTATAATCTTTAATACTCTTTACGTAAGCTTAATTTAGATTACTCTCCTCTTTAACTTAACTTAAAAGCTAATTAATATTAAGTAAAGTAGTAATATAAGCTGCAGCTTCCTTATTCCACTTTAACTTAATATTCTTTATAATGTTTATATTAAGGTAGAACATATAGATTTAAGGTTTAGTAAAAGGATAAATATTAATAACAGCACCTCTTATTACAGTATTATAATTAGTAATAATAATAAACAGTAATAACGCTTTAATCTCTTCCCTTACAGCGTTAACTTACTTTATTAACTAATTAAATCCCTCTTATCACTTATTATTTATAAAGTTAAAAGTGTAAGAGAACGTTATTCTAAGATAATTAAAGGTAATGATTTAAAAGAACGTTAGGTTCTTATTATTCGTTTTATAAGTGTTATTATATAACTAAACCTAATAATATTATTACCATTACTTCTTATACCAGTCTGTGGTTCAGAACAGACCCTTTAGTTTCCTCAGCTTATCGCTATTATTTAAGGCCACTACCCACTTAACTTTATAGGGAATATTCTTCTCGTTAAGCAGTTTTATAATTATAGGGAATAGATTATAGCTAATTATCTCCTTCTTTCACAATCAGTAACAGCAGTTCTGTAATTAACGTTAAGTAAAGATAATACCTAATTATAACAGGAAGGTTAATAACAGGTCTGTAATTTACGCTAAGAAAGAATAATACTTAGAAACACTCTTTAAAACTCTATAACTAGTTTTTAAATCCTTACAACAGGGTAATTAATATACTCTTTAATTAAGGTAACATAAATATCTGTAAACTTATTACTTACTTACTAATCTTTGTAATCGTGATTTTAATAGTTCTTATAACTTACCTTAACTAAGAAACACTAAGGCTGTTAACCATTAACAAGAAAAGCTTTAACTAAGCCCTCCCACGTATAACTAACCTTTACTATACTTATACAATAAAAATAGGCCTTAAAGTGACGTATCTTACCTTTAACACAGTTAAAATCTACCCTAAAGTAACTAAAGCCTTTAATTAGGTTAACGCTCCGTAGCTTTATAATCGAAAAACGCGCCTAGGCGCAATAATCGTTTAATTCGGCAACTAGGTCTTTAAGGGAGTCATAGCCGTATATGAGGAGCCTGTAGCCTGGGGGAGGGTTTAAGAATGGAAGAACATCGCCGTGATCGCTGTGATCGTTATTACAATCGCTATCACCGTCAGAGCAATCGTTCCACTCGTCGCCGTCGTCGTTAAAAGGGGCTATTTCGTATCAGAATCGACGGGATAATTGATTAAAGGTGTTTACGGCTTAATTTAACGATTTACACGGTGTTCGCGCGTTGTGGAAGTTATTCGCAATTGTGGGTGGTGATCTTGGTGATGGTGGCAAATGGTGGGGTTGGAATTCGGGGTGTGTAGCTGACAGCTGTCACAGATACGCGGCATTAGAGGGGGGTGGGTATTATCACAGGGTTAGGGTTATGTATGAGGATTAAGTGGGGTCATAGTACAAGTGAGACAAGAGCCATAGTACGGGGATGCGTCCTCTTTATAATTGTATTTTCGGACGATCGTAACATCATTATCATCTCACACAGCTTTAAGACGAAGTGTAATGTGTTAGAAAATGTTCAATGGCGTCTCATTGTGCCCTGGACGTATAAATACAAAATGTCATTTGGCTCGGCCAAGTATATGTACGCTATCATGCACTCCGGACTAACCTGTAAGTTACCCCCATTCCCTCACGCCTAGCGTGCCATTGGCTCATGGACTTTTCCTAGGTATGTAGATGGGTAAAAATCCCCACACATCTTAGTTCCATTTGTCAGCACACAGACAGTCGCCATAACTGGGCCCATAGCTACCGTGTTTAGTATAACCATCGAAGAGCAAAAACTGGGCCCGGGAACGGGCCTTTGCAACTCACATACATCATATTTTGGGCCACGGTAGCTATAGCCGGTCGTTTCCTTGAACTCACCTCGGCTCAGGGAGGTGCTCGCTGCGCCTCACCCTCGGTTCAGGCTCTGCGACTAATGCGGACTTGGTCAGAAAATGTCGTGGGGGGTGACTATAGAGGTAATCTCTAGCGAGTCTATCCTCAAGGTTGTAAGTTGTGACGGCAAAGCGCCAAGCCGAACGAGGTGCTAGTGCTGGAGCCAACTTCAGAAGTTCGCTGTCGTCAGCATTCTGGTCTTGAGACAGAGATCCGGGAGATTGCCACCCCGCTCTTTGGTCTCCGTCTCCGAAAGCTTCGCCTTACGCCCTATCATAATCCCCGTGATGACGAATAGCGAGGGGTTCACCACGCCATACTGCTTGTTCCGCTTGACGTAGCTTTCCACCTCGGGCGAGTCCATCGTATCGTCGAGATAGCTCTGCGTCATGTTGACATAGGACGTTTCCAGGCGCTCAAACTCCCAGCAGCGGTTGACTGAGTGCTTGAAGGCGACGCCGGCGTTGAAGCCCACGTCGGCACCAGCGGCGGCGGCAATGGGAGCGGCGACTTTACTCGACAGGTCGAAAGTTCCACCCTCAGTGAGCTTCCAGTCTAGGTCGTAGGCGACGCCGGCCTGGATGCGGATGCTGGAGGGATATTCCTCGGGGCCTGCCGGGTTGACGATGTCGAGGGATTTTGTGGAGGTGATGACGTGCCCGATGCACACCGGGCCCGTAGCCTTGCCGTACCCGCTCGCGGGGATGAGGGGAGTGGCATGGTGTGTGTGACGGAGTACAAACCAGCACTTGTCTGTCATGCTGGGCTGTTGAGTTGTTTTCCAGGGACTTGCACGAAACCTCTGCGGCGGAGAGGGGAAGCGGGGTAACTAATTGAAGAAACCAATGGGTGCCCAACTGAGGTTCTCAGCACGTAAGCCGACGACGGTAGGCCGACCGATGCCGCGCACGCATCCTAAATGGCCCTTCACTCCCTGCATCTTGCACTGAACCTTTCAGCAAATGATGGCTGGCTGGAGTGCTCGAATCCCTTCGGCGCACGACCGACCTAGGTCGACTTATGAGATGCCGACGTGTCGCGGTTCTGGGTACGTAACTATGTCCAAATAGGTAGCTGACCGAGTGGAAAGAATATTTGCATTCTCACGTGTTACTGAGATCCCCAAGTGCTTCGTTTAGAGAGTCGCACAGCTCAGATCGCTGGCGTCTCGGAGAAGCAGGCCTGTCCTCACCATCCATGACCTGGGTATTGCGTAGTAATTTCTAAGGGGCCATATATCGATAACCATTATCTGGCCTCTGCGCCATTTTACCTAATACTGAGAATATGCCTTCTACTTTCCTCAGATCATTCGCCCCTCGCAGCTGTCCTCGGTAGTCGCGATGGCGGGAGAAATCGATGATTCGCGCGGCTACTCCGGCCCCTATCGTCGTCGAGAAGGAAGTTCCGCTGAGTAATGCCTCATAGTTTACCAACTCGATATCTTCACCAAGAACCGCGAAGGATCGATGCTCTGCCGTGGGTATAAGGCTTGGGTTGAAGGTATGTGCTGTCGACGCTCTGACCATCGCGTTTGTCGAAAAGAGTGTGATAACCTTCCCGTGGCTGTAGAGATGGCCAGGAAAGTAGATGTTGGTGCAATTCCCATAGTTTGAGGATGACGCCCGTGTCAAGGATGGCGATCCGGACAGATGGTGAGCCGACATCCCTTTCTCCGGACTTCACTCGAAGTGCTGCGCTCAGATTATCGAATTGTCGGAACCAGTCCTGAGAAGAAAAGCTTGTTGATCTATGGCAGCAATCAGTTACTAGGGAACTACTTCCCTAAAAAGAGTAGGGACGTAATTGTCTACAGCACTAATCGTTGGGACTCTATCCGAAACCACGGGCTTATTTAGGAGGTTGCCGATGCTGAAGGGCGTGCAATCCCGCTCCTGTGGGTCTGGCTTGTTTGACCAGAATGTGTGGCTGCAGAGATCTTCAATAGGCCCAACAATGTGCTCCTCGATAGCATGGCGGATTCCGGCCAAGTCTCTTAGGTTAGTTTTCGTAAAGGTCATTAACGTACATGATAAGCGAGCGACCAGAACAAGCGAGCGACCACTTTTCCACCACCCCACCACAACTATCCTCAATTACACAACCACAACACTAGGAAATAACAATAACTGAATCAGAAACAGATGAATCAGACGATTCTGCAGCCTCCTTGCAAGTGCGTGCATTATGGCCAGGCTTGCCGCACACGCCACAACACCGAATCTTCGTACGAGACCCCCCTGCACCACCACCACTTTGTCGTGTTTCCTGAGCCAACTGCTCACCCACAGCCTTCTGATCTAATAGATCCTGTGCCTCTTGTACAGTAAGTGACCCTCCAAGCCGTACACGCGTTTTTTTCGCTCTCCGTCGCTTACTAAGCCCTTCATTAGCCTTTCGTAGCGTAGAGACCTCTGCACGTAGGAGAGCCACCTCGTGCATCACAGCCATTGTGCCTTTAGCTAATCAGTCCACAGCAGCGAACATAGGGGTTGGAGAACTGCCCTGATGGTTAGAAATTCGATTTTTGATAAGTGTTGACTGTGAGGTGGTATCTCGAGGGTTATATAGCGTTTAGGAGACCCAAGGTAGTTATATAGTTAAGCTTAAGGCTAGTGGCGTTAGGGTCCGAATACGCACATCTAGCGTAGATATTACTCTCTCTAGATCGTACGGTATAAGGCCGGCTCCGGCAAACCCCCCTTAGATGTTTTTTTCTGTGATTGAAGTAAAAAACGCCTCTTTGAACGCACAGAGAAATTCTAACTTACTAATATATATAATGTTCATCCGCATAAGCTGCTTAATCTGGTAGTTATACGCCTTCTTTAATGGCGAAAAACAACTAACATCTAATGGCTGAAGTATATGTGAAAAGTGCAGAGGCATACAGAGTGTAATAATGTTATACTCTTAACAGTAAGTCTCGAATTCTTCGGAATAGTGGCTATCGTGGCCATCAAGGATTAACAGCCGGTATTTACCCTTCGTACGAGATGCTGTGTAGAAATCGAAGTGCCGAATCTAATCTATGCCTTTCTCATTAGTAATCCAGCTATTATCGGTTGTTACAATGCGCCAGGGGGCCGGAAGGTTACACTCTTAATACCAATTAGCAAGATGATATTACCTAGCCAAGATAATAAATGGCGGGATGGCCTAACCTAAAGCATTGACTCCTTGAATGACTGTAGCCCACTCTCGATTACCAGGCTAGGCCTATTTAGCCCTGCTGCGGCTATCTAAGGTAGTAACTACTATACTAGCAATGATAACGCCCATTATAAAGCCGGTCTTATCGAAGTTGTATAAATCGTCGTCAAGGATGCCGTATTTGACCTTTACGTTATACACAAGTGCAAACCACTCGCGAATAACCTTTGGATCTTCGCATTTAGCCCTCTAATAGTCGTATTTACGTGTAAAACGCGTCCGAAGGTCTGGCTGGCGTTTGATGAAGTTGTGAGCCCAGCGTTTACCGACAGGGGGCGCGTCGCGTTCGCGTAGCAATCGGTTGGCCATATCTTCCACATACGAAAACCGGGGGTGGAATGCGCGTGCACATAGCTCGATTATATATTGAACAATCGTCTTCTCTTCCAAATCCGTAAGTTTGCGTGAATTGGCTGGAATATCACGTCGTGAAGGCCGACCGTCGCGTCGGTGCCTGAGGGTACTGCGATCGACTTCGTAGATCTTTGCAATGGTTGCAACCTTAAGATTTGGATCTTTTTGAAGGGCGGAAAGAGCCAAAACCAGTTTGGCTTCGTTTGAAGTGGTTGACATTTTGCGTTGTTGAGAAATCAAGGTGTTAGTGGTAAGGTGGTGGGTTTGGTGGAAAAGTGGTCGCTCGCTTGTTCTGGTCGCTCGCTTATCATGCACGTTAAAGGGTCGTGAGATAGCATTTCGATGCCTTGATGCTCGTCTTTCTTGGTTCGGCACACGGCCAGGCAGGTTTCAATGACCTGTTGAATCTGAGGATATACCTCCTCGTTATTCTCCCACATCTCACGGCTCTCCAGATAGATGCGTCTCGCAGTAACATGCTTAGCGTTGATGTCCAACTCCCGATTTTCATGGTAGAATTGCGGGCCAATAAAGTCCTCGATCTTCCGGCCAAACTCAATCTCGATCAACATGATGCCGAGTGCGAGAATCTTGGGAAATTGATGGGACCGGACGACAGGACCGCGATCTTTGGAACCCGGATTCACGGCCGGCTTGATGGAGATGCAGTCGGAAGTTGCCAGGTATGGGTCATCGAGAAAGATGCAACTCGGTTCATTCATCTGGTTGAAGAGTACGGTTTCGTTGGTCCATGGAGCGGTCATCCAGTTTGATCCGTAGAAGTTCCAAAACGATTTAGCAATCTGGTAGCAGAGCAGTAGCCGCCTTTTTCTGGATGGCTTGGTTGGCGAATTAAGGATGTCGTGAAGCGACATGTAAGTTGGCAACCTCCAGTACTGAATTTGGGTATCGGTACGGTGGTGCGTATTGGGCGGCGTGCTATGGAGGCGGATACCTTCGCGAGTGAAGTCCAAGCATAGCTGAAGTTGGGCATTATCGGTGATGAGTGAGCAAGACTGAGCCGCCGTCATGAGTTCCTCCTTTTTCTTCTGGGATAGGGCTGTGCGGCCTCAGTAGTGACTTCTGCAGCTATCTCGATGGTATCCGAGATCTGCTACACGACTACCCAGAGCAAGTGGACCATCCAGTCAACCCTGCGCAGTCAGCCAGCGAGGCGGATGCTGCGGATGATGATGTGGCCAACGAGATTCACATCTCGTTCAGATCCATCAATGGCCTTGTTCAGATATCCAACAAGATTCGCAAAGCGGGGACAGGGTATCGATTCAAGTCGGCAGATTCCACGTTCGAGGCAAACAGGAGCTTGTCAGGCGAGCTCCGTGAGCTAGAGAGCCTTCTCAACATCGTCATCTTCCGGGCACGGGGAGGTCATGACCGGCAAGGCGACGCTGCTCAACAGTTGGTCGAGTTCGAGTCGTCAAATGCTGCCACTACCTCCGAGCTTGCAGAACCACATTCACTGTCGCAAACAACTGTACCAGCCCGCTTGATTAGGGCAAATCCCGTACGCCGCAATAGGATAATCTACGCACAGAGAACCGTGGGAAAGAAAACGACGGCCGCAGACGAAGACATCCAACCCAAAGAGTCGGGGCCGACGAGGAAAGCGGTGAAGCTGGACCGGACGATATCCGAGTCCCAGACGCCTCAAGCCACCGATGGCATAGCGGCCACTAGTGGAGAGTCGAAGAAACAGTCACGTTCAGAAGCGCCTTCCGCTCCGGCCACCAAGACAGCCACAGAGATAGGGTCCAAGTACAACGAGGAACTTGTCTTGGGAGGCTGCAACACAGCCTCGGTCCTCGAGCAACATTAACCGGAATTGCGCACGATTACCCTCCGTGCCCGAATCCAACACCTGACGGCCTGATACAATGTCCCTACTGCCATAACACACTCTCTGGTGACTAGGCCAGAGACAGGAGCCGTTGGCGGTAAGTGTGGTCTCCCCCCAAAGCTGGTTCCGTGGCGGATTTCTAACGATGTGTGATCAGAGGACATGTAGCCCAGGACTTACTCGTCTATACATGCATTTTGGAGGACTGTAATAACCCCGATGAGATGTACGGCACCGCAGAAGCGCTGCTGGAGCACATCCGAGAGGACCACAACGTCAAGCGGTGGATTTGCCAAGACTGCAATTCTCTTCGAATGTCCACGGAACCACTCATATTTCGCTCTGAGCAAGACTGGCAGACGCACATATTCAGTGAGCACGAAAAACGGCTTGGTGAAGATGAAGCACCTTTATACTCTAACCTCGCCGCGCGGGTGACTCTTCGGTCATTAACATGTCCACTTTGCCCATCGGCGACAGACCACCCTTCCAACAATACGTTTGAGCATGTTGCGGAATGTCTTCACGGATTCGCGCTCTGGGCACTGCCCGCCTACGACAAGCAGCGCTCAGGAAGCGAAGAAGGCCGCAGCTCGCGAGCAGTCACGCTCGGCGACGATACCATGGACGACGGCAGCGAAACCTATCAAATTACCATCATCGTTTCGGAGCCTGACAGTGAGGGAACGAAAAGCGAATCTAGCGGAGCCCTGAGATACGAAGATGTATCCAAGCTCCCATCTGCGAACCGGACAGTGCCTTGGTGGCTTGGTGGTTTATCTCTCGAGACTTTCACAGCAAACTTTGAATTCCCAGCTCAGGGCCCACTTCCCGCCCGAGCCGATGAATCAAAAATTACCTTAGAGCTGGACCGCGAAGGAAGATTTGTTGATCGTTCTGCGTATTCGATTCAAGCATCTCCTACGACCTTTCGCTGACAGGTGACGAGTTTATCCGGCGCATAGCCGATGATTTAGAGCCGACTCTCTCCTCATTCTTTTGGAAGAAGTGGGATGCTTACTTCTTGCCTTGGACACGTCTACATGCTATCCTGAGCACTGAAACTGTTTTCCTGCTGCTAAGTGCAATCAAGAATATGAGCGACCATCGTAGCTCTGATAACAATCATATTCGAACGCTGGCCAACATTATTGCGCCGGAACTCATTCTGCTCGCGCAACCAGACCGGTTGGGATAGCAATTTCGTCGAACACTCGCCACATTGCTCCTTGTATAGCGTGAGACGGATATCTCCTCCTTCGTTGAATCCGGCTGTGATGATTCGGCGTTGATGGACATCCAGCTCGGTGAGAAGGATCTAGCTCCCGACCTATTTGCTCACCTGTTTGTGGGCTGAAGGTCAAGACATATCAAGGATTTCAGTTCCTCGCGGTGGCACCTATGGCCAAAGTTTTTTTCAGTCGAGACAGGGCTGGACTTCTCGTCTAGTGAAGGACGATGGAAGTTGACCGATAAAACCTGATGAAGACCGCATTCTTTATCTCACGCAGCCAATTCTCCGGCTGAGGTCAGCCGAAGAGGTCCTTCCATTCGAGAGGTCGTCGAGACGGGAAGTTTCAGGCGAGTTTGCTGACGTTAGATTCATGAAACTACATGAGGACCAGCAAGACCTCCCCCGATATACTGTATGGCATAAGTTTTTTGTATCGCGAATCCCGACAGATTCTCTTCGCTAACTGGTGTGTAGAAGCACGGAAAGCGCGGTCTCGTCGCCATCAAGACTCTGAGGAACGATGTCCGAAGTGGCCAGGATCAAACCGAAGCATACACAAATGAAGTCAACATCTTGGATCGACTTGCCTCGACTGTTAGCCCGCCTCATCTGGTCCGACTCCTAGCATAATCATAATTACCCCTAACGACTCGCTTAGTGGACGTGATGACTTCCATCTCATGTTCGAGGCAGCAGATCGGGACTTGGAAGGTCTGTGGCTTAGCAAAGAGTGGCAAGCAGCTAAATCCCTTACAGTGAACTATTCCACGATATCTCGTTGGGTTGCACAACAGTGCCTCGGTATTACAAACGACCTCCGCAAGCTGCACGTACTACACGGCATACACGGCAATATCGCCCCCGAGAACATTCTCCACTTTGGTAGCTGGGACTACCATGCAGTTTCGGATCCCTACACGGTACACGAGCAACTTAGGGTACTGCAACTTTCTGGGTTCGGGGCGAGCTCACTGGACTCAACGCCGTCGCAAGTTAAGCGATATATCCGCTTCAGGAATTACCTAGCCCCAGAGATGGAAATCATCCCCTCTACTCAAACTACGTTAACCGATGTTTGGAATCTCGGTTGCTTATTTCTTGACTTCGTCACCTGGATGGTGGACGGGCCTAAAGGTTACGAAAAGTTTGCTGAGGATCGGCTAAGCCCGGCTCTCCGAGGAGAACATTGCGGATTCGCGACAATTTCACAGGCCGGTAACTCGGAGGGCCCGGGCACTACCGCGAAAGTGAATGAAAGGGTTCTTCAAGTTAGTGTTACACTGACTGTCATCGCTACACCACTAACAGTGGAAAATAACAGCAAGCCACCTACCTCTGCACACACTCTCTCGGCTCCAATTTTGTACGAGAGCTTTGCCACATTGCAGTCAACTACATGCTCGTAATCGGAAACGCTCATACAGCAAACGAGTCCCTCGACGTCCGATACCAAAGTAACCTCCAACAAGCAGCCCCGGGCCGCCTAACAAGCAAGCAGGTTGCTTTGGCTTTGGAAAAGATTATTGCCCGAGAGGCCGACTACTTCACTCCTTCTCAAGCTTCCGAGTCCATCGTGCCCTTCGAGTCTTCCCAGTTGGGTAGGCCATACCTTCTACTAGGCTACGATAAAGCTAGTCTTCGATCTATCAGTAAACGTGTTTTGTCGGGGCTAGATGCTCACGAAGCTGGCTTCTCTGAGCCCGGTATCATCATAACCGGTCCAGACGAGCCAGACCAAATCCCTTTGGACCACTTGCACGACCCAAACACAAAACCCACCAGGCAAGACGCAAATTCACTCCCGGAAAAGACCAAGCGGCACGTCGAATGAGATAGCGGGCGCTTGTCACCACGACGTACAGGGACTACGTAAGTCCCAGTCAGACCGCGGCTGGCCTTTGCTACCGAATGAGTCTGCTAACACACATTACAGCACATACAATGCGAGTATATAATCAGAACCGCAGCAATAATTCCTGTATCTTATCTTCGCACTTGGGGTGATCACTTTTCACGGCTGCGCCAGGCCCAGAAATCTTGTGACGAGGTTAGTTGTAGTTCGTATTATGACCGTTAACGGGATGATTGACGATAGCCCTGAAACCAACTCCCGGGACCTCCCGTGCTCTTTGTCAAGTTTGTTCCTTCTTCAGGGTAGTTATTTAATTCAAGCTGGCTTTCCTCATTTTAAGGTCTTGTTTGGACAGAACGGTTAGCGCTGAGACGGGCTGGTTTGGCTCCGAAGTGACACCTGTTGTGGACAGAGGGGGACTATATCTCTCGAACTATTTTTCATTACAGTATATTATAGTTCAAACATGGGACTATTCTTTCTCAAGTGAAGTAGGCTTGGGACTACATGGTGGGAGGGTTGGGTACTGGACTTGGTTTTCACCAGTTGATTTCTACTGCCACTTAGGACCGTGGCTATATGTAGATCGGGGTACTTGGCGAGTGGCAGGGATTTCTTACTATCTGCCAGCTATAAGTTTATGAATGAAAGAGTTTGGAATTAAATATATCAATAGATCAGTAGCTTACTAATCACATCATAAGGATTTCTAAATCAAAAATCGAGATAAAGACTTACAAAGGGCGGGGGTTGAACCCCTTCTTAGACGGCTGAAATTGCAGTGAAAAAACTCATGGTAATTGAAACGAGAAGTCACCAGAGTGATGATTATATGGCAGCTTAAGGTTAAATAAGAGATGTAATTAGCTAATCCCTCCAGACGTAAGACATTATATACCCATTAAACGACGAGGGCGAACCGAGGAAGGCCATACCGGCGCTCTTAAGGACCAGATTTCGCCAGGCCGCGATGGCGCACCATGGCGCGTAGACGTAATCGATCACGACTTCAGACAGCGATCAGCGCCGAGACTTCGGTCTGGAAGAGGGGGAGCGCAGGCGTCAGCGCTGAGCGAGAGCCGACACGGACGGGTCTCCGTCGGACGAAGAAATAGGGAACCAAAGCGAGGGCGGGGTACGAGACGGAAAAGAGCGAGAACCCAGTGTTGCGGGAGAAGGTGTGATAGAGGGGGCCTTTGGCTCGGGAAGGATTTGACATGGTGAATTAAGTAGGTTGTCGATCGATCCAACGGAGGGATGGATAAGAAGCGCAAATGGAAACGGACTACATGGCATCTTTCGAAGACAACCGCGTCATTTGTGATCGATCCAAGAGTGTTGACGGGAGCGCTGCACTGGCAAACACCGACCAAGGGCCTCTTTCCTTCCAGGAGTCCAGGACACCGTATTTCCCCTGCTGCAGAGCCTCATCCAGTGGCCAGGAGAGCGCATGCCCACGGCGTGCAGGCTAAATAATAAGATAATAAGGGTCCCGGACTTCCAGCTGTGCCGTCATGCGTCCAACTTGACCCCTCGTTTTGTGCATGCATTCCCAGCAGCGGGACGCGCTGCACGCCCGCATTCCGCAATCTGGAATTCAGCGGACTACCAAAAGGGGTTCCGAATTTCAAAAATGGGGAAAAAAGGACCCCAGGTTTCAGTTGTTTTTTTCAAGAAAATTTTTTGTAAAAAGCAGTGCGAAAAAACATACAGCACCAGGGATTCGCTGGTCGTCACCGACCCAACTACTAGTCTGGCGGTTAGTGGCTTATCTATGGGAGAGCAGACGGGATCCCGAGTTCTCCACTACCTATGGCCGTATGTGATAGTACCGCAGCGAACCACTGCCCATATTGGGCAATCGTGGCATCTTCCCCAAGCACTGATTTTCGTTGAAGCTCGAACGACGAGCACCTTCATTGCCAGGTATTGCTACAAAGATGTTCCAGGGGTAGTCGCTCAGATTTCCAGCCTGCAATCGAAGGAAGAAGGACAGTCTGACCACAACCGAACTGCATTGTTGAAATTACAATAAGTATACACTCGCCGTCGTTCTGTGGCCTGCCCGGTATCCGCCACAGTGCTCCCCCAGTGTCCTAAAGTCGTCACACAAGCGACCAGCGCTCTAAATCCACACCTGATTCTCATCATCATCGTCAGTATTGAAGAACGTCCGAGGCTCAACAGAATAACCCCCAAACCCACCGCCAACCCTTGCATCATTTCCACTGGCAACACGATAAGAATTCTGACCCGTCAGCGGAGACGCCGGCGAAGCAGCGCCGTTTACCTGCCAAGCGCTCTCATACCCACTATACGAAGACCCTACGTCACTCACGCCTGAGTCTCGGAGGTCCCGAATGGGCTTGATCCCGGGATCCGTCCGAGACAGCGGCTTGCCTGATCCGGAGCACCGCTCGTGGAACTTCTGAACGTGCAAGGGGACGTGCGGCTGCTCTCGCTGCTGCTGCCGGGCATTCTGATGGCTGACTGACATTGCCAAAGCGCGATGAGCTGCGGGGTCGTTGAAGGGAGGCGGGGGCTGCGAAATGGCGGATCCGTGTTGTGTTGTGTCTGGCGGTGTTGGGATCGGTGTTGGTGGGGCTGGTGGGCCGTGATGTACGGAATTGTACGTAGCGGCGTGGTTGTTTATTTGCGCATGGTACGGAAGGTGGGTATGTGCGATTTGATGAGGTCTGTGGTAGATTTCTGAGTGCTGTGTCGTTGTCGCGTTGTTGGAGACTTCATAGTACTGTGTGGCCATCATGGAATTGTTGGTGAGTTCGTTAGCGAAACCGGCCGTGTCCCAATCCTGGAGAAAGATCCTGCTAGCGTTTACGGTCGAGTCTAGCTCTGGCAAGTTATCACGGCTTTGCGGTCCGAACTCCGTGCGGTTGTCCATGTTTGAGAAGGCCGGATCAGTGACCATGTTGTTGACCTGTGTTGCCCTAATCTGATGAGCGCTAGCGACAGGAACCTCGGGGTTCGGGTGTTGGAACGGAATGGCCCTGCACTGCTCGAAGAGTTCCCTCATCCACTTTTGGACGAATGTATTGATGATGCCGACTTCTTGTCTGAACATTGGGTACACTATGTCGCCGAGAAGGCCCTTAAGCTGGGCTTCTAGCGCTGTGACGAAGGGAGGAAGTTGCGTCTCGAATTCCACCAAAATTTCTTCGAGCTCAACAACAGGTACAAAGTCTGCGTGATAATCGAACCGACGTTAGTATAACGAGACTCACGGATTGATTGTACGCGAGCTAGTTTGTGGTGACTTACTGCTATCCTCAATGGGCACGCCCTCGCCAAATAGCACGATCCACAACCGTCGCCAAGTATTGACCTTTTTGTGATCTTGCCGTGATGCCAAGATATCTCTGACGGTCTGAGATATCCCGTCCTCGAGACGGGCCATAGTGTCCGGCGATGTTCGAAGTCGACATGGTTCTAGGCTCTGCAAATGGTCACGCACGCCCTCTGGCGACCCAAAGTTCCCTCGGCATCGAGGGCAAGGGAAATTGTTAGAATAATGATCCGAGGTGATGTGCTTCCTAATTACCTATTATCAGTAGTGTACAGTCAGTAGGGGATATTATGACAGAGAAAACTGACTTCAAGTTTGCCATGCCAATCCATGGCTGATTGGCGCATCGGACGTAGTCTCTGACATGGAAAGTTGTTGGGTCGCGTTTCCGGAACGGGCAGGAATATGGCGTTCTGTCTGCTGACTCTCTAATGCCTCTGCCGGTCGACCTGGCCCGCCTCTTGTCTTTGCGGTTCTGCTCGTCCATGTTTTCGTCATTACCATCGTCCGTAGATCGTAGCACTCGTTTTTGTGGCCGAGAAGCAAAGCTATTGTTGAAGTTGGCTCCTCCACTGTAGCTTGACTGCTGGGCTGATGGGGGTTCTTGGTCGGTGCACGGCGTCGAGGAAAGATCCCGTGCACTGAAATCAGGTATTCGAGTAGGTCCGCCGGGCTCTTCGCTACCTGTATCAATAGATATTTGGCTTGATGTCGGGCGGCAATTGCTCTGCATCACACGATACGTCCTCTTGGAGGGTGTCTCGTGTTTTTCTGGCTCTCGAGTCAACGCCGACGCGCCACAGTTGGTGTCCTTCTTCACGATGTCGGTCAATTCCTGGAGATAGATCTCGGTCACGCTGATGACTGTATCCTGTAGCTCCAAAGACTCCAAGGCGATCCCCAGCAACATCTTTAGCGCATTGTTGGCGACTTCGGCGGCGATGACAAGACGGTCCTGTATTGTGTCGTGTTCTGAGTCTTCGGACGACTCTGAGACTGTGGAACTCGGTGTGCTGGCGTCTTCAGGGCTATTGGGACTTGAACTCCACGGGGGCATCTGTGGTGGTTCCCCTCGTGTCATGGTGACCAGTCGTCCCAGTTCATCGTCATGGCCCATGACCGTCCCAGCCGCCGTTGTCTCCACGGCACTGCCGGCGTTGACAGTCGGGCAATCGCTTCTCGGGACACTTCGTGGCGGCGGTGGCAGGGGCGAAGAGGTGACTGCGATCTCCTTGAAGGTTGCAGGAACAGGTATCGCGGGCGCGCGTACGTGTGTTGTCTCTGGTGCATCGCCGTTGTTGCTTGCGGCCGAAGAGCTGGCAACCGAGGAGCCGATGCCCGAGTCGACGGAGGGCGAATGCTTATGTCTCGAGCTGGAAGATGCGGCGAGATGCGGCGAAAAGCTGCCACTTGAGGGTGGACCCGGCGAGATGGATGTTGTTGGAACAGGGACGGCCGAGGTCGTTGTGTTCGCCGAGGCCGCAGGGTCGTCGGGCGGCCTGACGTTAATTTGTGTCGATGCATGAGCTGCATGTCGCTTGATGTGGCAGCGACGAGGGGAGGGTGACACACTGAAAGTTCCCGCAGGCTTCGGCAGCCGGGATCCCCTCATGGCGGTTGGCACCGGAAGGAGCGACTGACGCCGTGGCCGGTCAGGCGGGTGCATTGCTGCAGGTGCGCAGAAGCTGCCGGCACGAAAAAAGCACACTATGACATGCAGCAGACAGCGTGTGGCGCGTATGACAGTCGGTTCTTGAACCTTGGGGAATGCCCAGCTTCATTTACTGCCAGGCAAAGTGCGCGGCCATGTTTTGTATCGGCCCGTGTCCTGGTCGCGCCCACAAGCCTGCGGATGCCTCGTCTTGGCTCGTTCGCGCGAACCATCTTGTTGACAGTTTCAGACCAAAAGTGCTGGTCGCCTTGCCAGGCAAACTCATGGCCGCTGCCGACAGGGCCATATTGGTACTGTTTTTAATTGGCTTATGAGACTTGAACTGGGCGTGACTGGGCCGAGGTGTGATTTCGTTGGTGAACCAGAGCCAATAATGACATTCTCCAGGGGTTTGAACCTTCCCCCCCCTGCTACCCAAGCACACTGAATTATCTCAGAATGCGAACCGCCAATTTAAACATGAGCGCCACCTGAACAACTTATGAGGGTTGTCTGCCAAAACTCCCCCGTTGAGAGCTGGCTTTTATTTGTCTCTTGACCGCTACTTCCACGGGACGGTAGATCCCCGAAACACGCTTCGACATGATGATGGAACATGACTCGTGGTGGAGGCGGGCACGCTCGGACTGGCTGACTGGATGCAACCACACCTCAGGCGACGAGGCTCTGCCATTTTCTACTTTCCACTGTCCACCGCGGGCTGTGAGGCCCTAGACCGGCATCCCGAGCACATGAGAAGACGTTGGAGAAAGTCAGGTGCTGCTGTTCAGCCATGCCGACCCTGAATATGAGGGATCTTAGGCAGTGATGGTTTTCACCGCTTTCTGGAGGTAACTTGCCCACCGCGCGGCAACCTCCGGCTCACCCATGGCTGTGGCGCGATGGCTCCTAGGACAGGGGGTACCATCTGAGGCTTTCAATTGGTTCTGAAAATCATTCCTGAGTGCGAGATAACACCATCTGGCGCCGCGCCAGAGTCGCCACGGCTCAGGGCAGTTTTCTGAGAAGAAGACATTCCCAAATCAAGGAAGATGGAGCCATTGTGTGCGGACGTGGATCCAGACATGGAATGACCGCTGGCTGCCTACACATATAACTGTGAGGGGACATACCTAGTTTAGGTTTTGCTTTCTAGACAGTATGAGTCTGCGAGACAAATACCTACCGAACAGCCATTTTCCCGCAAACTCACTACGGCTCCTGTTGGTTCTCAGGCTGTCTCCAGTCATCGGCAGCGTCGGTGTAAAAATGAGCTCCCAAACCCCAAAGACAACTCCAACCGGCGCCAGCCATGGTAGCTACCCAAGCTCCAGGTTTCAACACAAGTGCGTGGTATCTATGCCCATATCGCGTGTAGAATTCCCACGAGCCTCTAAAACCCACCGGGCGTCAACTAACCAACCGAAATAGCACCCCGAGCGCCCAAAGCCCAATGTTGGATCGACTTGTTTACGACGTGTCTTCAGTCCCGGACAGGCTCACACAGCGCACACTTGGACTGAGGGGTCTAGGCCAGGAACGGTCTTATACCGCACTCCGTCAGATCAGTCAGTTTGACACGGCAAAGTCAAAGCCATGACGACGTTGCCCAAGTTCAAGTTGTAGTTATTTCCCTTCCACTTATTGAAGGAGAACCGGGTTCAGATTCCTGATGCGAGCGACGTTGGGCTGTGTGCCTTTCCTACACGGAAACTATTTTTGTCAAAGTTGGCGTTCGGGAATTGCTGAGAGAAGTTGAAGGACAACTGAAATGGCCGGGCCAAATAGGTACCTACTTCATTGGAGATATTTCGTATGCAACTTGAACTGGATTGAGTTCACCCTAACCGATTCGCACTTCATTCGCTGCCCTGGTTGCTCATCCCAGACTGAAGAAGACTCAAGATTTCTCAGCCCGTCAGACCGGCAACAAGAGTCATCGGCCAAGCCAAGCATCACACAGCACTCGCAGCATCCGGCTGCTTCCGAACCTCAACCCACTTCCCATCAAGATTATAAAGCTCCTTAATCTCAGGAACCTCCTCCAAAAGCCTGTTGAAATACTCCACCAAAACAGGATACCCCTTCCTCATCTCCGCATCCACATAAATCAAAAACCCACTATACAACTGCCCACACACCGCCAGATCCGCAATAGACGGCTTCTCCGTCCCCGCCAACCACACCCCCTTCCCAGCCACGTCCTTAATCGCCCTATCAAGATACTCTAACCACCGCTTCAAATCCCCCTCCGCCTTTCCCTCGGCAACAGCATCATACTTCGCAAACTGTCCATCCCCATACCGCCAGACACACAGCGTAGTCAGCGCCGTCTCGAGATGCAAAAACGAGAACCACAGCCACTGCTGCACCAGCGCTCGCTCCTGCGGAGTCGCGCCAAGAAGATGGTCCCGCTTCCCTGGGTTCGGCGCCGTGTCCGCCAGGTACAGCGCGATGGCGTTGCTTTCAGTGAGGAGGAAGCCATCGGAGCCTTCGAAGGCGGGGATTTTTCCGAGGGGGAATTTGGATAGGAAGGAGGGGGTTTTGTTGGTGGTGCCGAATTGAAAGGTGGGAGGGAGGGTGAGTTCGTGGCCGCCTATGGTGCTCACTGCGAGGGCCTGGGATATGGGAATGAGTTATGGGGTTGATGGTGGTAGGTGTAAGTGTGGTCGGAGAAAAGGGGGATTGTAAGATGGGAACATACCAGACGGGTGCGAGGGTGGATGAATGGTTTGGTGATGCTGTAAATGGTGCCGAATGAAGCCATCTTGAAGGTGTGGTTGCTGGTCAGTTCAATCGTTGGCACTTGAATAAGGTGGTGTGTGGGATGAAGTCAGTGTGGTTGGCGAGTAAAAACCGGGAAAATTTATATCCGTAGTCTTCGTTTCCCGGCCACTTTGTGCCGTAAGACGGCCTGGATATCAAGCCGGAGCTGGAGGGGGCTGTTGCATCGCCATTAGGTAAGCCGTACGACTCTCACGATTCTCAACACAGTTGGGTTCATCCACAGCCCAGTAACAAGCCAAGACAAGTTCTACTATTTTTTGTGTCTAAGTTACTCCCGGGTCTGACTGACTGAAACGTGAGGTAACCATTTACGTTAAGCCCTTATCCCATCGCCAGCCTGAGAAAAATTACGGAAGTGCCAAACCAACATGAAGTGCCGGTTCGTCCACATTGTTGTTTTTATATCTGATCTCGAAGCCAGCAACCGACACGCGCCTTTGGTTTCAAGACAACTCATGTCAGAATCCCCACAGCTCCGGGGCCGAGCATAATCGACAGAGACATGTCGACAGGATAGCCCAACCACCTCTCCACAAATGCCCGAAGGATGAGACCATGCGCCACCAGCACAACATCGGCAGGCTTTTCGCGACTCACTCTCCCCCTTCACATCCATCCCTCCAAACACTCCACTCCCGCTCCCCATCCAACCCCCGCTCCTTCCTCAACCTCCTCGTCTCGGTAGTAGTTAGCCCCTCATAGTGGCCGTAATCCCACTCGGCAATATCCCCGATCGCAGTCACAATACCGGGATCAACGCTATCATCCCCAAAAAGTGATCCAGAGTCTGCTGAGCCCTCTTGCGCGGGCTCACAAACACGGCAGCCACACGCGTCGGGTCGAGGGGCCTTCCAGGTCCGACAAGATGAGTCGCTGTCGAGGTGATCTGTTCGATGCCGTGGGCAGTGAGCGGGATGTCGGTTGTGCCTGTCTGGCGGTGGAGCTGCAGACGTCAGCCAAGTCAAAGGCTTGCTGCAAATGAAGTTGCAATGAGCTGCGGGGTCGCGGTCTTCCTGCCGCGCCTTTGGCGGTCGAGAGAACGGGCAATGGCTTTGAGCTTGCTCCCGTTAAATGTGTCGGCGACGCGCTGAAGGGCGAGAGCGAATTCTCTCAAACGCTCCTCGGCACGTTCCCGTGTTTGCTGCAGCGCTTTCCGGTTCGTGCGCAGTCGTCAACGTCTTCCTTTGTTTGAGAGCGTGACTCAACTTCCAAAGCACAATCCCAGGACTGTTGATATCGTGCTTGGTGGCGTACACTTGGCTTGGAATGTATCCGAAAGCACGTGGGCAGATTGTTTGATCTTTGGGCGGCAATGATCGAAAGGGTTGGAAATCGGGCGGTCGTGTGCAGTAGGTTCGTGTCAAAATGCGGCACTGCGGAAGCTGCGATGGAAGTGACTCCAGGCTCAATGGCAGCTGCACGTCGCCAGTGACGCTGCCAACCGAACGCTGGTACCGTGATGATCAAACGCCAGTCTCATCTGAAGCTCTTGTGACAACACCGCTCCCTCGACCGATATCCCTGGAGCAACTCACACAGCGCCACAGCAATACTCGAGGTTAACAAATCATCAAGGGAAGCTTCCAAAATGGAAATCACGCACGCACAAACATCGCCTACCAGCACGACCCTAGCGGTTGAGCTTCACCAAGCCGTAATTAATGGTGCCAGTCCTTTCCGAGAGTACCTCGCCGTTTGCTGACCTTGGAGAACAGCCCTTCCAATCAAAGGATCGCGGGTGGTTAGCGCGCATCGCCACAGCTGGTCGCGAATCAGCAAAACTGCCCGAGTCAAGGTCGAGTTGCCGACGGGGGAACATGCCTCTTACTTCCTGAAGGTTCTCGAGATGGATGAACAAGGCGCCATGATGTTCCGAGGGGAGTACGAGTCGCTCAAGACCATTCACGCAGTCTCGCCAGCTGTCGCACCGAAACCCCATGCTTGGGGCGTGTACGAAATTGGAGGCGGTGCGGAAGCTTCTTTTCTGTTGGAGGATTTCAGAGACATTGGCAAACAGGTCGGATCCTTCCTCAAGATCCTGGCTCTTCCACCATGTCGAAGCTGATAAAACATCGAGAGCAGCCTGCAGACGCTGTCTAACTGGTAGCTGGCCTTGTGAATCTCCATCACTGGTCTTAGTCCCTGATAGGTAAATTCGGCTTCCACGTTAAAACCTACCATGGCATCATCCCCTAGACCGTCGACCGCTGGGAGGATTCGTGGGCGGTTCTTTTCGGTCGGCTTCTCGAGCATTCGTCGACCTCGCCAAGCACGCGTTTCAATGGCCCGAATTCGACATCGTCTCCCAGTTGACCCTAGACAAAGTTGTCCACCGGCTGCTCCTCCCTCCCCAAGAAAACGGCCGTGTTCTCAAGCCCTCGCTCATACACGGAGACTGCTGGGACGGCAATACAGCTTCCGATTCCAACACGGGAGAGGCATTCGTGTTCGATGCGTGCTCATTCTACGGCCATAACGAATACGACACGGGCAACTGGAGAGCGCCGAGACACAAGCTGAGCGATAGGGCGTACATCGAGGAATATCTGATGCATTTTCCTGCTTTAGAGCCTGTCGGGGATTGGGACGCCCGGAACAGACTGTACAGTCTCTCGTTCAATATTGGGAATGCTCTGTACGTTCCTGGCTCGGAACAACGACAGGTGTAAGTCGACATGGTGGAGTGAATTGTGTTGGAGATGATTGTCTAACGGCTTGGGGTTGCAGGGTGTTTGACGACATGACGGTTCTTTGCAAAATGTTCTGTGCCAAAGAGCTTGGCAAAGCATTGCCGCGACTTTCGAAAGGTCATTTGTCTAGCCAGATATAGGACTTCAGCTAACCACTGCACTCACTCTACGCCTGAAACGAGATTTTGGAGACATTACCTATATCAGGAGTGGTTCAAACTCATAGAGTCACATACGGCCATAGATGGTGGAGAACTCGGGATCCCGTCTGCTCTCCCATAGATAAGCCACCAATCGCCAGACTAGTAGTTGGGTCGGTGACGACCAGCGAATCCCTGGTGCTGTATGTTTTTTGCAACTTTTTTTGACAAATTTTGTCAAGGTTAACCGCCCGGATTCAGATATCATGATGTGAAAAAGCCTAAAGCGCTTTTTATTTTATTTTATTTTATTCCAATTGATGGAAGGGGTGGTGCTAAGCGAACCAACTCCCCAACTACACCGACAGCAGCCCCAAATGCCCCCAACACCCCCTCCTCAAATCACACCACAGATAATAATCACACCCCATCCCCTCCACCCACATCATACGCACACGACTTATACCAAAACCCCCTACTATTCTCAGAACACACCAACTCCCTCTTAACCAACGCACCCACTTAAGGACCTTTATAACTATAGAAGATTATACCGTTAATTGAACCAGTTCCGTGCCCCAGGGCCACTACGGCGTTCCAAGCCGTAACCTCCCTGCTCTCTTTCCTCCTAAGCTCTGGCAGTAAGGCTACCCCTTGTAACACAGACCGACACGCCGGGAGACGGCTCGTTGCTCCTCGCGTGGTACAAGGCCTGCGCAAACCTGCCCGCCATCGCAAACTTCGCGGCCCAGGGCTTGCTCGCCGTGACCTGTGAGCATAAAAAAAAAAGGAACCTTAGATGATTTGACAAGAAAGCGAATTGAAACCAGAGCCTTGTTCAGGGTCTGGCATCAGGTCCAACTCAGAGAGGGTACTACTATTGCGTAAAACCACCGCATTCGCTTGTTGATATGAAATGGTTTGAGAATTGGCATTTGTAGCCCCTCCTGCCCTCCCACCTAGAGCCACCCCTGCCACAGGCAGAGACAGACGTATGAAAAAATAAGCGGCATGAAGTCCGACTCTTGAGCCTTCAACCTCGGTCCAAAAAAAACAAAAAGAACGTTTGCACCCATCAAAATCCGGCTTGATAAAGTTGGTAGCAAACAATGGCTCAGCATTTCGCGCGTATCGAACATCGTAGATGGGTCCCCGTTCTGTGGTAAGGAGACCTTGCACGCCGGCTACGTCGTTGCTATCGACGTAGCCGAATATGTCGTGTGCACCTAAGTGAGTGCCGCTTTCGAGGCGGTGCAGAGAGCTGACAGACCCTACAAGTCCTGCAGTCATCATCATCTCACGCCTCCTCTCGCTGACTGGCTCAGGGCAGGGTATGGTCACGCTCCGAGCTCCAGTTCTTTCCATCCTATCATGTCTCGGTATAAGGGTTGATTTCTTCAAGATCCCATGCCCCCCAATTGGCCATCTCCGCGGCGAAATCCGTCTGGAAATGTTCGGTTTCGTTGTTGTCAGCCTCCACCGGTATCACAATGCTTTCAGCCTGCATGGGCAGTGATGAGATGCGAGATGTGCGGCTGCTTGCGGCACTCACGGTCTGATTTGGCGAATTGACGGACGGGATGTCGGAGTTCAACGAGCTGATAGAGGTCCCGGAGAGCATGTTAGTGAGCAACCACCCCTCGTAGATCCGATCCAGACCCTCAGCCAAGATCCTCCGTCCCTGCACCTCTTGTTCTTCAGCGGAGAGCTCAGGCCAACGGTGGCTTCTTAAAGTTTCCAGTAGGATCTCGGGACCCATTCTTTGCCAATGCTCTCTGAATAAACACAGATCCGCGGATAACCCAGAGTCGATATACGCTGAAGAGGGTTTCTCGTATGACGGGAACAAAATGGCCCATATGGTATACCACTGTGCTTCCTCTCCAACGCCCGGGTTGGATTTTTTTGAGAGGGCACGACGCTGAGCGTGCGAGATACCGTCTAATTGAGAATCATCCAGTCTGGTGCAGAGGACCGACATGATGTGATGCTGGTGGCTGTCATGGGTAAGGAAAATGGCAAAACACCGCTCGCAATAAAACTCGGGTGTATGCCGCCGGTGCAAGTGCTGCTTGACATCTCGAATTCTTCTGAGCCTCAGTTTGCAGCAGTCTTGAGATTGTCGTGGGTCGCGCTTCCAATACGGGCATGCCAAGAAGCGAGGCGGTAAAGCCGAGGTGCCCACATCCGCCTTCTTTCTTTTCCCCCGGTCGAGGCCATCTTCATCTCCCTCTTCGCTATCCTCGGACCTGTTGTGCTTCTTGCTGGAGGGCCTTGACTCGTTCTCGGACTGAGCTGTTTTGTCTTGGGTAGGATAGCGCAGGCGAGTCTGATGAGCCAAGGCCCTCAACCACGACATCGAGAGGTGTGTCATGATGTGGTTGCAGGAGCAATGCCTTTCGGCGGTCTGCAAACCCTTCAGGTCGCAGAGGTCGGCTGGGAGACTCCAGAGATGTTCCCCGTCTTTCCCCTTGCATCACTTGATTGAGGCTTTGCCCCACAGCAGCATTGTCGGGCTCCATGCTAAGGAGTTTCAGGAACGGCGTAGAGTGGCGTCTGATACGTGAAATGGCTGGCGGCAAGTGGTAGTTCTTGAAGTGACAGAGGCCGCACAGAAAACTGGCTTTGCAGCGTAACTGACACATGGTTCCCCCGTGTCCCATGCAGTTTATCTTTACCTGTATCCTAATTTTTAATTTTACTTGTTTTAGACTAGTCCTTATTAGGTTAGAGGGAAGGGGGCTTGATTGGGGAGTGTATCCAGCGAGGCGGACATTGCCGCGTAAAATTCACTCCAGAATTGGTAACCCTTGTCATACTTGAGCTGTAAGCCACCAATTTGGCCTCGCTCAAGGTCAGACCTCGCATCGCCGGTTTGGGCTCGGATAGGGGAATCGCCATGAAGTTGACAGCCCTAATGATTCCGAGATTGCCAGCCAACAGGAGTCAGAAACAAGCGGATACATGGTCTGTATGACAAACTTGTCACCAAATAGCTTTGAAGGGGATGGTATAAAAGCTCGACGTCCCTCCTAAAATCCAAGTCCACCATCCGCCTTACCCCAACCAACACCACATCCTTTCTCTGGTTATCTCACCGCAAAAATGACAAACCATCCCTGGATCCAAACCTCCCCCAACACCTACTCCCAAACCTTCGGTTTCATGGAACGCTTCTTCACCCGCTTCCTCGGCGAGGAAGGCAAACCCAGCCAATTCACCATCGTCGCCACGCTCGAACTGCGCATCCCTTCAGGCTCCAACTCCTCTCCCATTTCTGTCCTCGAATCCAACCTCCGTTCCACGTGGCGCGCGATGCGCTATTACTCCCCCGGGCTCGCCACACTCACCGGTCCGACGGGGAAGATCTACCACGTTGCTGCAACGCCCGCTGTGCTCGAGAAGTGGGAAGCTGCCACGTTCATTCGACACCCCGAGGGCACGCAAGCGGAAGCGTTGTTTAGCACGCTGACGAGGGCGAACATGGTGACGATGCATTTCCTTCCTTGTACTGCTGGGATTGCGAGTGACGATGGGGTTCACCAGCTTGTCCTTCAGGCCGAGCATCACCATATTGACGGGAGAGGGGTGTATTACTTCCTGCATCGGTTTCTCACCTTCTTGTCCACCCCTGAACTGCGATCCGGTCTTGAATTCGGAGACGAGTGGACGCGTTTGCCGACGGTCATGGATGACCTGCTCGAGTTGTCGGCGACACCTACGGCTGAAGAACTCGACATCGCCAGGGAATGGATATCCCCTGTGCTTTCCTCCAACACGACACCTGTCACCGTTCCGATTCGCCCCAAGAAACAAACCCAACCGCCTGGTCGAAGCCTCCGTTCCGCTCTGCGCCTCTCGCACGCGCAGACGTCCGCTATCATCACCGCGTGCAAAGCCCACGGCGTGACAGTTACATCCGCGTGGACCGCCGGGCTAGCACTCGCCCTTTCCGCTCCATCTGTTACCACCACCACCACTCCAGCACTAACAACCTTTGCCACCGTCGACATGCGCCGGTACTTCCCTCCACCTACATCTTCCTCACCCCCTTCTTCTACCCACCCAGCAGCACCAGTCTCATGCTACCACTCCGCCATCCCCCTTTCCATACCAATCCCCGCCACCACTACTTTCACCTCCCTCGCCGCCGAGCTAACCGCCCTCTTCCACGGAGGAAGCATCACCCCCGTCCGAAACACCGCCTGGATTCCCTTTGTGTCCATGATGGGCGACATCATCGCATCCTCCACGTCACAGCTACAGCAACAAGCAGCAATAGCCTCCAGTGGCATCTTAATATCTTCCCTGGGTGTAGTGAATGATTACATCGGCAAGACTTACGGGGAGGTCGAGGTGAGAGATGTGTGGATTGGGGATGTGATGATGGGAGGGACGAGCTTGTGGATGTGCGAGACTTGGGATGGGAGACTGGGGCTTAGTGTGACGTATAATGAGGCGTATTATGAGGAGGGGGAGATGACGGGGGTGTTGGAGAGGGTGAAGGGGGTGATGGTTGGGGGTTTGGGGTTGGGGTTGGAATAGGAGGTGATGAGGAGGGGGAAGGTTGTCGGTGATGGCAGTGTTATCTTGAGGCCAGAGTATATAGTCGTTGTATTCGCCGGGAGATGTGGATTCTGAAGCCTAGGTAGGTAGGTAGTCTTCAATCGCTAACTTGGATTTGGGGGTACTATACTTAGTACTGAAACTCACCTCGCTATCCCCTAAACCCTGTACCCGCCATAAGACAACTGACGACCTCCGTTCTCCTGCTCTTCTTATCTATGTCCCCAGTAGTCCATTTCCAGGATGCTACCTAAGAACGCTCGGGCTAAAGGAAAGGGTCTCTTACATGCGAAAATACGTTCCTGGAATCCTCACACACTCCTGTTCTGGAACGACAAGGCCTGGGCATATCACATCACAGGCCTGCCTAACATGTAGGAAAGGCTTTCTAACATACAAGAAGGCCTGTTTCACATGCAGGAACGCCTATTTAACATACAGCAAGGCCTTTTCATAATGCAGGGGGGCTTCCCAAAATGCAGCAAGATTTTTAATGATGCGGGAAGGTGTGGAACGTTTCACTGAGGGTACGGAGCTCATGGGAGCAGCGGAAGTGCAGTTGCAAAGTGGCTTGATTAGGTAGAAAGGGGGGGAGCGAAGCTCCCAGACTAAATACAAAAGAAAGCTCCCTGTGTGTGAGGAGAGCACATGACCAAAGGTTCCTGCGCTCCAGCCTAGCCTGGAGCGGTAAGGCGCCTGCGCGCCTGCGCGCCAAGAACTGCCGCTGCAGTTCGACAGAAGGCCTTTTCAGTATTTATACAGGTGTTTCCAAAATGGGAGATGGCCTATAATCACGACAGCTAGGGGTAGTCTCTATTGTAGGAAGGCATTTCTCGCACGGAGATAAGAGACCCTTTCTTTTGGCCTAAGCCTCCGCAAACCCGGGTTCACCACCTGATTTACCAAGAGCGGAGTCCATCCTCATAAAGGTCAAAGTTTCAATGCCGAGCCCCACGTGGCGTCCACGCCGGATTTATGACTCTTTTCCTTCGTCCGTAAGTATGTCTTCAGTTTACAGTTTACAAGTGCATTCCATATTTTGAGCCGCCATCGCTGAGCCATATGTACCCGCCTCCCCTCCACACAATTATCTCTCTGATCCTCCATATCACCACCATACCAATAACAGCCGACAACAACATCAAACAACCAAACAACACAATGACGAAAGACAACAACAACAAAATCTCATTCATCTCCCCCCCTCCTCGCCCTTCCCCTCTCCCTCCTCTGCGGCGCAGCCATCGCCGCCTCAGGTACATACGGCGTCGCCCGCTACGTCATCCACCTCCGCGCTGTTGCATCAGATCAAGTAAATACCGACCCAGCTCATTGGACGGGTCTGGCGCGAAAAGTCTACGACGCGTGTTACTTCTCCTGCGGCCGTGAGATCGGAGACGGGGGGTGGTGCGCAGACCCGTCGTTTGCGTGGGATGCTTGTGTGAGGATCAGGAAGGGGACGGAGGGAGTGGTTGGTAGGGAAGGGGGAGGGTTGCAGTGTGATGCGGTGAAGATGTGGAATTGGGAGGAGCGGGAGAGGTACCCGGGGGTTTGTGTGGAGGGTTTGGGGGAGGTGATGAAGGCGGAGGTTGTTGGGAGGGTGCAGTGGCGGGCGTTAGATTGGTGTGCGTTGGTGGTGG
>Ga0247760_1000943_pt1 | contig 29566 bp, 34 predicted proteins | sample UWRJL171409R4_FD_179936 | JGI IMG/M metagenome (GOLD analysis project Ga0247760, IMG submission 179936) | Plant litter microbial communities from Arlington Agricultural Research Station in Wisconsin, United States - UWRJ-L171-409R-4 | ecosystem: Environmental > Terrestrial > Plant litter >... | reverse complement strand
CCGGCACCACCTAGAGAGAGACAGAGCTGGGGCTCCCCCTCGAGCTGTCGCCAAATCACCATCGTCCAACACCCACCGCTGATTCTCGCGGACAAACCACATTGTCGCAAATCGCGCCAGCCAGACACTGCTCGTTGATACCCGCCATATTGTCTGCAACTCTGCTGCTGTTTCTTCCGTCTTCGTCTTTCTGCTCCGCGCCCGCAGACACAGCGCTCCACTCGGTTCCCGCGCCCACGCCCGCGCCCGCGCCCGCGCCCAGGTCCATTTCGCGGTCCGTCATCTGCTCAAGGTGCGCGCCGACAGATCTATCGTGCAGCAGCAGCACGAAGAAGAAACATTTCAGCCATCCCTCGAGGCCGCGCACTTGGCCCTGGCCTGTTTCGATCGCCGCTCATCCCTTGGGTCTTATTCCTTCAGCCCGCCCACAAACACGACCTTTTTTTGCTCCTCCCCAGTGTGGCCTCGCATTCAACGTTGCGGACGGAGCTGGCAGCCATTACTAAACCTACGCGCCCACTGCCTCATCACCACTTGCCGACAAGTGCTCTCAGATTGCCTCGCTCTATTATCGCAACTACCATAGGCTTATAGCTGTGCCATTTTCTTGCCAGCTATTCGACGGGCACACCGTTTCAACTGCTCGATATACCTCAGCTGGTGTCGCCGTCCAAGGCTGCCGCTCGAGCTACATCCTGCCACTTGCAAATCCTGATCCTGATCCTAACAAACGGCTTGGATTATCACCCCTACCACGGGTTGTGACGGTACCTATCGGGGCTGAGCGCCATGGCTCTCGAAGCACCCTTACGGTCCTCGACGGGAAGTATTAGCTCTTCGTTCTCCGCCCACGCCGCCGAGATGTCTTTATCCTCTGGCCCGGAGTCCCCCTCGCTCTCCTCACAATATATGGCGTATGCATTCTTTTTCCTCTTCATTTCCCCCCTCCCCTTCAAGCCGGTGCGGCCCATTAACACCGACACTCCTGTAGCTCCTCAGCAGGAACCGATCCTCAATCCCTTCGTCCAAACTCGTTCATGAGGCCGAGCTCGGCTCACCTTATGAGCCCGAGTAGCGATATTGTTGGCCCCTCGCCCGTGACATCGAACGGTACCGACGCTACAGAGATCGAAGACGAGTTGGGGTCCGAACATGCCGAGGATGAACAGGCGAATGGGCACCATTCGGTTCGTTCGAGACATTCTTTATCCAGATTTGTCACAGTGCTGACCTCTTACAGCTTATGATGCTGCGTACGAACCTGCCAGATTCTATTCGGAAGTCTATGAGCGAGGAGGTTGTCTCGGTGATCCATGCGCCTCAGAGCTTTCAGAGCTGGGTAGGAGGAATCCCTGGCAGATCGTCGGGCGCTCCTCATGAACTAACGATGCACCAGAGATCAAGCGATACTCACTCGAGATCAAGTCTCTCCAATTCCATCAGTATCGCGAGTGTCGAGGGCAATTCTAGCCCCCCAAGTGAATCGTCGACGGTTGTAAGTGCACAATGCCCCCCTTACAAAAGGGGATACTAACCACCAGAAGATCAAGACCCCCCCTGCTCACCACGCTCCGCCAATGGTCAACACGAAAGTAAACCCGGTTGCCTACGGGATCGATGCACAGACTCCGCAGGCCCAAAGGCTGGAAGACGTTATTGCGAGCGATCCATCCAAGCTGCGATCTAGTTCAGCAACAAGCCTAGAGTGTAAGACATACCAAGTTTTAGCCTATTCCTTCCACTCCTCTACCCAGGGCCACGAGTCTGATGCGTGCTACAGTAATACCAGAGACCGACGGCGATGAGGAGTACGAGGATGATTTTGGAAATCTCCTAGCGAGGAGTGAGGAGACCGAGGTCGGAGCACTCAGGACCGCCCTCGAAGAGTGCTGGACTCTTTGTAACACTCTCGCAAATCTGAGCTCACACCACCGAGAGCGCGTCTTCAACAGCTCCGGGACCCCCGACGCTCATGAGAAGGCGTGGAAGAGCTGCTGGAAGCTCTGCAAGCGACTCTACCACAGCAGAGATGACGTTTCTGAGTCATTCAACGTTCGAACAAACTTGGACCTTTGCCGCGATTTCTGTCAAGCCTTATTCGATGTGCGACAAAAGAGAGATGACAGTGGTGACTCCATATTGAGAGTTAGCTTCGAGCTCAATAACCAGTATGACTCCCTTCTCTCCATTTTGGCTGACGCATCTAACAAGTTTCGGTAGTCTCTACAGCGCGCAAGACAACAGGAACCTCCCAGAAGCGTTCAGGGAGCGAACGTTAGACTTTTACATCACATTGTGCCACCGCCTTATGAAGCAGCGCAGTGATCTCGCGGAGGAGACAGACTCGCTATTGCGAGCCTGCTGGTCATTGGCTGAGATGCTCTTCAGCCTACGACAAAATCGCCGTGACGGCAAGGCGCCAGACGAGGAGCTCCTTGGCTCAGCGGTGCAGGCATGCTGGGAGCTTTGCGACATATTCCGTGAAGGTTGGACTCAAGTCCGCCCGGATAGGGGGACACCTCGGCCAAGCCACGTCAACTTTTTCTCGGGGGGGTATGGGATGCCTAGCATCTCAGTTAACCACCACCAGACCGAAGCAGCCCGTTCCAGTGCCGGGAGCCGCACATCTATTCACTCCAAGCGCGAAAGCCTTCATAGTTTAGCCAGTGCTGACCGGCCGCGACACCCCATTGTTCCCGAAACGCCCGTCACCGAGTTTGAGGATACACCGATATCACCAGAAGCCAGCCCACAGATGCCAAACATAATGGTCCTTGGGACGCAACACGACACGCGCAGTGATCGTGGAGTTGACCGCAACCGCTGGTCAAGCAATGCTTCAAATTTGTCAGGTTATAGCCAGAGCAGCCAGCACACATCGAGTACGGCAACGACTACTGCCGTTGGCGCTGCCGAAGACATGAATCTAACGCGTGTAAAGATTCTCATTGTCAAGGCAGCGATGAATGTCGGCTTTAATCGAGACGCGGCTACAGCCGATGGCGTGGGTGGCGGCGCAGCTCTGCAAGCCTTTGTCAAGAGCCTCCCGACTGGTTCTTTCGGCTCGCTTCCCAACCACGCCACTCTCCTCCAGAACTATAAGAACCTAGTTCTTGCAGACTCGTCCTTCCGCCCCGGAGCCAGCCTTCCTGCGCGAGGCAAACGTGTCAGTTCCGTTGATATCGCCAAGAGTGTCAACTGGATGTTGCTGCGCTCAGGGCAGTATAATTTCTTGCGAGATCTGTTCAAACTTGTCTTCGGCTTCCAACTCGAAGATTCGGAAGCGAGGAAATCTGTCGCAATTGCTGTTTGAATGGGTGATGGCCAAAGACTTCGACATCTCATGGCTGCGTGTCAGTCTAATTAATATGGGTTCGAGTTAAGGCCATTGCGCATATGCCAAGAATGGGGACTCGAATGCGTTGCACCCGATTCTCACCCATACCAGACACAGTTTCGCCCTTGCGGACCGTTCACCCCCGACCATCAACATCTCGTGGCGCAATGTGCCACGAGCACCCAGCCGCCAACCGCATTTGGAACCTGGGAGTTTGAGTTAACGTTTAAGTTAGCACGCATGCGATCTACTTGCCACAGCTTATTCTCATTCTTTTTTACCAAGGACGAGTTGAAGATTTAAAAATCGCCAACGAAAGGTGATCGCATATTGGAGGGTTCAGGTTACAACACACTCAGCACATGTGATGTTGGAACTACAAGGCATAAGCATCGCTCTCCCTTGATTCTACTACTTCTAAAAACTCTTGGGAAGATGAAAGTACCTAGATCCTATCTGTTCGTTTTGTTTTATGTTTTAGATACCCTTTGAATGTATGATGTGCAAAGGCGCCGGAGCTAGGGATTTTGACTACTACTTACTTTGGGGATGATGATTGTCGAAACTTATGAAGTGGAGTTTTGGGGATGTTTGCACATTCTAGCCTTTTACAATGATAAAATATTTGGTGTTTTCAGATGAATGGGTCCCGGTTTGGAGATGTGTGTTTCAAATGACTGAAAACATTCCTAGCCGTAAAGACATATGAGACTGTCTTGGTGCAACTGAGTAGCCTCCTGTTTTTGATATCTGGCGATGAAACCCCGAGTAACTGGTTTTTTGAGTCTACGTGCCCAAAAAGACTTATCCGCGTCGTGTGCTATCTAGGTAAGTAGTCAAGTACCCAACCATAGCGACTTGTAGCTTTTCACTTCAAGTCGCCTACTAGACAGACAGGTCTCGCTTGAAGATCCCCCACCAGAACCCCACGCGCTGTGTGTCGTCATCATCACCATTGTCGCCCCAGTCGCCGTCCTGTCCGGAGACGATTTTCTCCTCAGTGCAAACGAGGGGCGTGCTTTGGCGCGAGAGTTCTTCTCTGAGGGTGCGAAGGAGACCCTTGGTGATCTCATCGCGTTGGGGCACCATTGCGAGGACCCGGGCTGAGGGATTGAGGGCGAGTTGGGTGTGGATGGCGTCTGCTAGAAGAGTGGGGTGATCATCGTCGTAGAGGGGGTCGGCGACGATGATGAGCTATGTATGTGAGTGAGTGAGATGCTAGTAGGGAGGGAGAAGAGGGAATCTTTGTACCTGGTAGCGACTCCCCTTGGTAAAGCGCGGATCGATATCGTGCTTGGCGATACCACCCCATGTCAGAGCCGCGGCTTCGGCGCTTCCGCCTCGGGTCTCCAAAGTTGTTTTGTTGAGCTCGGCGTTGTGGGCTAGGTTTGGGAGGATTCCGGGGAGGTCCGTGAGAACAACATTGGCTTGCCATATGCAGGCCGCTGCAAGACCTAGGAGCCCCGTGCCAGAGCCAAGCTCGAGAATTTGGGGAGGGGGGCCGTTGTCTCCTGAGAGGAAATGGGCAAGCGGTCCCGAGGAGAAGGCGTGGAGGAGCTGGGCGAGGACATAGGATGAACCCCATGTCTTGAGGCCGAGTGTGTCGCCGTTCATGGGTGGTTCTCTTATGGCCAGTGTGAATGTTCCGTACTTTGGGTCCTCGAAGGGCCATCGGCGCGTGATTTCTCCCAGTGCTACGGCCGAGCGTTAGTAACTACGTGGTAGATATTTCCAAGGTATGGGAGCATTTAGACAATACCTGTTCTTCCACAACGCTCGGCAAGGCGTCTACTCGCCTCCTCCCATACTTGCTCCTTTTCCCCGTCATCGTCAATCCAGATAAGACTGCTCTTGATAATACTGGATAAAAATGTGACGATCTCCCGAGGTGTATTAGCCTGCTGTTTTTCTTGTTCCTCGAGAATCTCGGCTCTGGACGTCTGGATCCCCCATACTGGTGGCTCGACCCGTAGTGTCTGGAGGCAAGATAGGAGACTCTGACATGAGGGTTTTTGCCAGAGGTGAGGAAGCTCCTCGGACGGCATTTCAGGCGATCCTCCCCGCATATTTCAAGTAAATAAATACTCAATAAAAAATTGTGAAAAAAAAAAAAATACCCCAAATCGGATTCCGCTTTTAAAAGTGATCCATGTGTAGGATAGTATTCGAAGCAAAGGACGGGCTCATGAAGCGGGTGAGAAGATCCAGTCCTGTTCAATTTATAGGGTTAGGGGTTTGGATCGTCCAGTTTGGATATTCCTATGAAGCCAAGTCTTGTTCGATCACCACAACCAGGTACCCGTGAATTGTTAGATACCGATAATCCAACTCGTTGCACTGCAAACCTTGATATCGTTCCTTCCTTCGCGGGTTGATACTGTATGGAGCATTTTGTTTGTGGAGGTGGACTCGGTTGAGGGTGGATCCAAGGGCCACCTGTGATTGGCCAGCGAGGCGCATTGGGCACAGAGCCGCAACCTTTTAAACTCGAATTTCGAGTCACAGTTCTCCGTCTCCTCTTCTTCTTCTTCAGGTCCCGTCCCTCTCAACGCTGCGTTTCTATGCTACGAACGGAGAGTCTGCGAAAGCAGACTTTTAATCAATCTGGCATATGAGAAATTCGGAGAAATCGCTTCACTACTAGCTCGCCCGCCACGCCTCGTGCGCGGCGGTGTCGACGCTCTGCCGGTAACGGCCTGGCGCAACTTGTGTCCTGTCATTGGCATCAGAAAAGCAGGGCTTGGGCTGAACCCTGCTTGCGGGTGTTCATGTCCCAAGTTCCTCTGGGAGAGTCATGGCGAAGCTTGTGAGCAACTTTAGTGCAATACGCAGCGTGGTGCTTCCTGGCTTGCTGGGAGGCACCATCCTTCGATTCCGATTACTCTGTTGGGGACGGGGCCTCACCACTTTTTTTTCTCTCAGGTAAGAATGCCCTTTTTCTCTTCTCCTGGGATAAGGGTACTACTAACGAATATGCGAGGAATGCCTCTTACAACTGGGGGTTTGCTATGCATGCGATCGACTTCACCAGGATTCCCCGTTATTACTGGTCGACCCAACATCCTTCAGATTGTCAGTTTCCGCCCCGTCCCGAGGGCCGTCGAAAGCAGAATTTTGATGTTCCTCCTCTGCCTTCCCTTTGTCCCAACATTCGCTTCCTTCCTTACTTTTGGTTGTGTCTTCCTCTCCGCCTCCGCCAGCTTCGCCGTCTTCCGCACGCACCGTCAGCCTGAGATTTGTCCCGAGGGGAGCGATGAAAGTGGGCCAACTTACGGATCCATGGATGTCGCTTGCGGTCGAGGAGACTTTTCACATCCTCGAGCTCTTGCATCAAATATCGACAGGCGAGTCGCTCATCAACCGCTCGCTTTGCGAGGTACACCATCCCGTCGCAGTAGACGATTGCTTTCTTAGCGGTTCGAATATGGTGTTCGATCTCGTGCTTCTCACCCCACGTCGATACGGCGCGCTGAGCGCGATCAATGGCTGCTTTCACAGCATCCTGTCGACAGCGTATTCTCTCTGTGACACCCGCAAATTTTGATGCCTCGTGCTCGGAACGACATCTATTCTTCACCTTGTTCTTCCATAGGTCGTCGAGTGTGGATCCCTTTGCCCAGGTCAGGGCTTGTGTCTCCTCCTCAAAACCCTCTACAAGACCTCGGTACACCCCAATCGACGCACTCGCCTCTTGGTAGAGGTCCCGCAAGGCGATATCGATGCCGACGTTTTGGTTTCGTTGTCCATAATGGTTCTTTGGCTTCCGCCGCCTGTCGGGAGATGCCGTGTCTCCAGAGGAGGATCCAGAAAGCCTGGCTCCCTGTGGCATTGGCCCTGTGTTTAATACGACATGCCCCCTGGGATAGAGCTCTGGCGAGTACTTCGACCAATTGGTATCAGGCCTCTGTTCTGGGGAGTGATACCGAGAGGGCAGATGGGGTGAGGGAAGACGGGGTGAAGGATGGCGGGCTGATGGCAAAGGAGGGTTGCAAAGATTCACGCCGTGGTAATCATATCCCGTCCCCATGAATGGTCTGTCCATCTTGGCTGATGGCCGTGGATTGATCATGGGTTGGTGCCTCATCTGAGGGACGCAGTCATTATATCTCTACATTCTACCTTCAACCACCATGTATTCAATGTTGTTTGCTGTAAATCATTGACGGAAGTTGCTGTGCAGATACTTGCTTGTACGTTGTGCTGCTGCTGTCGTCGTCATCCGGCATACCCCGTTTGACCCTGCGCTCTTGTCCTTGGTGATATCATCCGTTGTACTGCCCGCAGCTGCTAAACCGCGCCAGGCTGCAGCTGTCCAACATCTCTATCGTCCAAAGCGCTCATTTTTGATATCTACTGGTATTCTCTTCGCTTATCGTTGTGTCGACCGCGAAGTCAAGTCAAGGAAACGCGCCTCTCGGTTTGTTTGTTCACAGCACCCACGGCTTGCATTTCGGGCACAAGAGTCGTTCCGCCTGCTTTTCCACAAGGAAGCATGAGCTGCATCGGCAAGCCCTTGGTGTTTTCCCCCTTTGTCGTATCTACTGCGCCACTTTCTGTCCTGTAGAACTTCTTTCCACCTGTGAGAAGGCTTCGGCTTGCCTGATAAGGATGAGGATAGGTATCAGGCCCGGTAAATTGAAAGACGCCTCGGTTAACGAACACCGGGAACATGTCCACTCTGTACCTAGATTCCCATGGATGATGCCGAAGGGCCCTCCCTGCCAGCAGCACCGTAGGGCCTGTCTGTGGGAGGAGCCTCCCGAATCCTTAAGGGGGGCAAGCATGGTTGTTAGTTTTCCCGTCTGTTTTGTTTTGTTTTGTTTTGCTTTGTTTTTGTTTACAATTGTCCAGTGCAGAGGGGTGGATCTCCTTTGTGACTCTCTGTCTGTATGCCTGTCTGCCTCAGGCTGTTTGGACTGCAGTGTACAGATCCGACAAACAGTATTCCTGCGTGCCTGCACAGTGGACAAGGGAAGTCACTTGCAGTGGTGGTGCTGGCGGCTGGCTTGCATCGCGGCTGAAGTTGGCACTGCCCCTGAGATATCTGCAGGCAACAATGTTCTGCAGCTCTGTTCCGCATCTGCATCTGCATTTGTATCTGCTGGATGAGCCGAAAGGCACCAGCTCGAACTCAAGCTTCATGTCTGCCTCCCCCTTTTTCTTCCCTTCGGGCTTTTATTTTATTTTCTTGCCTTTTCCAGACCGCTTGGCCTTCAGCCTCAAATGACCACCTCACTCAGCCCGTTTCGTTACTGTAGCAAAGTGAATCAACACTAGACACCTCATTTATGTCGCCTCGCATCACAATTTCAGCTCCGCTTCCGATGCTAGCGCATGTAACGGCGAATTGACAAACATTACAGCTTACCAAGTATTGCCTCAATGGTTCTGCTTAATTCCAGATGGTGCAAGCTCACCCTCAAGCAACCTCACGTGTCTTCGACCTACAAAGAATATCCCTCACGCGAACGACGAAAAAGACCCGGCCAATTTCTCCTCACCTACCTATTCCGTCCGCTCTTCGGACACGAAAGGTAGGTAGGTCAGCAGCACCTCATTCACACTCCGAACCCCCAGTGGCAGCGTCCGGCATGTGTTAGCTCTTGAGGTGTGCCTAGGTCAGGTAACTACTTCATGCACCACACCTGTCGTTCGCTACGGTAGTACGAGTACGGGTTTGAAACGGCCCCCAGGGCCGACGGGCGTTGGGGCACTGACTAAGCTAACGTAGCTTCGGAAAGGTAAGGGAGCCGGGGGGAAGCGGCACAGAGCGGGTGGGCGTTAAATGTGAAGGGGAGAGGAGGGAACTCGTCTCGTCGAAAGAGGGGTTCCAGAGAGTGTTCCCGTCGTTGGTGTCCATGCTCCTCGTGTGGAAAGGAGAGGCGACTGCGACACAATGTACTGTCTGTGCCTGCCTCCACGTCTTGGGGTATTGACCAAGATAAAAGGGAGACGAACGCCCAATAACTCTCGGAACGGGAAGTCGATGATTCGATCGTCCAACGATCTCGGGCGGCCAATGCCGAATGGCAAATATATTCCCATATAGGCTTTAAGAGGGGAAGAGGCTAGGGAAGCCGTCGAACGACCCGGGCGAGGCGCGACCGATTCGAGCGCTAACTTGATTGCCCGGAACACAGACCCAGCCATATAGTTCTACTTGCTGGAGAGGACGCAGGCTCGGCAGAAAATATGCGGAGGCGAACCAGCAGTCGTGTGCACATGGGATAAAAAGTGTTTGCCGTCTTTTGCGATTGCCCATCTATTGTCTCTTGGCCGTCGTGCTGTACAGCTGCTGTAGTGTAACGCTGGCCGGGCCACGGAGCCATTCCATTTGAACCCAAGACAGGCTTTCAGGCTTACAGCTAATCACGGCTCCCGATTGCCACATGCGTGGTCTGGCATCCTGTCCCTTGTTGGGGTTACGTGAGTGGCTGGCACACCACGCTGGGGTTCAAGACCAACAGAGGGGAAAAAGGCCTCCAGCCGGGCATTTAATAGACTTCGATATTGATGGACGCAGGCGGGCACGGCGCGCAATTGGCAGCGCAATAAGGTGAGCCTTGGTCGGACCCAGCGGGCCTGACTGTCTGACCTGGGATGGAACCCATCATCCATCATCCCGCATGCGAAGAGCGGGGTCTGAACAACCAACAGAAAATAAGGCCGCTCCGTGTCCGGTTTCGCGGGGTTGGTTCCGCCGCCCGTTCATGTATGTAACCGTACCAGCAGCGTTGCAACGCGACGGCACACTGCCCCTCGGCCAGGAACAACGCAGCCAGCCAGGAGCATGGCCATAGCAAAGCGACTCGTCCCGCCGCTCGCCGCTCTTCATCAGCGGCGCAAGAAGGGCATGAAGGGCGAGGCGTCCACCTCTTAGACGAGAAGCCGATCCTGCACCACGAGATCACGAGCATGGCGAGATGCGAGCGTGGCTGTGGTTATTCGATGGGGTGGGAATTTGAAGAAGAGGTCCTCACGCCGCACCGTAGCCTGTATCACTTTGTACCGTAGCCTACTGCAAACTCCGTACATAACCCTAACCCCCATAATGCCTGGTCGCATCCACGGTCGCAATTACGACCGCGGTTTAATTGATCGATTGAACAAATCCATTGTAATTAGGCCAAAATCTACCGATTCTGTAATAGAATTACGTGGCTTAGAGGAGGGTTGGGGAGAGGCTCTATGTTAGGCTTAAGCTTACCACTATTGCAGTTGGAATCGCGGTTATCGTCGCCTATATTTGCTGCATCACGCGCAGGTTTAAAATTATCCAGAGCACTATCTGAACACCTGATTACCCCGGGAAATCGTGCGTGATTGATAAACTTACCTTTGCGATACAGAATTCGCATCGTAGTTAGAGGCTGGTCGGAGCGATGGTAGTGTTTAAGGGTGTGGATGATTATAGGTTAGAAGAATATGCGGGGGTTAGGGTTATATATGTGGGGATTTGCATTGGGTGACGGTGCAAAGTGATGTGGGGTACGGTGCGGCGTGAGGACCTCTTGAAGAATTCCACTCGCATGCGCTTGGCAGATCTGCGGCCTCCCGCTTTCCGCTTGAGACATACAGCTAGACGGTCCTGGTTGCCCGCCGCCTTCGGACGAATTGGGCGCTGCCCGGGACGAAAGAAACGGGGAGTGGCAGTCTCAAGGCAGTGAATGAATGATTGAGAGAGATGGAGGTGTAAGCACCACCACAGTCGGGCCTTTCGGTCGTTGAGGTCGACGTCCAGTCAGCAGTTCGGGTTCACCGCCGTGGCTCTGGGAGCTGGGAGGATGCCGTGTCACCCCAATGAGCTGCTGCCCTAACGAGGTCCGCAGCCATCATTCGCCTGTGCCGCAGCTGGCGAGCAAAAGGTGGTCATCAGGATATTCCTCTGCTTGCTGGCACGACGGGTGTATGAACGAACCCGGGTTCATCCCTCATCAGTCCTGGCGTACGGGTGTGCTAGTGAACGCCCGAGCTTGCAAGAAGCTCCGCACCCGTCTGAAGTCCGCCATGGAGTAACGTGCCCCCTGATTGACTATGGCGCGCACCTGCATTGTAGTACTTGGGACAGGCAATGGCGAGAGGGACCATCCGGCCGGGTCTTGCTCGTCTGTGCCGGGACTGGCGAGTGGTTGTATAATAGCATGGTCGGCTATAGACAGGAACCGGCCGAAGATGCCTGACGCTCATCCGCCCGCGGGGCACACAACACGGCGCGAGTCATGCGGCAAACCTAGCAGCGTTGCTGGAGCTGTGAGCGTTCCCGTCCGGTCTTGTGTGCGCACCGAGTAGATTGACTTGGGTACTGCTAGGCACAGCGCCATTCGCAGAAGGTCCCCAGCCGGGTGTTTCAAGAGGCATGGAAGCTGGTGGGTGGTACCTTTGCGCTCCCACGCGGGCCCGATCGCCCTACCCGGTGAATCATCTTCATTGCAGGGCGCGGCTGGGCAACTGCCAGAGCTTTGAAGAAGTCACCGGAATTGTAATTGTCAGCCCTGGAAAGCTGCCATTGGGCACCTCAGGCACTCGTCCGGTTTTTCTGAGTCAGAATCAGGTCGCTGGATGCTGGGCGGTGGCCATTGGAGGAATGGGTTCATATGAGCCAGGCACACTTCAAACTGCTGTGCCAGTGCACCAGTGCTTCCCGGACAGACGTTGGCTTGGCGCGCAGCGTCCGCTCGGAAGCAGCAAGCGATCTCCTCCGTCCTTGCATCTAGCGGCCGGCGAGGGAAAATGAGAAAAAAGAATGTGCGTGTGCAACTTTTGTTATCAGCCGGAAGAGCAATTGAGCGTCTGCTGACGATAGTGCTCTCTCGATCGGTTCTGTTTTTAGCACTGTCTGGCGAGCGGGTATTTCCTGCATCTTCCATCTACTCTAAGCTGGAAAAGGCAACCCATCGCAAGTTTGGGGTTGCCCTTGGAGACCTGCTTCGGGCACAAGGCATTCGCTTACGGGATGTCCACCCTGTGAGGCCAGACCACGCTAGAGCCAGACGGGGCGTTCGCCTTGCTCGAGGCCTCGCCCGCGCAACAACAAGGGTACCTCCGTGCCTCGTTCGAGATCTTGCCTCGCACTTCTACATGGCTGCCCAGTCTTCCTGTCCGCGAGCTCAAAGGAGGCAAAATACTCTGTGCAGAATGGATAACGCAACAAGGAAGTCAAGGAGCACAATGACGTCCGGCTCCCCCAACGGGCGGGGGGGTTCCTGCTCGTCCTTTGTTGCTGGATGCTGATGCTCCACTCCAGGTCCCTTGACAATGATGCCCGCTGTCTCGTCTGAACCACACAGGCTCTGCTGAATCTAAACCTGCCGCCTGGCCAGCGAACGCTCGACTGTCGTCTCTTTGAGCCACGTCAAAGAAGAGGGCGTGTTTCCCATTGCCCTGCTGGTCTTTGGTGGCAGCACGCGGGATGGCTTCCCAACTGCTGGTCTTCAGCGCACAAGCGTAGCAGCGCCGTATGTGGGCCCCACGGTTGTGGCCCACTTATGGCTCCACACCCATACAAATCCACTTCGCATCCATGCAGGGTGGATCGATGTGGACCACCCGCTCGACTCCGCCATCCCTCTGTCACTGTGCCCTCTTGTGTTCCTACGACTTACTCTCCTCTGCTTATCCCACCGGGCCTCTGGTGTTTCCAGTTCGCTGTGAGGACATTCACTACCTCATTGCACTGCCGGACCCTCGTAGCGGTCATTTAGACCTTCGTTCTCCCTCGGGGCCTTCTCCCTTCTGTCTCCCCGCATCACCAACCACCACTCGCTTCTCTGGATCGCCGAGCTCAAGAGACCGAGCTGCAGACACGCGCAGGGAGAGAGAGACAGACAGGAAGGGAAGAGAGAAGAACAAAGCGATCGTTCTATCCTTTCCAATCGAGGGGACCAGAAGCCTGCGATAAACTTTCTCTGCCTGTCCGACCGAACGATCAGCCAAGGTGACCTTCAAGCTGGCCCAATTGTGTCAAACGATGTGACTTGGTTTGGCAAACTTGGATACCGTTACTTGGGTTTGGAATACATCTCTCGTTTAGTATAAGGCAATCGTTGGGAACGATTCTTTCGCTTTTCGGCCATCCGTCTTGGAGCCATATCACAAAGACGGGGTCACAGTTGACGGCAAGCTGCAACGAGCCGAACCGCCAGTCAAAACAAACAAGATAGATCCGATACACGACTTCGCTACCAACAACCCGGAGAGCACGGCCAAAGACAAGATACTGGCAGGGGAGGAGCAGAAGGAGGATTGGGGAATAGGGGCAACTAAAATCACCATTTCGCCAACATGGTTTTCAACATCCCCGAGAGCGGCCTCGCTCTTGAGAGCTCGGCCAGGGCTATGGCTGGGCTCCCAACGCAGGCTTTCGCCATTACGCTGAGCGACAGCGTGATTGAGAATATGATTCAATGTGTTCGGGGTGGCCAGGACATTCAATTGTCACTGGGAAGCAGTCCCGTAAGTTTCTTGCGCGCCCATACGCCCTCTCCACCTCCTATTGTGCTCTTCACAATAGCGTGAATTGGCCATCAATACAATAGCACAGTAGCCTCTGCGGGCAGCTGTGAGCTCACTATCCTATTGAGACCTCACAATACCAGTTGCTTAGCGTTGCAACTGTTATATATCTTTTTTTCTATTGCACTCCTCTTCTTCTGAACATGAATCTAATTACAACTGTTATAGGCCTTCTTGTTCGACGGACAGGCAGTTCACATACCCAATTCCCCCGATTCGCTCGACTACGACCTTTTTCATTCCAATTCGGCAGCACCCACAGTCGTAAACAAGCTTCCACAACCAACCATGTCTATCTTTAGGGCGCCCAAACACAGGCCTAGGATGGCCAAAGCCCCTCAGCCATCGAAGGCAGAAAAGCCCGAGAAGGCAGCCGCCCGATCCCTCACTGCGAAGCCGAGCGGCTCTACACCTAGACTTGCCGCTGTTCCGGACAGGGATGTGGGTTCAGTAGACGATGAGGACGGGGCTATTGCGAATCTGAAGAGTTCGTATGCGAAGGTGCACGCCGAGAAGCGGGAGAATGCGTATGTTTGGAGACAACAATTTTTGAAGGGGGCTGAAGCTGACCTCTTCCAGTTCTACAATCATCGACAGCATTCTGCCAGCCAAGGGACCCAAGGCAAAGCAAGCCAAGCCAAAGCTTTTAGGGCCGCAGAGCAACAACTCCTCTCGATCTCACCCTGGAAGTCCAGCCTTCGCCCCTCTTGCGTCACCATCACTTGCTCCCACAAGCACCACGGCCCAGGATCGGTTGAAGCAGCAGCGGTTCCCAATCATTCATGAGCTAGCAGTCCGAGACCTCTCGTTCGACGAACTTTTCAAGAAGTATGATGGAGGCACGGACGAGGAGTTTTCTGCCGCGCTAAAAAAGGTGGCGGACTTCGAGGAGGGCTCTCAGAAGTGGGCTTTGAAAAGAGGGTACTGGAAGGAGTTGGACGTCCAGGAGTACGATTACAATTCACCAGAGGACCGACAAAAGGCCATAGACAATGCCGTCAGACAATATGACCGGATGCGAATTGGTGTTCTAGATCCGCTCTGGCAGAAGCTACTCCCGAAGGCAGAGCGTAATAAGGGCACCTGTCTCAGCAAGGTGCAGGCGGCCATTGCCAACAAGGGCTCTATCCCCAAGATCAACGTATCGAAAACAGATGCATCGAGTGTCAGCGGGGCCGACTCTGAGAAGGATGATTCAACAAGCTCGGGGGCAAAGAAGGGCAAAGGGGGCGAGGCGATGTCAAGATCGGGTTCGCAGACATTGAAGAAGAAGCCGTCAGCATCAGAAGCCCAGGCCAAGCGCATTCTCTCGAACTCGAAGAAGCCCGCTGCAGCGACTGCGAGGGCTTCACCAAAGGTTTCCCCCACCAAGGCGGCAGGATCTGCAAAGGCGTCCAATGCAGCAAAGAACTCAAGGGTGAAGTCCAAGGAGTTCATAAGTGATTCAGACTCGGACGACGACGAGGTTCCTCTTTCTAGCTCCCTACCTAAGCCAAAAAGCGTAACCGCCCCCACCCCGAAGCCCGCCGAACGCGTGGTGGAGAAGCCGAGGGTGACCGAGAGGGTGAAGGAACCGCTGGTCCAAAAGACAAAGTCGACGTTGGCGACTCGACCTGCCCCAAAGGAGAAGGATACGATTCGAGCCCAGGCCCCCGCCGCAAAGTCTGTCAAGGCACCAGCTAAGCGTCCACGAGAGCCTGAGGAAGACGATAGCTCAAGTTCGGGCGCTCCACTTCTAAGCAAACGCATCAAATCTGGAGCCAAGGCACAGGCCGCACCTGTGAGTTCGATCAAGCAACGCGCGCCGTCGGACGCGAGCTTGAACAGCCGTGCCACCAGCTCCGGAAACTCTTTGGCGAAGAGCAAGAACAACTCACCAGTGAAATCTTCACCATTGGCATCGTCTCCGCCAACAAATGCCTCTGAGCTAGAGCACGACAGATCAGCGACCGCGAGGGATCACGTCCGCGGGCGTGATCGGGACCGAGACTTCGACCGAGATCGCGACACGATCGTCAGTAGGGCTGGTAGTAGCACCAGCAGTAGTGTCGGGGGCGGCTTCGGCAGCAGCTCCGGCAGCGGGACCGGCAAAAAGCGGCCGGCGGACGATTCTTCGCCGGAGGGCAAGGTCAAGCGACAGCGGTTGAGCGATGAGGTTCTCAACAAGGCCAACAAGTTCAAGCAGTTCTACTCGCGCTATGAGGCGCTGCACAGAGAGATCAAGGCCTTGGAGGATCCGTCGGCCGAAAGGGTCGCACACCTCGTCGAGATGCACGCTCGCCTGCTGGAGATGAAGACGGAAATCTACAAGGAGGCCGAGGCATAAAACATCGTAAGAGCGGAAAGTTGTAGCATCAGGGTGTGCATGGGAACGGTTGATTGCGCGATCATAAAAGGGGTATTTTTTATATTTCTTTTACAGGAGTTCGGACGGACGGGGCATTACTCGGACTGGGGACCTTTTTTTTCTACCTTTGGCATCTCTTTTCTTGCTGCATGTCATCATGATACCAAGGGCAGACAGACTCACCGCAAGTCTCTCCCACGATTGATAGGAAGAGTGGAATGAAAAGCATTTCCCCAAACAATGTGCATCATGTGCCTTATTAACGTGTCTCCCTTGCGTTGTGCCACACGATATTCCCGCTCAGAGAAGGGATCGCGGCGGAAGTTTACGGCTTGAACCCCTTGCTTCTCGCTGAATGCGGAACCTGGAGAGGGGGAAGCTTGGAGGGATCTTGTATACGATCCCAAGAACTAGTTAGTTGATCAATCGTTCATTTCGGTAAAGTATGCAACAGCGTAAGGAGGCCTTTGTTGCATGAGATCCGGTACGGACTACCAACGGGCAGGGGTAAACTGGAAAGCATGTAACGAGGTCCCAAAAATAAGTACGCCGTTTGTTTTCTATTTCTACGGAGACCGTATCAAAGATAGAAGGGCGGCGCCGTCCGTAAAACCCCCAAAAGCTTAAATGTACAAAATGCATGGCAAAACAATCTCCATTCACAAGATCCTTACTGTCTCGTACATCTCGACGACTCCTCCCATCCCACTCAGACTCCCCAATGACACGCGTTCTCACTCTAATGAGTTGGTAAGAGTGTGCTGTCTGGCTACGGCCGAGTTGACTTGTCGTGATATAACTTGCTCTTGCCGTAACCCAGTGGCTTTCCCCGTCAAATCCTTGCGCCATGCGGCAAGGAGAGAGAGGGCATCCTCCGTTCTCCCAATTATACGACTGTTTTTACTTTGCTGTGTAGATGTATGCTTTACAGAAACTCCAGGGACCCTGCTACAGTTTTGAGAGTAGACGGAGGAGGCCGTGTTCCTACTGCGTCTTGAAGAGCAGGATGGCGCAGTGTCCGAGGTAGAAGTAGATGAAGTGCTTGGTCTCTGGGGGATTGCGCATCTATGGTCAGTATACTCATGTTGCATGTCCAGATGTCTAAGACAAGCGCACGCGAGTACGGGCGTAGTCAAGACGGCGGGGACCTGACATACCGTGCGTCACAAAGCTGCCAAAGTTGCGTCCAACGATGCAGTGCCAGGTGGGGCCCTTCCGCTCATCGAACTTTTCGAACAGGATAGATGTCAGCAACGGAATAGACCGCTTAGTGGGGAGGGAGTTTGCGGTTTCGCGTACCGTCTTCTTGATGTGTTGCGCGATGTCCTGCCAGGGTCTTGTCAGCTACTGCATTCTCAAGAGCTAATTATGGATATCGCATTCCACGGAAGGGATATGGAAGCATGGAAAGTTGCTAACCTTCTCGATAGAGAACTTGGCCATGGCTTCCTGGGCTATGTGCGACATGTACCTGGTCAGCTGTCTGGCCGTCGTACTCAGGCGGTCTATCGGCCCCACATACCAACTTCGACGGCCTCCTGTTGCATATCTTCGGTCTTCATGTCGCTGAATTAGTCTCGTGCTAACGCGGGTGGGTTGGGAGAGCCGGGGTCGTGGTGTCTCACCATATCGGCGCTCTTGATTTGAGCTGGAAGCGCAACACATGCTCATGTCAGCAGATGCGCCGTGAACAACCGACGGGATAGAACGCTGGAGTTGCACCCACCTTCAAGCTTCTCCCTGGGAGCAGGGGAAGCGCTGCCCTTGATGTCGTCGCCCGCCATTATGAGGTTGGTGTGGGTGGTCGAGAGTTGCAACCGAGTTGAGGCTGAGTGGAAGCTCAAGAAGGATAGGCGATAGGCGCTAGGTAGGGTATCGGTCAGCATGCCGATGCCAGTAGGTATGCCGGAGAAGGCGATAACACGCGGTGGTATGTTTGCTGGAGGGGTTGTGGAAGCCAGGGGCAGCCGGGGTGGCAGCCGAGCGCTCCTTGCTTCCGGTCCCGGCAGCTGCGAATTAAGGGTTCATGGAACTTACAGCTGTGGCGCAACGCGATGCGAGGTGCGAGCTCGGATTGAAGGTGACGGCGCTCTGGTGTTGGATGGATGGGATGTTGCGTGCAGTTGGTGTGTGACGGGAGCAAAAGTGTTGTGGTGTCGGCAGTCAAAACCCAGCTCAGGGGGATGGCGATGTTGCGGTCATGGGTTGGTCGTCAGGTCAAAGCAGCCCGCCCTGGCTGGCGAACGAAACAACAGACAGCCCTGGAAAACAATGCTTTTGCTTGACCAGGGCCCAGGGGTTGCTGGGGTGGGGCCAATCGGTGAGCCGATAAGATAACGGAGTGTGGGGCTTCAAAAAAATTCGGGCGAAACGCACTTACCTCCCTCGCGCATTTTCTTGCAGCAAGTTCTCTTTTCGTCCTTCAGATCGAAACATAATGTGTGTCCGGTAGCATCATCCCTTCGAACAATGTCGGCCAGCCAGGAAGACGCCGCTCCAGCGGTGACGGAGTCGTCTAGGCTCTTCGTCAAGAACCTTCCGCCGAACATCACTGAGGTTGACTTCCGAAAGCACTTCGCGGCCCAGGGTCGGGAAGTCACCGATGTCAAGCTCATTCCCCACCGCCGCATCGGGTTTGTTGGTTACAAGTCGCACGAGGATGCTGCAAGGGCGGTCAAATACTTCAACCGCTCATTTATTCGCATGTCAAGGATTGCCGTTGACCTGGCAAAGCCCGTAAGAGCTCCCCGATTGAACCCCACCCCTACCTGAGGCTGACCAAAAGCGGCAAGATTGAAGGCTCACCTGCCAGGCCAGTGGAAAAGCCTTTTGAGGCACGTGGTGCCTCGAGTATCGCCCCTCCATCTACCAGGATACCTGATGTAGGCGGGGTGGAGGATTCCAGCCCAAAGAAGAGGAAGCGCAATGGGCTTGACGAGGCCGATCCCAAGCTTCAAGAATTTCTTGAGGTCATGGGCTACCAGCCTAAGAAATCAAGAAATCATGGTGACCTCAATGGGGGTCTGGAATCGGAAAAGATACACACGGTGGCAGCCGTGATAGAAGCTGGGGAAAGCGACGACGAGTACGAAGAAATTCCTGCACGTCCACTAAAGCCGGAGCCCAAGAAGGTATCAGTGCCCGACAAAGTTGTCGAGGCACACCAGATGGACGTCGATATTCCTGTGGCGCAACCTCCAGACGTAACAGTCGAAGAAGTGCCGCAGGCGGCAGGGGCTGCTACAGATGACGACTGGTTGAGGTCAAGAACAAGTCGTTTGCTTGACCTCATTGACCCTGACGACCCCGGATTTTCGGCTCGGCTAAGTGCGGCTGTTCCTGCAGCGATGCCTGTCAGACAGCCACCACCTTCTGCTGTTGCAAAGGACGAGCCTCAGGGGAATACCGTCGGTACCTTGCCCGAGATCGAGGGAGAGCTCAGGCCCACGGGCTCAGACAATCCGGCAGACTTGGTCCAACAGACATGTCGTCTGTTTTTTCGAAATCTCAGCTACACGGCCACAGAAGACAACATCAGAGAGCACTTCAGCGCCTTTGGAAACTTGGAAGAGGTAAGCAGATGTCGAGTTTTTTTCCCCACACGACACCTTCAATGATGAATCCCGATAGGGACATCTTATGCCAAGGCATATGATGAGAAATGGGCTCAGTATTTTAGTAGATGCTCTGAGTAACTGAACAAGGACGCTCTCATTGCTTTATTTCTGATGATTCAAAATATCAACAGCTCGCTAATCATGCCACAGGTCAATCTTCCGTTAGACAAACAAGGTAAAAGCAAGGGGTTTGCGATGGTCCAGTTCGAGGAACCTTCATCCGCGTTGGCCGCATTCCAGACGGATGGCTCGACCTTCCAAGGTCGCATCATCCACATCCTCCCTGGGGCTGCCAAACGAGAGGGGCTGGATGAGTACGCAATTTCCAAGCTGCCGCTCAAGAAACAGCAGCTGCTTCGAAAAAAGGCCGAGGCCGCTTCCAGCTCCTTCACCTGGAATTCCTTGTTCATGAGCCAAGACGCCGTGAACACGGCGATTGCGGAACGCCTCGGCGTGTCAAAACATGAGCTCCTAGACCCCACCGACGCGTCTGCCGCTGTGAAACAGGCAGTGGCGGAGACTACCGTGATCCAGGAGGCGAAATCCTACTTCGCCGCCAACGGTGTAAACATCGAGGCGTTCAAGTCTCAACAACGAGGCGATACATCCATCCTGGTGAAGAACATCCGGAACACGTCGATTGAGGAGCTCAGGCAGTTGTTTGAGGAGCATGGCACTGTGTTGAGAGTAGTAATGCCGCCAAGTGGGACTATCGCCATCGTCCAGTTTGCCCAACCTACACAGTGCAGGACCGCTTTTGCCCGGAAGGCCTACTCCAGGTTCAAGGACTCGGTCCTGTTTCTTGAGAAAGGGCCGAAAGGCTTGTTCGTAGACAAGGTGGCTCCCCCGGTGGACCGTCCTGCTGGTGTCCAGAAGACGTCTGTGGCTGAGCTGTTGGCACGCGATGACGCGGAGGACCAGGCGGAAGCCAGCTCCCTGTATGTCCGTAATCTCAACTTCTCCACCACAACCGATGGCCTCACGGACGCCTTCAAGAGCCTTGATGGTTTCGTGAGCGCAAAGGTCAAGACGAAGACGGACCCGAAGAGACCAGGTGAGGTCCTCAGCATGGGCTTCGGTTTCTGTGCTTTCCGGACGAAGGAACAGGCGCAAGCTGCTCAGAGGGTTATGGACGGCTTTGTTCTCGACGCACATAAGCTAGGTGTCAAGGCTTCCCACCGTGGCGGGGACGCCGCAGAAGAGCAGAGAAAACAGGATCTGGCGAAGAAGGCGTCCGGCCTCCGAACGAAGCTGGTTATCAAGAACCTTCCGTTCGAGACTTCCAAGCAGGAAATCCGGGCACTCTTCAGCACCTATGGCAAACTGATTGCGCTGCGCATCCCGAAGAAGTTCAACCACACTTCTCGAGGTTTCGCATTTGCTGAATTTTCTACAGCAAAGGAAGCGCTGAACGCAATGAATTCACTTAAAGATACCCATCTTCTAGGACGACGGCTAGTGATTGACTTCGCCGAGGCCGACGAGGTCGATCCAGAAGAACAGATTAAGGGGATGGAGAAGAAGATGCGGGGCCAGGCTAACAAGGTCGCCCTGCAGCAGCTCACAGGGAGAGGGCGAACCAAGGTCAATATCGGTAACGAGGACGAGGACGAAGCATGACAGCATGAATAACAGATGTCTACATAGGCCTCACAGTTGGAGACGCAGGACGGGGTGGCTGTCTCAGCGCCCCTTGCCAAGGAGGCTCTCCGCACCCCTGCCATCGATCTGAAGAATACACCCGTTTACCTACCCGCGTTCCAGCTCCACAAGTCCTCCTTGCAACTGATCAATAAACTGTGTGGCTAATCTCCTTCTCATACCTCGGACATGCTCTTCTCCCCCACGGCAGATCGTCCACATGCAGACAGGGAAAGGGTTCTGTCATGGGTAGCGGATCTCATTCCCTTGCGTGCCAGTTGGCGCTTCCCTCCTGGATGTACCCCCCGCCAGCTGACCCAACAAGTGTTTAGCCCTTCCCCTCTAGCCCTGGGCAGGGTGTTGCAGGCATAGAGTACCTATCTGTACCAATAATCGGAAATCGGAGTTGACCCTGGCTGAGGTGGCCATCGAGGGGTATTGATCGGGCCACCCTCTATTAAGGCACAATGGTGTCCCCCTCCATACGTGGGCTTGCTTGCCTCCAGCATTTTCATATCTTGTCTGGCTTGCATCTTGACGACGACCATTCCACTAAAGCATTTCTCCAGCTTCCGTTCTCGTTTCACAAGCGTTCCTAGAGGGCCATATACTCTCTGTCTTTGGTCCTTTTGTCCATTGCAATGGACCTCCCGCTACGAGCCCCCGTGCTGGCATCACAATGTTATTCTCCCACGGTGGACTACCATCTTGAGAGCTGCCATGGGAGCATAGCCCCAAGACAACCCCTCGGAGAATCAACAGGCAATGCCCAGCGAGGCCAGCTGGGTGCCCTGCGAAGAGCTTACATACGCCGCCCAGGCCCGCTCTCCTCGATGCCACCATCGATACTGACGCCGCCCATCGTTCCGACCCAGTCCCTCGGTCCGACATATGGCCCACCAGTGCCCAGTAGACTACATGATCGACACCAATCACAGCAGCAGGACAGGAGGAAGGTTGATGTCAACCCCTTATGGCTATACTGGCAGCAGTTTCAGACATACAGGAAAAAGCAGGATGAGAAGGATGACAAGTCGGACCAGAAATGGCCGCAGGTGCTTGAGGACGCGTTCCTGGATGGTAGGTTGTCACAATTTTCCAGCTCATCTACGCATTATTTGCTGATATGATCTAGGTCTAATGTTCATCCCTCATATCGGGCGTAAGAAGTTCTCAGTGAATCAAATGCTACACGGCAGGAATATGCTCATCGCCGAATACCTATGGTTGGCCTACCTTGATAGTCTACCGCTAGATGAGAAAGCCTACTATGAAAACCTGCCGAAAGGCGCGGAACCAGATCACCCGATGAGGCGGGGACGGAAGCAAGTGTCGAGCCATATTCAAGTATTGAAGAATATCTTCAAGTATCACAAGTGCTGTAAGTGGTTGGCTCGCAAGGTGTTTGCTTTTTCGGTGGCGTTTCTGCCTAGCTCACCGACCTGGTTGTCCCTTGGCTAACTAACGAACCCCCTTGCTCTATCCCTGCAGGCCACATTTTCCTGCCAAAGGAGATAAAGAAGAACAAGAACACGACAGATGATCCTGATTCGGTATCGCTCAAGCGGCATCCCGTGCTGGTCGCGATATCCGAAGGGCGTGTCCCTGATGAACGGCCCAATTACGACTACTTCGCTCGGATCCTTGCATTGAACGAACAGGTCGTCGTGAGGCCCAAGCGATGCTGGATATTTGTGTCGAATCGCGATGTGGCAGTCCGCGAGGACGGGTCTGGCTACCTTGCCACGACCGGTGAGAGGCTGGCCAGAGACCAGTATCCTCACATTGAGCGTAACCTGGAGCGCGAGAAGTGGGCCAAGGAGGAGCAGCAAATCTTCCAGGGCATATTGCTGCACGAGTACACCAAGAACTTCAGCCAAGTAGAGTCGAGCGCGCTCAGAGAGCTCGGCAGGGAATGGAAGGCCTCTTTCCCGGATCTTCACCAAAGGTTGGAGGCGATGATGGCAACGAACGCGCAGGGCGACATCCTGACGGCGGAGTCGCAATATGATATCATACACATGCAGGTGGTGCTTGAGTTGAACGAGACACGGCGTTTTCCCAGCCACTCGGAGCTCAACTCATGGGTTGAAATCAGCATTGAGAAACCGCATTTGCTCCATCACCGATGGAAGGTGGAGACGCGACTTGTCCGCCCGGCCGAGCTGAGCTACACCAATGGGAGGTCGGCACCAGAGCTAGTCTACAAGACCTCTGCTGAGATCGCCGTACAGTACCAACACCGTCCAGGCTGTGATGGTCCACGTAACGGCGCGGGTGACTGCCACTGCATGTCGCAGCACGCCCGCCGAGACTGGGTCACTGTCCCATTCCCGGCAGACGTGTGGGCGCCCACTCTCAGCAATTGCGCCGAGTACCCAGCGCATCCCTTAGTCAGAGGCGCAGCGCGGCGCGCAAAGAAAGTCAAGAAGGAGAGCGACGATGAGGATGACTCCAAGTCGGCCACGAATGGTCGCTATCCCACCCAGATGGACCTGGTCCCGCAGATTGCCATGATGCAGGAGATTTGGTCTTGTCCACCTGACGACCCGCACGACAGCGACCCAGAGTCACAGGGTAGCAAGCGGTGGACACGCCGCGGCGTGATACTCTGGTCGTTCAAAACGATTCACAGCATTGACTCCAATAACAAGCTCACCATCGCTGAAGGCGGGAAGACTAGCTGGCGCTTCTTAACGGTTCTTGACCCCATCAGCGAGTACCATCTGCAGAACTCCCTCGTGCCTGGCAACAGAATGAGCACCGGCAGCTACGTGGACAATTCCTCACGCAACGTCCATCTGCCCACGGGACTATCTGCTTCTCTTTCTCGCGATGCTGTCATGTCACCGAGCCCGACATTTCAACAGCATCTAAATGGGAGCATGAGCGAGAACTTCTCTGCCGCGTGGGGTACTGCAGATGTGCTGGACTCGATGTCTGGCGCGGCGACGCAAGCCTATGATGCGCATCTTATGGCGCAAACGACAGGTCCGGCTACCATGCACCCCACAGGATATAACCTCCTCGACGGCGGGTACGGCGGCCACGGTGGGCTTGCTACGCCGCCGCCTTCTGCATGCTTGACAAACTCCTTCTCACAAAGCTTCGAGACCAGCACCAGCGGCGCTGGTCACGTTGCTGCGTATATGGCCACGGGCTCGCAACAGCTTCCCAATGAACCGCCTTCAGCGCACTCGTTCTTGGGTGGCGCTGGCCCCTCAGCGTTCGATGTATCATACAACGATCCGCAGCAGCACGATATGCATAGTTGGGGCAGTACCGCTGTCACGAGCATCGACACCGGAGCCTGGCCTACGGGTTATATCACTGCTGACGGCGGAAGTCAACACTCCCACCCGGCTCTGAGCTGGGCGTCTACTCACACCGCCAACATGAGATCTGCCGTAGGGGGTGCCACTCATCATCCTCACAACCAGCTCCCACAACACCACCACTGGGTCGGCGACTCCACAGTTGCGGACGAGCCCTCCCACTGGGGAGTGTCAGCCGCACCTTCGACAACCGCACCAGCAGTTGACAGCCACCACTCGCACTCGCACAGCCACAGGACCTGGGCCCCCGGGACGACCACGGCGTCTTGCTCCAGCGCCACTGACGACGAGCATGACGCTGCTAGCCAGGGATGGGAGCACGTTGCGCATCGTGACTCCTGCTCAGCAGGGGGCACCGTGTCAGATGTTTCGCATGAGTGGGAAGAAGCAGACGTCAGTGAGATTAATGCCTCGGCGCAAGGAGATGTTTCGGCGAGGGAGAGTATTCATTCTGAGAGAGGACACGTCAAGGCCGAGGACCGGGAGGGGTTGTCGCCCAGTCCGGTGCCGAGGGGTGTCAAGAGGACTAGGGAGGAGAGTGGGAGTTTTGACGGGGAGGGGGGGTTCCCTATGGCGGTGATGCCTAGGCTAAGTCGGTGAAGCCTTTGGTGTAGGTTCTTGCCTCACGGGCTTGTGGATTCTGTATTTTGCATTATTATTATCGGTGGGGCGTATACGGTCAGATACCTCGGGTGTTGTTGTATCAGTATCATTATCATTACTATATTGCTGTGTTATACACATACGCACGTCCTGTCCCGTGTAATGAAGCTTTTCATGATCGCGACTGACGCCCTACATGGTGCTATAATGTGTTCTCTGTTCTTGATCTCCGCGATTTGACCCACAATATGATTCCAGACTGGGTGGAGCATGACGACAACCGCCCAACATGGAAGGCGCCAAACATCGGAGATGCCATAGTTCTAGAAAGAAATCAACTAGGATGGAACTATATGTATTCGGGCCGAGGAGCAATACATCCACCAACAAATGGTTATCGGCTTCGCCCGTTGTGTTATGGGACAAGCTGGGATAATCACACGTGTTTTCGCAAACTACTGTATGCTTGGGTGATCTTCGCAACGGAGGTACCTACTCTAAATCCTAGCAGAGCCTCCAAGACCCCGATGCCGCACTAGGCTGGGGTTTTACGATCTGGCGGTGAAGGAGATACTGCGATAACTGTGTTGGACCCCCACAAAGAGGCGCCCGTCTGATCACGCACTTACGAGAATTACACATAAATTAGGTACTGTATAGTTTTTATCTCACAGTCAGCAAAGCACGGTACAGATGATGATACTCGCTTCTGTTCTTGGGAAGCTCTGTCCAGTCTCCATCCACTCTCCGAACACGGAGTACTGTCTAGGTACAAGCGTTGTGAAGATGTATTCCATGTCTCGTCGCATGGAGCAAACTGGCCATCATGGCCACTGGAGCCTCCGAATTGCGCTGTGGATCACTTTTGAGAGATTCGGTTGCTGTACCTGTTGGGTACGCAAGGATTTCGCCAACACTTTGCACCGGGTCTCCCCGCAGATATCGACAGATTCTTGAATAAGCGTTGCCACTGAGGCGTTTTTTCGCCTTTCCGACTCGGGAAACAAACTTTGTTCGCGTGTTTGTCAAACGTTGAAACATCGTTGTAGTCAGTGGGGCAACTTCAGATGGCTCTCGAGTGACCGGAAACGAAACATAGTGGGGCTGTGGGGAACATGGCAATTTACAAAATGGAGAGCTGTGCAGTGGCCGGATTGTGGTCCGGACGAAAAAGTGTCGTCCATCCGAAGACCTGACAATAGCGCCATGCGAGGGTCAACGTGCAGAGTCACGGGTAATAAGATGAAGAGACGTTATGGCGGCTGAAACCTCAGAAATCACCCCCTGGCCAAATCGGTTGGTGCGGGGCAAGGGGATAAGAAATAAGGTAAGCGCGATCGTCAGCGAGACAGGTAGAATTTTTAGAGCCCGACGAGCTAGGAAGGAGTTCCTGTGGTGGAAGACCAGTGTCCAGGGCCCCTGCGTACGCCAGTGAACGCGTGGTGGGCTACGGGATGGAGGATCGCCGCCCAGGCTTGGCTTCGACACCATCGTGCTCGACACAGATCCTTGTCGCGCATCACGCAGGTTAAACTGCCAGGTTCATCATGCGATGGACAGGATGAGACAGAAGCTTCGCCATCCCTGGTGGACATCGTCCTAGAGCAATCGCGCAGTTCTAAATTGGAACGGATCGGCCCAGGCCATCGTTGCCAAGCATTCAATTAAGATGCTTCTACGGCGCCGTGGAGGTCGATACTTTTAGAAACATCCTCCCAATCTTATAAGATTTGAAGGCGCAGCATTTATAGACAGACGCACGGCGGCAAGGCGCCAAAGACATCCAGATTTCCATCGGGTCCCGGGAGTTGGTTGGGGCAGGACGCTAAGCGACTACGAGTGCCGGCCTGGCTTGCTGCAGGCGTGCCTGTGTGCAGCCCAATCGCTTGCAGCAAAGGAGCCCTGCTCTGCGACACGCATGGACCCACTCGGCAATCTGGGGCACGCTTCCCGACATGGGGCGGACTGGATGAGGCGCGTCGATCCGTTGCGGAGTCGAGGCTAAACAGCGGCCCCTGCGTCTTTTTGGACGTCAGGTTGCCTGTCGATGTCGCCGCACACCCACGAGCCGCACCATTCCGCACGTCGTGAGTAGGCTCGCTCGTTTTCGAAGCCAGCGCTTGCCACGCCACATCTGGCCATCGTCTCTCGGGAGCCCGTTTCGTGACCACCCGCGGCCATGCGCCCGCAGCGAATGGCGCTCGCTGCCCAGATCTTGGGACTGTCTCGTGCCAAGCCCCTCGATTCACTGCCATCCCGGTGCCCATCCGCGTGTGCAATATGTGACTACCGTGTGCCTCTTATCAAGGATCGACCGCCGCCTTGTGTTTCCCGACGTTTCTGTTTTCCTCCCTCTGCTCTCCGTCGCGGCGCACCAGACCACGGAAGCAACACGTGGTGACCCAACCTTGACCCGCGAGTCCAAGTCAACAACAGCGTCTTTGAGCCACTTGCTATTCAAAGCAGGCAAACAAAGAGACAACAGTCACATTGTCTATCTTCTTTATTCATCGCATCACGATCCCATTGTCCTTGACAATGACATTACGAGAGTCCGCTGATTGCTGACGCCCTTTCCCTTCACTGTTCCTCCAGCTGGGCTGACTCTCTTGCGCTGGTCGTACTCTTCTGCAACGCTCTCAGTAATATCTACTTCTCGCGAGCACGAGAGGCTTCCTTTGACGAACACAACCCCATTTCCAACAAAGGAAAACCCGCCAGCACATAAAAACCAAAGGCCCCCCACCCCGACGCACGCCGGGAAAAGAGTAAGATAAACTCACACTCTCACTCACCTACTACATTTCAATCATCCAAAGAATTTTATCACCTAACACCAACTTCACCACCCAGCGCACCTTCCCTTTTTTACTACAAAAGGAACCCCACCCAAAAAGAAACAAGAAGACGATAAACTTTCCCACCTTTCAGCATCTCAATACATCACCACAATGAGGATACGTTCGAGTTCTGCGCGCGGCCTCATCGCCGCTGCGCTCCTTCCTCTACTCGGCACAACCATGGCCCACTCATGGCCTGAGGAGACCAGACGAATCGCACCAAACGGGACAATGATTGGAGAACCTGGGTACGCGCGAATGCACCACCAGCGTGGAACCGTCGCTGAGAACGATATCGTTTGGCTTATTCCGCCAAATGGCAACCGGGAAAAGGTCATCCTTGCTACCGACAAGATCGTAAGGGAGGAGCAGGGCCCCTTGACAGCGGCAAGCTACGAGAGGTTCCCCATGCTCAAGGTCGCCCCCGGCGACTTTGTTGCCATTCAATACACCGAGAACGGGCATGTGTCTCGCCCTGAGGTGTCCAACCCTAACAAGACTGTCAACCGCGGCACCGTTTACCTCTACGGCACCAGCATGAACGACCTCAGCAATTCCAACCTGATGGACATCCACCTTGTGTGGACGGCTGATGGCAAGGGCGGCGACGGCAAGGGCAAGCTCCTGGCTACGCGGAACTACGACGACGGGCAATGCCACGAAGCCATACCCGCCACTGGCGACACTGAAGGGATCACCACTCATCGCAAAGCTATGCTTGGTTTGCCTCTCAATGGCGGGCTAACATGCCAGTCGGACCTTCAAATCCCCTTCGATGTCTCCCCGGGTCAGACCTATACCGTCATTTGGGTCTGGGACTGGTCGACAATGAGCGAGCCTGGAGTTGCTGTGCCGCCAGCAAGCTATTTCGCCAACTCCTCCGACTCGGGACAGCCCTATGTGACAGAACCCGAGCTCTACACTGGCGTCGTAGATTACAACATCGTGGGTGAATGCGACGAGAGCTTAGGTGACGTCAAGGGCCCAACTTGCGGAGGTAACAAGGGCAATGGCAAGAGCGTGGTCCAATATGCCAAACAGAACTCCCCTTTTTCTGCCGCTATCCGAGCGCAGATGCTAAAGCCCTTCCTTGTCGACGTTCCCCAGGCAGGGAACGGCGCTACGGCCGCAACCGCCAAACCAACTGACATCCCGGTATTCGGCTTGATCGGTATGAAGAACCCGGGGACCCCTCTCCCAGCTTCGTTCTTCCAGCCACTCAACGGCCCAGATACGCCTGATGAGCCGCAGTCGCAGCCGCAGCCGCAGCCTACTGAGGTTCCGGGTGCCGCGCCGACCGCGCCGTCACCCCCCAAGCTCCCAGTCAACAAGGA
>Ga0247760_1000942_pt1 | contig 29570 bp, 38 predicted proteins | sample UWRJL171409R4_FD_179936 | JGI IMG/M metagenome (GOLD analysis project Ga0247760, IMG submission 179936) | Plant litter microbial communities from Arlington Agricultural Research Station in Wisconsin, United States - UWRJ-L171-409R-4 | ecosystem: Environmental > Terrestrial > Plant litter >... | reverse complement strand
TGGCCGATGCCGTAGGGGATAGCAGAGAGGAAGATGGTGAGTTGGGTTGTTGTTGCGGCCTAGGAATGTTAAAATAAGGTAGGTAGGTGGTTTGGGACAGGGGTTGGGTGGGAGGGCAAAAACGAAAAGGGGGAAAGGGAACTAACCATTGCCAGTGCAACCGCGACATCATCCCATCCGAGGTGCATCACTGGTCGGGAATGGGTATATATGCGCATGCCGAGCAGCACGGCGCATATTATATGGACCGGGATGAGCGGCCCGAGCATCTTGGAGACGGTGGACACATCCGGCCCGGTCTCCTCGGGTGCCGCCATCCTGCCGACATCAGTCGTCGTCGTCGGCGCGAGTTTCGTTGCCGTCCGATCCTGGCATCGAGAAAATTGCCAGGACACTTCGATCCACTGAATTCCACTAGCAGTGGCGCGGGATGAGAGCTACCAGATTGAACCTGAAATGCAACAGGCCCACCTGGCGGTCTCAGTTTCTTCAAAAAGTTTGACGCGCCGAGATCGTGGCATGAACAGGGGATGATCCAGTCTAGCGACCGAGCAGAATCGAAAAGCAACAGAATATGGGGAGAGCCTGATATTCATCCTGCATCAAAACCAATTTTTCGCGATGCAGCGCCGAGCGGCGGTGGCGGTTTGAGGCGCTTCTAGCCCGCTCGGATGTGTCTTGTCATGACTCGGGGCGACCACTGGTTCGTTTGTTCGGACCGCGCCCGATCCGCGGGGAGCAGATGCTGGCTGGTCATTGGACTCGGAACTTATACCGTGAAAACTATCGTCATTATTCGTGGTTGTCCTGGCAGTGGAGTGGCTCGGAGGTAGCGCACCTTTTTGTCATAATGTCTTTGCCCTCGCAAAATAAAAAGGAAATTTTGGCAACGGCGAATCAGCCGCATAGATGTTTTAAATGGCCGAGTCGTCAGGTAGCTTACCCCTAGCCGTTTCTCCGGTGCAGAGCTAACTTCGCTCTCCGAGAGCCAGTCCGCGCGCTTGCAATGGCTCTGCACGTTCCAACGCGGACAAGCTGCCCCGCAACCATTCAACGGTCATTGGACTGAGACAACACTGACATCAGACATCGCATGAAATTAACTCTAGCACCAATTCTATTGACTCCTGCTAACCCCCTTCCCCAGCCGATATCTAGATATCCAGACTGATCCCGAACGCCATGGCCATGGTATGATGCAACCTTACAACTTCACCGGATCCCAATCGTCCAAAATCTTGCGCAAGTCTTTCAGACGAACGGGCTTCGTCAAAAACATATCCACCCCGCTGTCAAACGCATCCTTCTGGCTCGTCGCCGATCCCAACCCTGTCAACGCGATGATCATGGCACGCCGCCTCCGCGGCCGCCCCTGTTCTAGCTTCCTGATCTCGCGAGTCGCCTCCATGCCGTCCATTATGGGCATGTTGATATCCATTATTATGATATCGTGCGCCTTTCCGGCCCCATCGAATGCCTGCACTGCCTCGAGACCATTCTCAGCCGTATCGTATTCGAAGCTGCAGCGGCCTATGAAGGTGCTGAGGAGCTGCATATTTTGTCAGCGATATTCTTGAGTCGTGGTGGATGAGAGAGATACATACGTGGAGGTTGATTTGGTTGTCTTCAACCAGCAATAGCTTGGGTTTCTTGTCCCTGGGGAGAGGAGAAGTCGGGGGTTCTGCCGCCGCCGCAATAATAGCGGCTTTTCGTATGGAGAACTCGCCCTCGGTCATTGCGCTGCTAAAGTAATCCTCTCGCGGGCGTTGGGATTCTGTCAGGGGGACCGCGATAGGTATTTCGGGTGTCGGTTCAAACAAGCTCTGATGTGGAGATCCAATCCCGTCTGCGGGCGCCACAGAGGGTGAAGTCGCCCGGGAGGACATTATCATCGTATCTTTCAGGCAGAAGTCAAAAGCTTCGGCAAGTTTGTGGGGTCCGCATCTGTTCAGGGCCGGGTATGTAGGTAAGCATCTCAACTCCGAGTGAACGGAACCTGGTTCTAGGGAGGGGCAGGAGGACGTACGGTTTGGACACAAAGTGGATGAGCTCGGGCTTTGTGGAGCGCTGTCGAAGAACAAGGCGTGCGGCGCTCCGGCTGTACTCTCGATACAGCTCTTGGTGGGAGCAGAGAGCAATGACAGGGACGCCAGGCAGCGCGTCGCGGATACCGGCACGCCTATTTTGGAGCATCCAAAGGTTAGCACCGCCGGCCGAAAAGAGTTACCAAGGAACTGGGGTGCTGAAATGAATGTAACTCACGTGTGTGCGATTAGAATATCGGGCGGGGAAGACGCCCATGTTGACACTGGGGCAATCTCGAGACCGAACCACTGCGAGGCGGCACTCTCGATAGACTCTCGGAGGATCGGCAACGCTGGATCTCTGGCGCTGCGGCCGCCTCCATCCCCATTCGCCTCGCCGGGTCGCTTTGCATCACCGGGATGCCAGTCGGGATGCCAGTCCTCTCCCGGGCGCCTCATCTTGACTGCAGAGCCTCCAAAGCCCAAAAGACCTACTCTCAGCCCTTCCGTTTTATCTCTGGCGCTTCGGACGGCTTCTTGGCTCTTAGCAGAGAAGTGGCGGGGCTCTGCCCGTAGCTCTGGCGAGGGCGCCTGGTTCATGACTAGCGTTACCACGACCTGCGTCCCCACGCCCGGCTCGCTCGTAATAGAGATGCGGCCATGCAGAGAGCGCACAATCTGCAGGACGATGCTTAGGCCCAAGCCAGTGCCCGGGTTCATGGGGTTCTCCTGCGTGAAAGGGGTGAACAGGGCGCCATGCAGGTACTCAGGCGAGATTCCCCGACCGGTATCTGTGACCGTTATGGTGATGCTCGCCTTGGTAGCGTCGATATCCTTGGCCTGGAGGGACACCTTGACCCACCCCCGGTCCGTATACTTGAGCGCGTTCCCAAACAGGTTCATCAGAACCCGTCGCAGCGCGCCAGATTCAGTGCAGAAGACCCAGTTGGGCCGCCATGCAATGTCCAGGATGATGTCAACAGCCTCCTTGTTTGTGGACTCGCGGTAGCGATCGCCCCCGTTTCCGCTGACCAGACTGTTGCCGCGCAAGGTCTCGGCCGGGAAGCCGCTCACCTCGTCGGCGTTCGAAAACGGGGACGAGTTGTTGCCCTCGGCTTGGAATTCGTGCCCAGCAAAAACCGAGTCGACCACGTCCTCGGTCAGCAGGCTCAGGTTCACGTCAACACTGAGGCTTGACATCCCCCAGAGTGACCCTTGTCTCGTGAAGTTGTTGATCTTGGCAAAGTCGAGCACGTGCTGGATGGTGTCGAGCAGGGTGCGGCCGCAGCGTTCGATGGTGTCGATCATCCCGTGCTGGAACAAGTCGACGGTGGTGTCGTGGAGCAGCTCGGCCGAGGCCAAGATGCCGTGCAGTGGCGAGCGAAGCTCGTGGCTGATGGACGAGATAAAATCCGACTTGGCGCGGTCGGTGCCCACCACTTCCAGGCGTGCCACCTCGGCCATGATGCTATTGCCAAACGCTGCGAGGTAGTTGAGATCGGCGCCAAGTGTGAGTACCCGGCTCGTCGGGTTGACGGTCCACATGCAGCCCGCCGCAAACCACCGCTCCCCGGCCGCATCCCAGAGCGGCACCACAACAACGCTGCGTGAGCCCGGGAGCATAGCCCCGATGGTCGCAGCTTCGTTTTGCTCCTTTCTGTGATCTCCATGTCCTTGGCCGTCGTCCTCTATATGCGATTCGCTAGGGCTGAATATGTGGCCCTGTGGGTACTTATTCAGCAGACGCCGGAGGAACGACTCACCCAGCGGCACCAGTGCTGCCGCCCCGTCCCCATGCAAGCTGGAGCGCTTCGACGTCCAGAGGCTCAGCACCCCGCATGGTGTCATTCCCAGGCCCATCTCCGACGCTGTTGTCGAATTGCCGGTCGAACTCCTTCGCGAGGGCGCCTCGATCTCCGTGGATGTCGCCGATTCGGAGCGCTCGCCCGAAGTGCTGGCGCGGGCGTCGAGGAACAGCGCCCCATCGACGTCGATGGCCTCCTGGATGATATGGCCAGCGCGGTCGAACATCTCCCGCAGCTTCCTGGATATGGGCATGGGCCCCTCGGTGGCGCCGGGCTCGAATGTTCGTGAACTCTGCCCTCTGATTGGCGGTGGTGATGGCGCCCGTTCGCCCCCTGACGTAGTGGAGGCCCGTGTGGGTGATTTGAGCTTGGGAATGCCGTCGCCATTAGGACTGGGTCCAGATTGTGCTGGCGGCTTACAATGAAGCGCGACAGGGGTGTGCGGTGGGTGTGCATCCAGGGGGGATGAGCATGGGGACTGTGATGCCGAACTTGGGACCGCTGGGTACTCCAACGGCGTTTCGACCAAGACTGCGTCCGTAACGCGTAAGTTTTCTGTGGAACTGGTCGGGGCGGGGTCTGGTTCCAATATCCTGTTGTCGTCTTCGTGGAGACATGCCCGTGGCTGACCCAAATTATGTCTCCCATCTCCAAGCTCTCGCCACCAGTCGCGGAGGTCAGTACGCCCTTCCATAAACACACCGAGGCCCCTGATCATCCTCTCACCGCGCCGGTGCCCCTCACTGATCCTGGCAACTTCGAGGTGCGCCATGATGGTTGGTCCAAGGTCGCCCAGGAACTCAATCTCGTCGGCGCTGAGCAGCTCGATTCGCGGCCGCTCGTCCATGACAGCAACGGTTCCAATACAAAGGCCGGACGCGGTGCAAATGGGCATGGCTGCGTAAAATCGTACTGTCGGGTGGTTCGTGACGAAGGGATGGTTCCGGAGCTCCTCATTGCCCGCGACGTCGCCGACAACGACGGGCATGGTTGGCGGCTTCCACAGTTTCTCGCCCGTCCACTCGGATTCGAGCCGCGCGACGTAGTCGAGGGCATGTCCGCATAGGCCCAGCGATCTGGCAGAAGTAGTGCGCCCAAACAGCAAATTTTCCTCATCACCGGAAGCCTCTCGGTCGAGCCGGTCGGGCCGGTTGGGCCGGAGTCGGGATTTTTGCGTCGCTTCAACAAGAACATATTGGTTTGCATCGTCGAGGAGCGATATCAAGGCGCGCGTCGCGCTCAGCCGTAAAACCGCAAGTTGCGCAAAGGCCGAGAGCGTCGCGTCCGACAGTTCGGACCGGAGCGTCCCGTTGGGCACAAAGTATCTGGTCGCAACAAAGTATGGTCAGCAGGGCACTCCAATCTGTATCCGCTCTGGTATCAGCTCTGCGTCGCGTACTCAAAGATCTCCTTCTGCTCCTGATCAGCGCTCCCCGGCCAACCGCGAAGCTTCGGGCTTCGCTTCTCCATGGTGCACGGCGTCAATTGTGCCGATATTTCAGATTGAATGGCGGCCGTGAGGATCTGCCATACCTTCCCCAGAACCTGTAGCCAGCAGGGTGCTGCGGCTACCCTCTACCTATAGGAAAATACGTCCCCTGCCCCGCTGCTGAAACGGCGGAAATTTGCCGCGAGAGAGAAAAAAAGTGATCCACTTTCCATTAAGTGACGTCAGCGTGATGTGATAAATGGTCGCTGTCGTGCTGTGCCTCTGACACGAGAGCCTCCAAATACAGGCAATGTCCTCTCTCTCGGGTCTTGGCAAAGAACTATTCTTCGAGAACTTCGAGAACAAAACGGCCAAGGGAAAGCCAAACACCGGAGCTCTGTCGACAACACGGTACTCTTCGTTGCCACGGACAGTGGACAGTGTGGAGTGTTGAGCGTTGGCCGGATCTCAAACGCTGGATCCCGGCACAAGAGTTAGCACCATGTAGAAGCCGAATCGCGAGCAGTCGTCTTCACCTCCCCATCGGTAAAGTGCGTTGCGGAAGACATTCCGCGCATTCCGTCCGTCGATTCACTGGCAATTGGCATTGAACCACCGCGTTTTTGGCGGCCTCTAGCATCTCGGCATGTGAGTTATCTTTTGTGGGTCGTCGAGGGTAAGGTGAATGAGAGAAGAACAGAGAGTCAGAGACCCGATGACCTGGGCCGATTCCCGATGGCCGCAACGATGTCGTATTCGCGCGGAGCGACCCTGCGCCTCCTTATGATGGATTGCAACCGCGCAACCAAGGAGGTGACGTGTGGACCCCTGCTAGGGGCAGCCCCAAACGTCGAGGCCCTGAACATCTTGTCGATTGCAGGCTAGATTACCCGATGTGGTGCATGAAGACCAACCACCTTGCATCGGGGCTGCTGCGGTCTCGGCCTTTCCGCTCTCTTGGCCATTCACAACAAGCGCTGCCAACGAGGGCGTCTCTGCCGCCCGAAAATGCAGGGTTCAAGTTGTCACAAACAAACGGACGAGCTGCGGGAAGCTTGAGTAAATGCGTGAACGAGCCACGGAAAGGGTCGATATCAGCTGGCGGCAGAATGCGAACTGCAAATCGGCGTGACGAGACTGAGCGTGGGGGTGTGCTTGAGTGGACTCTTCGCCCACAGCGATGCGATCGCTTCGGCCCGGACCGCAACCGACACGCTAATCTCTTCCTCTAAAGGGCATTCCAGGCGCCAAGATTCGTCGAATCGGGAGTGCAGCCTGCGCATGGTATGCTTGATATCTTTTGCAGTCCGGGGGACCCGATGTGATCTTTAACGTTGCAACAACTCGAGGGGTGGATGCATTGCTGCTCTCCGTGCTGTGGGTCGCCATCGACAAAGCCGAGCCGCGAAGTGGGGTTTTGTTCTGGTTTCTTCATCCGAGCCAATCAACTTGAAGCATCAGACGTCAGGCTGCTCTTGCCCAGTTGGCCATCCCGTTTGCCTGACGGCCGTGTGCCAGGACTGCCAGTGGCAGGAAAGACACTGTTGGAAATTGGGAGAAGAATCGTGTCAATTCATTGGCAGCAGCCGACTGTTGCAACGTACGCAGAGGGACATTCCTGAGCCTGTCTTCTGACTTTTTTTCGCCCGCCCTACGAGCTTTCTTCTAGATTGTTTCTCGGTGGCGCCGCTACAGGCAAACGGAAAGAGGAACAAATTTCACCGACACCAGACAAAATCTTTTCAGACACACAAACGAGTCTTGCGGATGAAGTCATCATGCCGTACAGCCGCAAAAATGCACCATTAGCGGTGCCAGACTGCGAGACGATTGAGTACCTTCTTGGAGCGCCGAATCCCAAAAGCAAAGCTACCAGGGCAGTCAAGCCTCTAGACGAAGCAAGTGGCGCGCAACAGAAGCGAAAGAACCTAGTCAGGTTGGGCAAAAGATGCACGCAAATCCCGGGTGATCCCTTCGGCCTCTGGCCATCATGGGCTGGCAACGTGGGCCATCCGGAAGACGAGCGCATGGTCTGTTGTCTGGCAACGAATATCTTCTCGTGGCGCTAAAACTGACCGACTACCTCCAGTTCAACATTATGCGGCCCATCTTCGCTGAACTGATGAGCGCGACTGTTGCCGTCAGCCCCGAGGTCAAATCACTGCAGTCGTTGCTGGAAATGATCCCGACCACACCGTTTGCCCAGGCTGCCGCAGCCGTCTCGGACGTGAAGGAGTTCACTGTAGTGAGAGATACGAACAGAGAGCTTGTCATCACATTCATCCTTGGATCAATTTCTGTACGGTTGATGCAGTGCCACGACCTCGACGTTGCCAACGACAAGTCGTATAGCGAATCGTCCAGGGCGAAGAATTCTCAGGAACGCACAAAGTCACAGCTCCCGGACCCTCCAATAACACCCGAGCTCACACAGTATGTCATGGCCAAGATTCTATCCAGCCCCAGTAAGCACCCCGGCATCGGCGACTTTGGCAACAGCAGCAGCGGAAGCGGAAGCACGAGCAGCTCAAGGAAGAGTAACGCCGGCCCATTCTATACCTTGCGAATGACAGCATTGGAGGAGTATTGGCTGCACATGTCGGTGGATCAGCGCGAAGTTCTAAGACAGGAACATTCAGCACATACCATTGAAAAGCACCCGGAGCTTCAGTATCTGCTTGAAACGGTGAAGGAGAACTGGCATCCAGCGTGGAATAGTCCAAAATGGCACCCAGACTTCTTTCACCGCTATTCGCTTGATTCACTTGCAGCCGAACATGTCTGGGAACATGTGCAAGAAGATCTGCTTGTAGTTGTTGACAAGAATCGTCGAGTTGTTTTCGCCAATGCAGAAAAGCTGTCTACTCTGCTCTTCGGGGCCTCCACAACGGAAACCATGGCGCGCTGCCTTGACATGTGGTCTTTCTTCACCCCACTCCCCTCCCCAGAGTCTGGCCGGCATGCTGTCGATGCTTATATTCGGAAGATCCATCCAGAGTTAGATCCGTCCCAGGCAACTGTGGCACTCTCCCGAACGCCAAGATGTGTGTCGCCCACTACGGGTGCTGGGCCGCCACAGGCGACCGCAATGGGTGTCACATCACTCTGACTTCTGACTCTACTTTCACCCGTGGAGGCTCCTCGACCTTTCCGCGCCTCTTGTTCGGCGAGTTCTGCCGTGCAGCTTTGGCCAAAGCTACAACGCTGATCCGTTTCCTCCTCAAGTCTCTTGACCCAAAGTACTACGAAGAATGCGTCGAGATAGTTTCCAATATCGGCGAGGAGAAAATTACGACAGGTCCTGAGGATTTTCTTAGCCTCTTTGCGTTGGGAGTCAACGGCTATACTCAGCGGCACAAGGACATAAACGACATTGCTGGTGGTCTTGCCGGCTTGTGCACTTTCGGAGACTACGAAGGTATGTTGTCTTTTGAGAATGACGGGTGCCCTGGAACTGATATATCCTCTGTCGTATTTGCACTATACCTCCACTCAGTCGCGTTGGCAACTCTAGGGCCTGCACAGCAAGGCCTAGCTGGTTCGAGACAGAGCCCGGCAACTATGCATTGTGACTTTCTCTATCTTTTGATCCCCAGGGTAACTGACAAAAGCTAGGTGGGAACTTATGCATCCCTCAACTCAACCTCAAAGTCCCATACCAGCCAGGAACCTGCGCTTTGATCCGTGGCACGGCGATCGATCATCTGGTCGAGGACTACAAAGGGCCACGGTTTTTTCTGATTGGGACGAACCATGAGAGCGTCAAGAGAAATGTCTGGCGTAAGCTCGGTAAGTTGCCGCCCCTGCCAAATGGACAAACCAACGGCGGAATCGCCGATCTGGACCACGAAGATGTGACGAAAACCACCTGTATCAACGAGCGTGACGATGACTTCGATAACATCCAGTACACAAACACGGAGCTGCACGAGGCGGGAGCTCTTTTTCCCTCCTCGCCCAGTTCGGAGGCGGCCTCCCCTTGACGTGGAAATTGGCAATTCGCCGCGAGACAAGAAGCGTGATCAAATTCACGAGGGTATCTATCAAACGCCATTCCAAAAATTTCTGGACAGAATCCCCAAAAACGAGACAGACTCCGCCCTGCACCCAAAGTCAGTGCCCAGAAGACCCAGAAACCACGGATTTCCTCCTCTCGGTTACATCATGAATCTTTGCAGCAACAGCGTCCACTGTCGTCTTCACCGCGCCAGTCACGGCAGACACAATCCCGGATATCACAGGGCTGTGTGGGTATTCACCCACAACGGCTTTGTCACTTTCTTGAGTTTCCGGCACAAATTCTCTGTGGTGATGCACCCGCTCGAGCCTCTCGAGGTCGTCGAGCATGAAGTCGTAGAACGCTTCGTCCTCCATTTATAGGGGTCAGGATAGATGGTGATGGATGGTTGTGTTGGTTGTTGTAGTTGCTGTTTTCTGAGTACTGGGCAGGATTTTAGCCTTTGTTTTTCATGTGAGGACATCAAGGTTGGGTTGGCCAACCTCGACTATAGATGGAAAAGGGCAAAACATACTGCCAGTGAGCAATAATGCAACTGAAAAGTGTTGGTAATAGGGATGGTATGTGGTCTATTTTAGCTTTGTTTCTCAAAATGCTTGATGTCGTGGGAATGATACCAAGGGCAGAATCATCAGGGCCCGCCCGCCCTTTTATCCTGAATCCACAATCCACCGTCGAATCCAACCATGACGATGGTTTGAGGAGTTGGCCCAGCAGTGACACCACAGTGAGCCCACAAGACGCCAAGGCGCGACAATGCACCAATCGGCGGCCGGCCAAGACACGCTTGCGGGGAGCGCTCACCCCACTTTCACGCGGGATTTCGAGGGGTAACACGCCATCACCCATCACCCCAACATCACCCCCAATACTGGGTTGGGCAGCCTGGATCTAATATGCGACGATCTAATCTACTTGGCGTCTACGCTAGCGACTGGGACTTGACTTGATAGGACGGAAGATCCTTGCCAAGCTGGGTACGGTGTAGAGATCATCTTGACCTTGGCTTAGGTAATATGAGGAGACGTCTTCCGACTCCGAGACAGCCCAGAACATCAAAACTCGGAGCTCGCCTTGACAGGACAGGAAGAGTGCACTGGCACTTACACATGGCTACCTTATAGATGAACTATTCTGTTCCAGTGGGGTAGCTACCTAGGTAAGTATGCGCTCTCGCGTCTGAGGGACATGCTTACGTCCAAGCGTGACACAAACTCGCAGTTCCTCCTCCAGTTCACTTCAGCTCCTGCATGTCTCGCATCGGCGATTTCAGCTCCTGCACTGACGAAAACGAAATTGAACTCGGTCAGATCTATCGCTGCCACATCCGATCACGATAGCTACCAATCTTGGACGCTGACGAATCAGGGGCGGCCATGCTTTGCTGGGGAAATGGCTGCCTGCCGAGCTGAAGGCGGCTTTCCCTATAGAAAAGAGGACATGCAGGCGGGGCCAAGTCTCTCCGAGCATGGGATGCCTCCAGTTTGACAAGCTGAACATCCTCCACGCCCCATGGCTTTTCAATTTCGCGCCCAATGTCGTCACGAATCCAACTCTGCAAGCTACCCAGGCAACTCCAACTCCTAATACCAAGCCGAAGTCCCTTTGTCCGTCTCTCTGCTGCCCTCGAAAATGGCAATAATAGCTGCAACTGCCCTCCGCTACCTGGCCTTCATGCCAGCGCACCGAACAGATGAGTTTTCTTATCCCCGTCAGCGCTGGAGACTATGGCGATACGGCGCAATCTTCTCGTCACTCCCGTTCGAAGCCACCGAAATCCGCGACCATCTGCAGCGCTCCATCTCTGACATCGGCCAAAACGTCGACGAAAAGCGCACACGCTTGACTGCGCTGCGAGCTGCGAGGATGGATACCTGTTCGATGACGACTGTTGCTGTATGTTACTACCCCCTGCCCATTATGTTTTCTGGTGAGATCCTGTACACTTGCATCTGACGTGTCGGGCTGATATCACCCACAGGGCGCCATTATAGTCCAAGTAGCCATCACCGCACTCTCACTCACCAAAATCGAGGAGTTGAACTGGACGGTGCGGGCGTTCTTCGCAAGCAGTCTTGCCACAGGGTGTCTCTCGGTGTACTATTCCTGCATCCTCCACCGCGAACTGGGCTATTGCCTTGAACCTGCACAGTTCGAATCCTGGCTCTCCAAAACCGTCGCAAGAGATACCGAGACGTCGCAGGAAGGCGACCCTCCGCGGCGGGTAGTATCGATGTTTGCGGCCATGGCGCTGTGTATTCCGAGCGCGTTGCTGGACTTCTCAGTCGGGTCGTTGATCATTGGACTTGGCGAGTATCTGGGTCTGATGTGGTTGGGCGTGAGAGAAGACGCCATGCTGAACATATTTATATGCTTTCTCGTTGCGGATGTGGGTGGTGGGTTGGTATGGATCGTCCCGTTGTTTATGAGGGATCTGGAGGATTGAGATTTCGGGTACTATCTAGTCACTCTCTTTCTGTCAGTGCTGTGTAACCCAACTGGTCACGAGCGCGCAAGGCCGAAAATCGAGCGGGGGGGGTGTTGGTACCTGGAGACGGCTGAGCTGCGGTGGCCGCTAGTCTTGACACATGGACGTGAAGCATGAGATCACGACCACGGGGGTATGTTCTTCGTCACAGCGAATTTTCGCCCGGCCTTTGCTCTCGACTAGATCCAGCTACGAGTACCGAGCTACATGCAGGCACTCCACGGAGGAAAGCAAGGCCTCGGTGGTAAGAAATGGACTTTGCCTTTCGGCGCTCTAGTTTCTTCTCGTTTCTTGCCTTCTTCCGGGATTGGTGTTGGCTGCGTCTGGCTCGGAGGGTTCGCACAACTTGAAAGGCTTGCTGAAAGCAGGCGAGACTGAATTGGGAAAGGCGGACAGACGTGGCGGAGGAGGAGACTGAAATTTGAGCGCCGGATTGGCCTCGGGCTTCTCACATCAGGCTCGGTTATGTGCCTGCCCGACGTGTTTGCTCGAGATACAGCCCCTGTCTGTTTTCATATACCGTGCTGCCTGTACTATGGTTGTAGACCTGAGATAAGCCTCTCTCCTCGCAGCTGGGGGGGGAAGATTGCCAGCACGGTGCTGAAGGGTTAAGGGGTCACATGATTGGGTTGTGACAAACAGCGTATAAATACCGCTTTTTCTGTTTGTCGTTCACCTCCCAAACATCAGCCTCGGTCGCTGTGTTTCAAAGTCCAGAAAGTCAGTCGATCTCCCCCTCGTCGCCATGGCCACACTTCCAGACCTAGAAATCGCCATCCGCGATGACAGCGACAACACCGCTACCTTCCATCCTTTCCCAAGACTTCCCTCCGAGCTTCGAATCCGCATTTGGGAACTCTCCCTCCCATGGTCATACCACTTCTTCGAGTTCGCCTTCCAGACACCCCCAGGTGGCGACCCTAAGCCCCACTTCTGGGCCCCCGCTGCATCACCCGAAAAGGCCGCCGCCTCCGTGGCCAGGCTCCTCAAAATTGACTGCACACCGACTGTTGTGAGCTTCTCAAAAGAGCTGCACAATCCCCTCCTCACCGTCAACACCGAGAGCCGCGACGTCGCCCTGCGCTTCCTTCGCGTGCATCTCCCTTGCCGTCTGCCGAGAAATCCGAAGCCCAAGCCCAATGAAGACAACACAGACTTTTTCAAGTCTGAATTCAAGTGTGCCGGCCGAGGTTGGGCTCACCTGAGCACTCGGTCCGACCTGAAGTTCATCTTCGACCCCGCAGCAGTGCCTTCAACGTTGTACCTCAACCCCGACCTGGACTTCGTTTACTTCAACCACAGACGCCCGAGTCCAGAGCGGGCGATGGCAGTGGTCCATGAGATCAGGGCCCGCGATCCCCTGGGCGTGGGAGTCTGCAACCTCGCTCTGGATGAGCTCCTTTTCGCCTGGGAAAGACAAGGACGGGACTACATTCCAGAGGCCTGATGCGCAGCTGTCAGGGCGTGTTTGACACGGTTGAGAGAGGTGATATGGATGACGCACTGTAGTGGTGACGGATCCTCGGGCGGGCGTAACGCTGGCAGCAATCTTATGCCGTGGTACCGGGCTCGCGGGTACCGGCTCCCGCGTCACGAGAGATCCTTGCCGGTGGGTGGATTTTGGCATCATCTTTTGACGGGTTGGGGCGTAAAACGCGAGCAAGCGCCCGGGGAACGTAGCTTCCGGTTGATGAGGGTGTTTCCTGGATGGGAGCGGAAGATGGACAAGCTGCTGCAGCAGACCGACGATGAGTAGTACTTTTAGGGCGAAGCAGAGATGAAAATGGAAGACTGAACCAAAGAACAGATGAACGGAGGAAGAGCAGCAAGCATGAGGGTAGTCAGCTGGCGGGCAACTGCTCACTGCGGAGCCTGCCCAAGCTTGGTTCACGGCCCAGGAAAGGCAAGAGTAAACGCAAGCAGGCACGAAGGCAACTCCTGGCAGCGTATCTTCGGCCGTCAATTCAGCACTTCCACTGGCTAGGTTGTTAGGCAAACTTTTCCGTTGCACAAACCGGCATCGGCCGCCTCGAGTCTACCTAGTGAGTAGCGCGGTCGGATGGCGCATGCCGATCCCGAGAGACGTTGAGTATCCGAAAGGTTGACGGCGGCCTCAGGAGCTTGTTTATGGTCACGGTATTGACCTCACCTGCGCATTCTCGCCGCATTCTCGCAGCATTTTGTCGACGAGCCATGCCTCAGGGGCACCACTTGGATTGCGATGGACCTTTATGACAAGTATTGTCAAATTGCCACACTTACTTGGTTTTGCGCACCACAACCTACCGCGTGCATCTTCCTTGCCACGTGCCAGTCACGCTGCCCACGAAGCTAAGCGACAAGCCCGGGCCCGTTACGGTGCCCGCGATGATCTATCTCAACCCGGAGTGGGACTTCCTCTACTTCAAGGTCGACACGTCAGCACCAGGCAACCTTGTAACCAACGCCTTCTGGCATAAGTATGACGGGAAGTTGGCACTGGCCATGGTGCATGATATACGCGCTTACGACCCCGCTGGTGTCGGCGTTCAGAAGCTCGCGGTCCACTCCAAGTTGGTGTCGCAATGGGGCTATTGGAGCTCGCGCGAGATGAGAAATAGCCCCATCGGCGAGGTGTTTGTGATGTTGCAGGATGGTCTTGGGGCAAACCTGAGTGTTTGGCACCGGAATGGCCTGCGGGGCTTTGCGACGAGCTGAACCAGAGACAGTTGGTGTTTTGGAATGTGAGTAATTCTGTCAAGTAGGATGTCAGGCTAATTCAGCGGCGATGATGATCGTGCTGGGCATGGTGGCGGTCACGCATGGGCACTCTGTACCTGTATCGTAAGAAGAAGTGTAGTAATTCTGGCGCTCTCCATTCAAGACATTCGCCGTATTCCATAGTGACATCCATGTTTGATCTACCTACTGATGCGCGATGAGCTGAGCAAGGGTGCTACGTAAATACATCCCGACCAGTAAAAAGCTCAGCGTATAGCCATCAGCCTATAGTTTCATATCTCAACACAGCTTCGGCAACAGCCCACACCACCATCACCCCTTGCCAACCCATGCGGCCATCCCATCCTCGCTGCTCTCTACCTCGCATAGAAGTGACCTAACCCGCAATAGAATCTCCGACTCGCCCCCAGCTTCGATCCATCCTGATATTTCGACGTGTTTCGACGGAAAACCCTACCGGATCTAAGTCTATCGAAAAGAACCAACAAGCAAAGATCAAAGTTTACTGAACCCTTTAATGAGCGTGTCATAACTAAAAGGGGAGGATGGCATGGATACGTTTTGTTGAGGGAGACAACATCTTTGGCAATGCCGGTGGTGGGCACTCCAGAAGTGTTTGTTGAACTCATGATGGTGTTAACAACTTGAACAGAGCATTCAAGCATATAGTGAGGATCTTTGATGACAACTTACACGCGATTGTATTAATACACATTATCTGAAGCGAGTGCGAGAACGACGGGACTGAGGGTACGGGCGTTGATGACACCCGCCGGCCTGAAATCTTTTGCAGTCCCTGACTCATTAGGGGGATGATACATGGTGTGGGCGTTCCCCGCTTCAGTAATTAGAGATGTACCGCCCACCAAGGTGACTCTCAGGGTTGGTTGGTACAACAAGTTGCAACACGCATCAGACCCCAGCGCCCTCACACCAAGATTCGATGAGGGTTCACTTTAAGGAGTGTCAACCATCGCGTTATAGATAAGCAAGTGGGCTTCAGAGTGGAAAGGCCGGTACTTGGAACAGCTGAATGTCTTCAAACCAAAGTTATTACAAGCAACAGAGAACTGCATCTGATGTAAAACGTCGTACAATTGGTGATCCATCAAGATCTAACAGCCCGACGAGCCACGCTCGAGACTACCTCTAGATCCCCAAATATGTGATGTTGCTGAACGTCGGCCGTCAGGCCAGGGGCTATTCCTCTGATACAGATGCCATAAGACCGATGGATTCGATGACTACCAAGGAGACCAAAGACTTCAGACACTGCCACTGAGACCGCGAACATGTACGCCCAACTCAATGAGGCGGGCTGCTTGATAGGCGAATCGACGAGCGTGCTCAGAGAGCGAGAGCAATCAAAACGCCGGCGACGAGAGCGAAAATACCGCTGCGCAGGGGTCAGGACAGTTCGCTTCAGCGCGGGTCGTGATGGATAAATAGACTTACCGGTCAGCAGCAGTAGCTGCCGCGTTCTTCTGGTCGCTGACTGTTGCCTCAGGAGACGAGGCGGTCGCGTTGCCGCTCGGGGACTCGGTAATGGTGGCCGAAGACAACACGGACGAGGGGCCCGCGGACAGGAAGGTTCCATTGCCGGGCGGATCAGCAATCGATACCGTGGAATTGTCCGAAGTGTTGATGGTCATAGTGACTGACTGATTGACAATCACGGTTGTGGAGCCAGGGACGCTGGCCACAGGTTCCACTGTGACTGTCGCTTCCGTAGGGGACAAGTCGTTGGCAAACACTGTCACAGTTGACAAGCCGACTGTTGTGACATCGATCTGCTTAGGATTGGCCAATGTGTTGAGGGCAGCGTTGGTAATAGGCAGCGTCACTCGGACGGTTTCCATGATCGGGCCAGGCTGGTCAGGCTTGGGATCGGCAGCCGACATTGCGACGCCGGCCGCAGCGAGAAGAATGACGCTTCGGATGAACATTGCTGCTTCACGTGCTCCAAATGGGTTTGAAGTGTGGTGTAACTGATTCGTCCAATGATGCCAAAAGCTGGACAATTTGATCTCAAAGACGATAGTGGAGGATGTCAATGTTGCTGGGAAGAATTGCTCGAGAGAAGCGTCTGAAGTTGCAGCGGGTGGAAGACGAAGAGAAGTTTGCTTCTCGCTCGAGCAGTTGCAAACTCACCGCCCATCAAGAAAGTGAACAGCATTTCAACTATCGTTCCTTCCCGCCCTGCCATCTGTGCCTTGCAAGTGGCACCACCGTGGTAGTTGCTCTTTCCTCAGCTTCCGCATCACATGGGCTTGTCCGATCACCATGCCAGCGCATGGTCAGATCATGTGAGAGGAACACCAACAGTTTTCGCAATGTTTTCGACACGATAGAACGACGGAGGTCGGACAGTAAATGTGGGCGAGGAGGGCCCAGTGGACTGAAAGAGCCCGGAATTGACAGCGGAGCATCTGACTTTCCGCAGGCCATGAGAAGTTTCGTGAAGCTGTGTGGACGGAAAGCGGATGGGTCGGCCGTTCCTTCATTCTCTGGAGAACACTCGCAGTGAGCATCTGGGCTCTGTCTTGATGTGTGGATTCGGCCTCCGAGTCGCCAGAGTCCAACGAGCCCAGTCGCTGCCGACACGCGCATTCAAGCTTTAAGGACTCGATGAGTAGGGCTAAAAACAGAGACGATCATCACAGTGTATGCCAGGAGAGCAGAAACGACTTGCAAATGGTTATCTCGGCCTGGCAGACATGGATAAGAGCCGCACGAAAGCACTTCACTGTATGCAATCTCTTTTATTGCTTTTTGCATCATCACACAATCCAACCGACCCGGTATATACAAGATACGCTCATTACACAACGCCAGAAATCGTCAATCGTCACACATGTGGGACCATCAGAGCAGGGCAGCGCCTACAAGCGCCATCGCTCCTGTGATTATGAGACTTCCGATAGGGAACCCACAGCTCATGGCGGCGGCAGCGTTGCCTGTTGGCTTAGGGGAGGGTGCGCTTGAGGTCGTCGTGCTAGGGTTCGTGCTGGGGTTGCCTACGAGGCCAGAGAGTGTCGCATCGGACGTGAAGTCTCCAGTCACGGCACTGCCATTGGTGCAGGTGCTGCCAGCGGTAACGGATCCAGCGACGAAGTTGACTACTGCGCACTGCAACCGTAAATGTCAGCACATGATCCGAGGACTGTCTAGCAAGCGACGAAGGGGTCACAGAGGGGGCACAAACCTGGTACAGGGTGCCATCTGGGGCGTTTGCGACAACACCAATGACACCTGTCCTGCCGACCCAGCTCTTGGGCGCCGTGACAACAGGCTCGCAGAAGTTACCAAGGCCGGCTTGGAGGACGATCGGGAACAGTTGTGTCCAATTGCCGCTGGCCTTATCCTCGAGAGTACCGCGTATCAGCCACTTCGCTTGCGGGTGTCCCAATCGGAGGGCGACGAAGTCGCCATCGACGTGGAAGTCAGTTGTCGATTTTTTGGACAGATCAGGGAGGGTCGCTCCGCAAGGTGCGTTTGCTTCCTTATCTTCGTTGATCGAATCTCCCTCCAGCGACGGGGGGCTCAGCAGCAGAAAATGGGCATTTGCAGTCGAAAGAAGCAGCAACGCGGCAGTTGCAAGAGCTCGCAGGGGGGCCATTTTCGCCGAATGTTCTGGACGTCGAAGATTGATCTGAATGGTACGGCAGGGCTACTTCTGTTGACAGACGGACAGTCGGCGTTCAATTGGCAAATGGGAGGAATATCCAAGGGCGCGAATGGCGGGAAAGAGCTGAGGAGCTTGGTGGTCAAGAACAATGAGGAATCCCTGGCCCGGCAAAGAGCGTGACGTAGGATGTTAAATGGCTCGCGAGAGCTCCCCCCTGCTCCAAGAGGAGGGGCCGAGAAAGGCCGGAACTCGGCATGGGTGCGAGGCGAGGTTGGTAGGAGTGACGGACCAGGATGGAGGGTGGAGGCACGAGAGACATCTAACGCTTTCCAGGATGGGAGCTTTGGAGCTTCGGCACTACGATGGAGACGGAACAGTCACTCAATCCAAGCCGATAGGCTTGCCAGATCCTTCAAGCCATCGAGTGTGTGCTCCCGTCCCGTTGACGAAGAGATATGCGGCCGTGCCTTGATGGCGAGCCTCTCTGAGCGCTGAGTCCTCCCGACTCGGATGTTTCGGCATTGTGTGGGAAATACGGTCTGTACGTCTAATGTTTCTCATCGCGCAAGTTGTCAGAAGAATCTGCTCGGTTTTGAGCAGTTTGGGGCGCTGACAGCCCCAGAGACAGCGTCTCGTCCGATCCATGGGCCAAGCTTTCTCGCCAAGATGTCCCGCTCCAGACATCGGGGAACGCCTCGCGGGATCTGCCTGGGGCGTCGCAAATTGGATCGACCCAATTTCCCGGCTCCCCTTTCTCTGTGCTCCATCCTCAAGCATGGAGTTTCGCGTGTCATCTCGATGAAGGCGTCCTGCTCCTGTGGCTGCTGCGAGGTTTGCCGCACGCAGAAGCACGCCGGCGCCGTCAATATCGCGGGGTTGGAGGGGCGGTCGCATACGAAAACGACACCCCAGACCGGGAACAGTAGTCGTCAGGGTCCTGGCGTGTGGGTGCGCCATCCCCTTCCAGGGATAGTGGCCCCAGCGAGTTGATTTGAGCAAATTGTGGCTTGACTAGCGCCTTGGTGCAACCCCCACGAGCCAGTGAGAACTTGCTCTCGAAGCCCCACCCCTGTGGATCGATCGCAACCCCACCACGCCTCCCGCCCACGTCGCGAAAATCCCCAGACATTCGCCGACAGCAACGGCTCGGCCAACCACGAAAAGATATGTCGCCGATAATATGGGAGGACACGGATTTGCCCACGCGCTGGGCTGCAGACTTGCAGCTGCCAAGCAGTTTTGATCCTGCGTTGTGTTTTGCGGGAATCCTGCAACCTGACAGGTCCTGTCTATGCCTTTCCCCTTTAGCCCTCACACAGTGTGCATCGGGACTTTCAATATATTGGTTTCCCAGTTATCGTCATTCACTGCGCTCTCCACCATTTGTCTCCATCTTGTCGCACGACGGTAGTCCGAGTTCAAACACCATCTTGTGCTGTCTAGCGAAAGGGGACACAAGCGATACGCGATCACAACTTCGATCACAACGATTTCCCCCGTGGACCGACGCTCGCCTCCTGGCATCGCCACCGAACAAAAGGATGGTTTGAGTCTTTTTAGTTGCGATAAATTCGACGGCGTCCCCTAGAAATCGAGGAAGATACAGCTTCGCGATCATACGAGCGCTCCGGCGCCGAGCAGTCACCAAAATGGATATGGACATGGACATGGGCGGCATGGACCATGGGATGAATGGCTTCCAGCCAGGGAACATGGAGTTGGCCCGAGACTTCTGGTACATCGTTGTCGGCGTCATGGGGCTCCTTGCGGCGTGCAGAGTCGTCAACCTATACGCGTCACAAAGCCGGTTGGTCCCCCAAGTCCCTTCAGATACCCTAGAAACAAACTGACTGATGCGTTTCCCTTAAAGGCTACGACGATGCGCATCGAACTCGGTCGAGTTTCCCACGAGGCCAAACAGCCGATTTCTCGAGCTATGGGCGACACTAACGGCGGTCATTCGTGAGGCGAGCTACCCCCAGCTACACGTTTCGATCCGCGGCCTTTCCTGGATGACCCCTCCGCCATTGGGTCGGGTTATTGTGCTGCTGATCTACTGGGCCGTCATTATCTACATGATGACTGCAAATGCGATCATTGGGGACGCATTCTTCTGGGAGCGAATCGGATATCGTAATGCTTGGGTGTCGGTGATGCAGATTCCGCTGATGTATCTGCTCGCCTCGAAGTGCAATATTTTGGGTTTCATCGCTGGGACTAGCCACGAGCGCCTCAACTGGCTACACCGTTGGGTGGCGCGAACCATCTTCGTCACCGCGACCGTCCACGGCTGGCACTTTTGGACCGAGTGGGTGCTCGCAGATTTCGTGGATTACCAGCTGAAGATGATGCCCATGATCAAGTATGGACTCGCCGCCTGGGGGGTGCTGCTTTGGTCGTTGGTGTCGTCTTTCGCTCCGCTTAGATGGATGAGCTACGAGTTCTTCGTGATCCAACACATCACCTCAGCCGTCGTATTCCTGTGGCTGGTCTACGAACACGTGCCACCGGCCGCTCAGTATAACGTTTGGTTCGCCATCGCTGCCATTTGTTCTGATCGCGTGTGTCGGACGGCCCTGCTTGTGTGGCAGAATGTGAAGCTCAGGCCAGAAAAGGGCTGCAACGGGGGGCAAAAGATTGGGCACCAGGCGCAAGTGCGCGCGGTTGGAGACTCAGTCACTGTAGTGACAATCAAGGACGTCCACTTCAAGTGGCGGGCAGGTCAGCATCTGTACCTGTGGGTGCCCAGCATTGGGCCCCTGGAGGCGCACCCCTACACGATCGCTTGTGCGCATCAACTCCCCGAAACTTGCATCTGCAACAGCATTCAGCTCGTCCTGCGGAAGCACAAAGGGTTCTCCCGACGAATCCACGACATTGGGGCGAAGGCGCAGTCGGCAGGGAAGAAGCACACAATGACGGTCTTTGTTTCAGGGCCTTATGGCATGCCGCCTCGGTGGGACATTTACGAAACAATTGTTCTTATCTCGGCCTCGACCGGCGCTTCTTTCACGCTGCCTATCTTGGAGAGTATTCTCCGCACCGAAAAAACGAACTGCACCAAGCGCATTGACTTCCTCTTGACGGCAGGGCAAGGAGAGGAGATCGACTTCTACGTCAAACGCCTCCACGAGCTCATTGCGAAGGCCAAGGATGTTGGTATTGAACTCCTGGTTCACATCGCTGTCACGAGACATGCCTCTCCGCCATCCTCAAGCCATGGCGCCAACATCCAGACCATTGATTCTGGACCGGCGGCGTCTTCGGGTAGCGATACTGGCGGAGGAGTGGCCGAGAAGACTGTCGGGGGCTCGGCGGTTGATGTTGAACGTTCAGCAGCATCGACACCACGGAAGAGATTGAGCAACGCCAGTATCGATTCGCACGTCCACACAGCTTCTGTACGGCCGGATATCGAGGCGTTCATCCGCGCGCCTGTTGAAGCCAGCGGTGGAGAGACCAGCGTGGTGGTTTGCGGTGGTCCATCCCTTGTCTCGAGGGTGAGGAACTGTGTAGCGAGCCTATCAGACGAGAGAGCGGTACACAAGGGCACCGGAGCGCAGGGGATAGAGTTGTATGTTGAAGAGTACAGCTTCTGAGCAGAGACAAGGGTGCACAGTGTGGGCCTCGAGTGTCCCGGCGACACCGCGGCGATGGGGGTTATGGGCCCACTGATTGGCCATAGATGCGACGATGGAGGTGATTTGTATAGCCGTGAGTCCATCTTGGTTGGATGTGCTGTAATGGCAACTCCTGAAGCGCTCAGTGTTTGGAGGGCTGCTGGTTGCGCGGTGTTCGGGTTTGGGTTGGTTTAAAGCTGGGCATCACCACATGTGCGCTGCCAGTTTGGCGCGATAAAACAGCTGCATTTTGAGGCCTTTGCATTGCGGGGCGTTATGGAATGGCGAGCGACTTTAGTATTCACGGGCACATAGGTATCCTGTAATTGGACATATTTGAGCGAATTTTCCATGTACACTATTCACATTCACCTTCAACAATGTGATCTTGTGGTGTCGTCGAGTGGTCTGTGCCAGTCGTGGCGTCCATTGCTGCATCGACCGTTGACCCCTGTCGCTCACCGAGGTGAGGGCGCGCTCAACTGTCTCGAAAGTGGGGCGCTTGAAACCCAGTTCTCGCGACGCAACTTGAAAATTTTAGTCGGGCAGAGTCAGACTGAGTCACAGCAATCGACAGCAGCGCATCCAGAAGAGCTTTTAATATTTTGCGGCAGGCCTCAGCTTTCATGACGGTCTGCCAGCCCACCCTCACTTCTCTTTTCAGGCTCCTTTCTGGCCCTTCGATTCGCCCAGCTGCAGTGACTCGACGTCTGCTGCCCCGTTTTTTTCCTTCGCCCGCCCGCTACCCCTCCTCCACCTTTGCATCCCGACACGGCGGCGCCGTTCTCTCCAGTCTTCTTTCTTCTCCCCAGACCCAGATCCAGACCCGTCAATCGCACTCATCCGCGTCCAAGGCCTTGATAAACAGAATGGACCAGCTCGCCAAGCACGTCGAGGGCCTGACCCTCGACGCGATGACGGAAAAGTACCCAGACTGCTACCCCGCCATCAATCCCAATCATCTGTACCGCGCCCACATCGCCGACATTCTCGCTCAGATCACCGGTGTTGACGCCAAGATCATCTTCCCCAACATCCTGTGGACCACGCTCGAAAAGGGCGACTTTGTCCTGGCCGCACCGTCGCTCAGGCTGAAGGGCAAGAAGTTCGACGAGCTCGCAAAGGAGTGGGCCGAGAAGGTGCGTCTGCATTGCCCCTCTCCTCCCCTTCCACGCGTGAACGATTCTAACTGCCTGTAGTTCCCAGACAACGACCCTCTCATCAACAAGCCGATATACTCGGGCTACTTCCTCCACTGGTTCGTCAGGACCGCGCCCCTCGTCAAGACCGTCATCCCTACGATCCTCGCGGACGGCTCCAATTTCGGTCGCAACATAAACCTCGGTCTGCGCGATCCCAAAGACCCCAGCAAGGGCCAGAAGCGCATCATCGTCGAATTCTCCTCCCCGAACATCGCGAAGCCCTTCCACGCCGGCCACTTGCGCAGCACAATCATTGGCGGCTTCCTCGCCAACTTGTACGAGATCGCAGGATGGGAGGTCATCAGGATGAACTACCTGGGTGACTGGGGCAAGCAATACGGACTTTTGGCACTGGCTTTCGAGAAGTATGGCGATGAGGAGGAGCTCGCCAAGGACCCCATCAACCATTTGTTCCAGCTGTACGTCCGGATCAACAACGACATGACGGCCGAGAAGGAGGAGATCGCAAAGAAGAAGGAGGCCGGCGAGGACATCACGGAGCTCGAGGCGATCAGCCTGGACGAGCAGGCCCGCCAGTACTTCAAGAAGATGACAGACCGGGACGAGGCCGCTCTAGCACAGTGGAAGCGCTTCCGCGACCTGAGCATCGTCCGGTACGAAAAAACATACGCCCGCCTGAACATCCACTTTGACGAGTACAGCGGAGAGTCACAAGTCTCGGAGGACTCCATGGACAAGATGGCCAAGCTGATGGAGGAGAAGGGGATTTCCAAAGAAGACAAGGGCGCGCAGCTCGTCGACTTCTCTGAGCTGATACCCGGCAAGGAGGGTAAGAGTCTCGAGAGGCCGCTCGTGAGGAAGAGGGACGGTACCGCGCTTTATCTCACTCGCGACATCAGTGAGCTTTTGTCTCGCCACGAAAAGTACAAGTTCGACAAGATGATCTACGTCGTGGCATCGCAACAAAATTTGCATCTTCGGCAACTGTTCAAGATCGTTGAGCTTCTCGGGTTCAAGGATATTGCCGACAAGTGTCAGCACGTCAACTTTGGAATGGTCAAGGGCATGAGCACCAGGAGAGGCACGGTCAAGTTCCTTGACGACATTCTCAGGGATGTCGCTGACAAGATGCACGAGCTGATGAGGAAGAACGACTTCAAGTACCAGCAGGTCGCGGATCCGGAGCAGACGGCGGATACCCTTGGTATCAGCAGTGTGATGGTCCAGGATATGACTGGAAAGAGGTGAGTGTCGGCCGTGACTTTGTGGTGGCCGTTGCGTTTTTGAGGAAGAAGCTGACCTTGGGACCAGGCTAAACGACTACACCTTCAATATGGAGGCCATGACATCGTTTGAGGGCGACACCGGGCCATACCTGCAATACGCTCACGCCCGTGTCAGCTCGATCCGTCGCAAGGCTAATCTTACCGACGAGGAACTGGCCGGTGCCGACTTGACGCTACTATCCGAGGCCCACGCCCTCAAAATCGTTCGCATGTTGTCTCAATGGCCCGACACGGTCCAGAACACTCTGAGGACGCTGGAGCCAACGACTGTCTTGACGTATCTGTTCAAGATGACACACACGCTGAGCAGCAGCTACGACCACCTCATCGTCGTGGGCAGCGAGCCGGAGTTGATGAAGGCCCGTATGGCGCTGTACGAGGCGGCGCGCATCGTTCTTGGAAACGGCATGCGCCTGCTAGGATTGAGCCCTGTGAACCGGTAAGCCCCTTGTTTCAAATCCAGGCATCGGGAAGCTAACATTGTCCAGCATGTAAGCGCCGTGGTCTGAGAGTCTCGGGGCCGCGAGCGCCCCGTTTGACGATGATTAGGAGACGGAGGTGCATCTCGGCGGGACGGGAGTTGTCAGGAGCCGAAGCAAGCCGCCTAACCTTAGATCTGGTTATCCTAGATTTTGGCGCTGTATGAAATGCATTACCATCACTGCCAAGCCGGCGTTGCTGCGTTCGGTCCAGTTTTCTTGTTGGAGCACTATTGATCTTGTCGCTTTGGTGTCCCAAAAAGGTCGGGGGTTGGGTCATGGCAAGATCCTGCGTGTTGCTTGGCCGTCGGTGTTGGAGCTGACCAGTACAGATAGGCAATCCAATCCAAAAATCCAGTCTCTTCAGCCTCCGTCAAACGAACACGCAGCCCGCGATCGAAGCAGCGAACGGCATGCGAGCAGCCGGTCTAGCGACGCCGCGAAGAAGGGGCTGTGCGGCCTGAGCCTCATTAGGCGCGAACTCTGTTTGCACCGATCGCCCCGAACCGTGCATCTGTAGCTGATTTCCTGTGACGCTTGTCTGACCGTGGGTTGAATGGCTGCGGCTTTTGGGTTGGGAGGGACAGCAATCCGATCAAAACAATTACGACGGCATGGGGTCAACATGGTCAACATGCACTGGGGTCTGACATGTCGACAATGCCATGCGTGCCCGTCCCGTGATGTGCTGTGCTGTGGGTGGGTTGATCCCTCGCGCTGCCTGCCTACGTTGAAGTCACGGAGGAGGAGGAGGAGGAGGAGCTGATTCCCCGCGCGGCAGCAAGGCGGGGGAGCATCAAGCATAGCACAGTACATTCCACACAACATGGTCAACACAGCAGGATGTGGAGAGCGCAGCGTGAGGGGAGGCAGAGGTGAGGAGTTGCAGGCAGGTCGTATGTTGCGGTGAGATGACATGCTGTGAGGCCATGGTTGGATGTGTTGGTGGGTAGATGACAGGAGGTGAGGGGCAGAGGTAAACAAGCTGGTGTTAGTGCTGATGCTGATGTTGATGCTGATGCTGATGGTGAGCCTACTCAAAAGGTTTGGCGATGCAACCATCTTGGTTCATGAACCGTGACAACAGCTCTGGGAGGAGTTGATACCCAGGTGCGCACTGCTCTCTTTTCTATTTTGTGGGCAGTCTGTCTTGAGAGAGGTTCATCTTGGGGTTGTTAGTTTGAGAGGAAAGCGGCGCAAGTGCGAGCTTGAGGTGTTGTGCAATGAACAATATCGTGCGAGCTGGTTGGGATCTCACTTCGGTGAGACAACGGATAAACCCCTGGGCCGGGACAAGACGCGCGAACATCGCATACCATCTACGTGAAGCATCGTATCTCACGTGAGGTATGCGAGCGGACGCCTCTGAGTCAATCTAGTATGGATTTCGGCGAGGGTGCAAGTCCTAGCCAAGGAATGAAAGGCTCGGTATTAACTCGAATTTCCCCGACACACTGAGTTGAAAATGATATTCTATACCGACGGTGTGCTGCCAAGGGACCGTGGGTACCGGAGACAGCAATGCCGTTACTCTTCCACTCTTTCCGACCGGTCTTGGAAGAAGTCTTGGGCCGTCTTGGGGAGTCTTGGGGCAGTCTTGTGGGGGTTTCTAGAGGGGCTGGCGGTTAGTATTGGTGTTAGCGCCAAGTGGACATTGGTTTTGAAGGTTCGATGCTTCGCCTCGCCTCGCGTTTGCCTCGCCTTGCATCATGCCCGAGGGTTCCGGAGACTTTGGTAATTGCTTCCTTGGCTGCGTCGGAAGGCGAGAGGGCGAATCGAGGTGGCAGATGCTGTTGACAACCCTACGTGCAGTTCAGTACAGCACCGAGTTTATTGCGATGCCACAGTGTGTCATGCTGGACTCCGACGACCCGGCACCCGTCCGTGGGAGGCGAAGCACATATCACTCGAGGTCTGCCCGCAGCGTTTGGGATTTGGGACGTGTGGCTACAGTCGAGATATCCTTTGTTGGGGATTAGTTATTCGTTGATCTGATACATTCTACCTCCGTTTGTTTACTACTTTGTTTACCAACGCTGCATTCGCTGCTTCGAGTAGACTTGCATTGCAAAAGGGACTCTCCAATACATCGACCGTCCGGACGCCTCGGTATGGCCTTTCCCTTTTCGCTGCTGGTCGTCATCGGCCTGGCCCTGGTGGCCGTCAACCGATATCTCGAGCGCAGGAGGTTACCCGTTGGGATACGCCCCCTTCCTGGGCCGTGGAGTAAGTCTTGGTGTCCTCGACTTCCCTTTTCTTTTGGACTTCTTCTAGACCCAAAGGAAATCATGGACGCGTGGCTAACATCACAGACCTCCCATACATCGGCCGCGTCCACGACATCCCAACAAGCGGGGCGTGGCTCAAATTCTTCGAATGGAGCAAGACCTACGGCCCCATCTACCAGACCAAAATGTTCGGCACCACCCACGTCTGGATCTCCTCCGAGCAAGTCGCCCACGAACTCCTCTCCAGACGGGCACCAATCTACTCGGACCGCCCGACCATCCCAAACCTACCCGACAACCGCACCAGCGGCGACTACCTCGCCCTGCTCGGCCGCACCGAGACCTGGAAGCGCCAACGAAAGCTCTGCTCCCACCTCATGCACACCTCCGCCCTGGCCTCGCTGCATTCCTATCCCACCCACGAACGCGCTCGCTTCCTGAACCAGATGCTCTATGCCCCATCCGACTACATCGAGTGGGTCGAGCAGTTCACCTCCCGCACCGTCTCGCGTCTCTCCTGGGGCACAGCACACCCGGCGCAGGTCCTGCGAACGACGACCTTCGGGCTGCTAGAGACGATCTCACCCTCAGGAGCCCTCCCGAACGTGCTGAGTTTCCTGAAGCACGTGCCTGAGGTGATCTCCCCTTGGAAGCAGAAGGAGAGAGCACGACATGAGCTAGAGGGCAGGCTGTTCAATGACAACCTCGGCTTTGTGCGCGACGGTGTCAACAAGGGGAAAGCAGCACCGAGTTTCATTAGGACAAGCTTGCAAGAGGGAGAGGGCGAGCAAGCTGAAGAAGCGAAGAGAGTTGTGGGGCTGATGGCTATTGCCGGGGCGTTGACGATTGGGAGTCCTATTCAAAGTTATCTGTTGGCGATGTGCCATTATCCAGAGTGGCAGGAGAAGCTGCAGGATGAGATTGACACGATGCTCGGAGGGGAGTGTCCCGGGTGGGAGGATAGGGAGAAGTTGCCGATGTTGAGGGCGGTGGTGAAGGAGGTTATTCGGTGGAGGCCGCCGGTGCCGACTGGTGAGTTTCAGGTTTCTTTGTCTTTTTTTCCGGGAGCAGGACTGACGAAAGCAGGAATCCCGCACGCCGTGGAGAAGGACGACATCTACAACGGCTACCTCATCCCAGCAGGCGCAACAATCCACGCACTAGAATGGTATGTCACTTCCCCTTTTTTCAACCAGAAGAAAACACGCAGAAAAAAGACTAACATCTCTCAGGGGAATCACCCGCGACCCCGAAACCTACCCCTCCCCCGAAGAATTCAACCCCGGCCGCTTCCTCTCCCCGGAATACCCCACCTTCCGCGCCCCTCTCACAACCTACCCCAACCTCTCGGGCTTCTCCCAATTCGGCTTCGGCCGCCGCACCTGCCAAGGCATCCCGATCGTCGAGCAGGACCTCTTCCTCGCCATGGGTGGCATGGCCTGGGCGTTCGACATCCGCAAGAAGCGCGACCCTACCACCGGAGATGAAGTCCCTGTGCACTGGAACGACTACACCCCGCTGCTGATTGCCAAGCCGGTACGGTTTGAGTTTGATGCGACGCCGAGAGATGAGGGCAAGGTGAGGAGGGTGAGGGAAATGTGGGCTGTTGCGAAGGAGGAGGAGGAACGGGAGGAGGCTGAGCAGGGGGGTTATAAGTTTGAGTTTCTGGCGGGGGGGTTGGATGGTGGACGCGTGCCGGGGGTGGAGTTTGAAGATCCGGATTATCATCGGGAGAAGGAGGAGGGGGAGAGTGAGGATGAGAGGGTAAGGGATTCGAGTCCGGAGCCGGGGCTGTCATTCAGGGACTCAAGTGAAGAAGAAGAGGAGCTGGATTCGGAAGAGGAGATGGAGCTGCCGATCGTGTTTGACAAGGAGGGCACGATGGCGTGGAAGACGGAGCCGATGATGACTGTCATTGAGGTTCCGGGCGCGTGGAGATGGGCCTGATTTTGGGGGATTTCTTTGTTGGTGTTGGTGGTGTTTCGGTCGATCCTTGATTCTGCGGGACGGTTGAGAGGTACGCTCGTTAACACGACTTGGCTGGATGGGATTCCATGGGATTTTGATGTAGAAAAAAAGTCATACGAGATATCCAAGTACGCAGTTTGTTTACGGTTAGGTCTATCAATGCTATTTTGCACGACTTTCCTCCTCAGTTACATTCCATATCACGCCTCTTTCCCAGAACACTATGGCCTTTCCTTCTTTGTGCCTACCATGAATTAATTGTCCTACAACCGCATCCTTCACCTACTTGACTCTTTTAACCCCCAAACCCTTGGCTGCCTCCACACAGGTCCTGCGTACCCTACATCGACCGTTCTCCCCTTCCCTTCCCCCCAAATGCCCTACCTACAAAACACCAACACAAGCAAAACTCCCCGCCAGCAACATCGTGCAATCCCTCCTCGCCCCCGGATTCCAAGCTACCACATCCCCCGTGCCAATGCGATGTCTCGCCGCCACAACCTCACACGTATCCCCCCTCCTCACATAATAAAACGACACGCAATTCGGCACCATGCTCGGCTGCGCCGGGACAGGGGTAGCGATTCCGTTTGCGCCGATGAGAGGGGATGAGTCTCGCTGGAGGAGGGTCGTAGTGCTGGTGCGGAGGAGGGTTGTAACTGAGGTGGTAGTGGCGGTTATGGTTAGGGGGGCGGGGGTGGCGACGGCGGCGC
>Ga0247760_1000941_pt1 | contig 29590 bp, 29 predicted proteins | sample UWRJL171409R4_FD_179936 | JGI IMG/M metagenome (GOLD analysis project Ga0247760, IMG submission 179936) | Plant litter microbial communities from Arlington Agricultural Research Station in Wisconsin, United States - UWRJ-L171-409R-4 | ecosystem: Environmental > Terrestrial > Plant litter >... | reverse complement strand
GTATCAACAGGGCATGTGCAGGGCTTGTTCAGGGTTGGAATTCTTTGTAGGATTCCTTGGCAGTTGGCTCGCTTAACTTTTTCTACCCCGGATGAGGTGTATGCCCATCGATAACCTCGACTGCCTTCGAGCCGTACCGTACTCAACACTCTATCCTCTATTAACCTCATCGCGCGTCGCCGGCCCATACTACCCTGTTGTAGACGGAAACATCATCCCTCAATATCCCACCACTCTCCACATCATCGGCACCAATAGTGACGAAGGAATCGACAACACTCCCCGTGGCATGTCCACAACCTCCGATCTGGCCGCCTACCTCCAACATCATGGATTTGACTACCCCTCCTCCGTCATCGACCAGATCATCCAACTCTACCCCGACGATCCCGCGGCAGGTATCCCTCTCAACACCGGTGAAACCCGCTTTCCGCAGATGGGAAGCCAATACAAGCGGGCGGCGGCCATCATTGGCGACATCTACTACCACGCGCCTCGCCTCAACGACGCACGGCACTACTTACAGCACCAACCGGATAACACGTTCGTCTTCCGCTTTAACACACGTGCCTGGATCCCGCCGCAGCCGTTCACACAGGCGAATTTTAGCTTCGAGGCGGCTTGCGCGGGGAAGCCGGTGGAGGCGTGTGGCGAGCTGGCGCCTGCGCATCAGGGTGTCGCGCACGCGACGGAGCTGGCGTTTGTGTTTGGGAATCCGAGGTGGTTGGGGCCGTGGCCGGAGTATCAGGAATTGAGTGAACGGATGATGGAGATGTGGATTGCGTTTGCGCACGATGGGACGCCAAATAACAAAAATCGGGAAAAGCTATGGCCGGCGTACGGCAGTAGAGGGGAGCAAGGGTCAAATTTGGTGTTGCAGACGGAGGAGCAGGGTGAGCTGCAGGTTGAGGGGGATACGGGATACGTGGCGGTTGGAGGGGAGGGAATTGTTGACGAAGTGGGCGTGGAGGAGGCATGTTCAGTTGGAGAATTGGAAAGTGATTGGATAATTTGAGGCCAAAAGAATAAAGATTGGAATAGATACATCAGAAAGAAGCGAACTGAATGCCAAAGAATGAGAACTCACGTCGAGCGCGACGAAAGTGGTGACCTTTTGCGCCTTAGGCGACGAGGAGGCAGCGGCGGAACAAGACTCGGGCAATGCAGCATCGTTGACAGACATTGACGCGGCCAGGCTTCCTTGGCGAATTCGGGACCGAGATTTTTCAAAGCATGTTTGTGCTGGCCTACCCGCTCTCAGGGCGGTGCCGAGCAAGCGGCTCGGGGCTCTGTCTATTGAGGCAGTCGCGAACTGGCGGATTTTGACCAACTTTCCACGTTCGTCCCAAGTCACTCGACCCACCACGGTGTTCTACATTCCATCCCATCAATGTCACAGTTTTGAGATCACTCAAACACGGCGGCTTGCATCATGAAGTCTTGCAGCTGTTGGCCTATCCTCCGCAGGAGGCCAGAGGCCCAAGTCAACGAAGTTTTGCCCTTGGTTCCCATCCGAGCGCTTCCAACTGCATCACCTCCGGCTCCAGCGCCAACACCAGACCCAACCCCCCCGAGAAATGAGAATCTCAAGTCACCTCTGCCAGACGACAAGCTCCTCTTCCAACTGACGCCTCCGTCGCGGACGTCGCTCAAGAGCCCTACACCCCGTTTGCCCATCACGCACCCGGCGTTCAACCGCGACTCGAGCGGCACTAGCGAGTTCTCTCAATCTAGCCATCACACCTTACCTTAAGAGGGAGGCCACATCACGGAATTCGATAGGGTTGGCTCCGGGGACAAACTTATTCGTGATATTGTTAACCCTACATCTGCTCCACCACCGCTCTCGGCAGCTGTATGTATTCATTCGAATACATCAGGGAGTCCCCGGAAATCTTCTTGATACTCAAATTCAATATCAGCGATTTACCACATGGCATCCATGATGGGCGACTCGCTATCCGCTGCCGCCGGGGGCGGCCAACGTCCTATTGACATCATTGGCATGGCGTGCAAATTCCCCGGCGGCTCGTCCGCTTAGGGCCCTGAGTGCCCACAAGTCGATATCTCTTGTTTCAGGTTGCTACCTACACTGGAAAGCCTTTTCTGCAGCACTCAGCCTTTAAAGTTGATACGCGTTCGGAGCCCCCCATTCATCCATACCCTAAAATTATCTAAAAGGACGCAGTCTCTTTAATACTAGGTAGTTACCTTTCTAGTCCCTAAAGTAGCTCTCTCTATTACCTATGTTCAGCTTAAGATAGATAGTGTGACACGGTCAACCACCAGTCACTGTAGGTGTGGCGTGGAACAGAAATGTGGCCCTGCGGGCGCTGAACAAATCCATTCTGAATCACAATAATTGACTATGGCCTCGAAGGTCCTTGCCCCTTGAGATACCTTCTGGTTCTGATGTGCTATCTAAATACTGAGACCTCCAGGGACCGAAGTTCCACTGTGACTCAGTGCAATTTTGGAACTTTCGCTAGCGCAGCCTTCCTGGCAAGCCTTATAACAGTGAGTCATGGTGCCAATCAGGGGGTCAGGGGCGTAACCCTAACCCCCTCAGGGTGCTGGGGGTGTTCAGCGTGTGACAAGAACCCTCGCTCCTCTTTGGTCATGCAAGAAGATGAAGCTATATTCACATCTGTTTCAGTTACCCAATTTTAACCGAACAATTGATGTGGAGAGGCCGGAGAAGATGGTGATGCATCGGAAAGCGGTGGCTGTAGTGGCCGGGAAACAGGACATGGAATGCCATCAAAATTGAGAGGTAGTGTCCAGCTGTCCAATATTTCTAATAAATACCGCTGTAAAACTTAGCCACTTTGGAAGTTTGATAAGCTAAAGAAACAGCTAATTTGTCTGTTCAAATACACCTCTCCGGCGTTGCGTCACCTAGATGGATACGGAGCCCAAGTAGCCGGGAGCTCAACAGGTTTCTTCATAACCGACTCGCCCGAACCCGCAGGCTGGTCATCCAGTTCTGGAGGACCCCATGTCATTGGTGGGTTGACATTGGCCCCCGGCCCCGTGCTATAACCCGCCGCTGGAGATAAAGGTGGCGTCGCGGGTTTTGAGCTTGAGCTATTCTTTCCTCTTTGCCGCCGTACGAGCCAGAGCGCCACTATTCCAGACGCACAGAGAAGTGCTACGCACCCGATGACGCCACCAATAATTGCCCCCGTGTTATTTGCGCTGGAATTTGATGGCTGGGATGCCGCATCGACCGTTGTTGTTTCCGAGGCTCTGGTGGCGGCGGATGTGTCGGGAGGTCGCGCTGTTAGCGAAGAACTTGTCTGCGACGACGGGGAGCTCAGACGAGATGTTGATGTTGATGTGACGGTCGGAGCCGGTGTCGTGGTAAACTGCGAATACCGGTCGGTTGATGGGCCACCACCACAGCCGATATAGGAGAAGGGGCCAATGCCTCCTGTCAGATACAACTCGGCCGTGGTGCAGAACTCGCCATTAGATCCTGTACTTACGGCAAGTCAGTAAAAAAATAACAGCAGCATGACAGTCGTGCAGCGTATGTACCATGTAAATGTCGTCAGTCCGCCGCCCTTCCCGCAGCCCCTTGCACAATCATGACGGTCAACGCAGTTACCCGCGAGACCGCAGTCTGATGCCACAAAGACGGTTGTCGGACAGAAGCCCCATAAGGTTTTGTCAACGTCGACGCGGGCTTCAAACCCAATCTCGGCCGTTCGCGGCTTCGAGGCATCACCGGAGAAATACACGACGGAAAAGCGGGTGACGAGAGGGGCTCTTTTCTGGGCTTCCAGCATTGTCGGCGCTCCAGCCGGGCCTCTTGCCAGCTGAAAAGCGATTGACACATCACTGTTAAGTAGCAGAAAGACGTGAAATAGTAGGAACATTGAATCAAAGGACGAACAAGAGGTAGGAAACAAAATACATGAAAAATAGTTGATAGGACGGAAGGTGGTTGGTCAATAAGGAGAAGCAAGAAAGTAGAAGAGGGCAAGGAGGCAGGCAGGTGAAATGGGGAAGGCCATTCACTCCTCGGGAAGACGGCTCAACTATCGTGGCTGCGACCCGATGGGTCCTTTGCTTTGCTGCAGGGGAGCTGAAATGCACTGTTTGCTCGGCTCCCTGGCCATTCGGGTGTGTTATTCTTATCTTTTATCCGGAGCGAACTAATTTCATACTGTCCGGGGGGGTGTTGGAACTGCGTGAAGAGCCCCTTCCTGGGGTTGTTGACGAATCATAGGCCTTAGAACTACCAAGCTGGCACCAGCGCTTCGCCTGCCACTTGCAGTTGTTTCCGATCATCTCTCTCCCCCTTTCCTTGCGCCCCGCGACGCATCTTAGACAAGATGTCAAGAATTCCAAGACCCCCTCTCTGCATCGTCAACTCTCCCGCTGCCACCATGCTCGGCCGCGTTAGTTTTTCCGTCTCGCCGAGCGTGCGAAGGAAGTTGCGCTTCGTCTCACGGGCAGCATTAACAGTCTCTGGCATTCTCGCCCTCGTTCTCAATCGCGACCGCATCCTTCTATCAACAACCATTTCATCTCGCCTTGGCCTCAACCACACAGAAGCAAGTGTCGCCGGTAGGTTCCCACTCCGGGGCTTTGTTGTTGTAACGAACTGACATTCCCAGCGCCTTCAGTTTTCTTGCCGGGCGTTCTTTCTACATACCTGAAGTCGATTCTTGACGCCGAATCGACCGTCTTGCCGCGACTGGAGTGTCCCGTCCCCGACATGACCCGCTACGAGATTTTAATACGAACTAACTCCCCGATGATGACGACGACCACAACCTTTTTCTTTGCCCTAAATCTGCGACAATCTCTCCCCATCTTGCCTCGCCTGCTGGGAACGGTTCTCGCGACAATCCGCTTCCTCGGCCCCTCCAATTGCGCCCTCTCCATCGTGGAAGGTAACTCCGATGATGGAACACCCGAGATACTCTCCGCTCTGATCCCCGCACTCACCACCCTCGGCTTGCAATACCACCTCGTCTCGAGCCCCATCGACCCAAGCCGAGACGACCGCATCCCGAAGCTCGCCGCGCTGCGAAACCTCGCCCTCAAACCCCTCCTCGACAATCCCGAGCGCTTCTCGTCCGAGAACATGACCGTCATCTACCTAAACGACGTTGTCATTTGCCCCGAAGACATCCTGGAGCTCCTATATCAACAAGTCCACCTCCAAGCCGACATGACCTGCGCAATGGATTGGACCTATGCTGGAAAGGATCCAACCTTTTACGACGTGTGGATTGCGCGCACGATAACGGGGGATTCCTTTTTCGAGATCCCGCCTGATGGGAACTGGAACTCGGCGTGGAACCTGTTTTGGAACGAGCCCGAGACGCAGTCGAAATACGCTCTACATCAACCTTTTCAGGTGTTTTCATGCTGGAACGGAGCAGCAGTATTCACAGCGAAGCCGATCTTGGAGGGCGGGGTCGGCTTTAGAGCACCCAGGGAAAGTGAAGGTGAGTGTATGCAGGGCGAACCGCAGTTGTTTTGCAAGGATTTGTGGTCTAGTGGGCATGGGAGGATTGCCGTGGTGCCTGCAGTTAGCTTGGAGTACTCGGATCAGAGGGGGAGGGAGATCAAGGCAGCGAAGGGGTACACGTCGCAGTGGAGGGTGGATGTGGAGATTGAGTGGAAGGGTCCCCCGGAAAAGGTAAGATGTATGCCGACTTATGATAGGCAGTTTTGGGAGGCGTGGAATGCTAGTCAGCCAGGGTAAGAGGAGGCGTAATGGGTTTCTGGATATATGGCGTTTGGGGGTTTCGACTTGGTGCGACATGTTTCTAGGAGTATTTAGAAGAGGTGGGACGGCCTGGGATTGCACCGTGATAACCCATTGGCATAGACATTGTAATCAGCATCTCTGAGGGCGGCAGTGCTTGAAATCTCAAACGGCTAAAGCCTGGAAGAATGCCACCTGCTTGTTACGGACAGCCCGTGCCCTGCATCGGATACAGTAGATATACTGTGTTGAATGCACTTCATGCCTCGCTGCCAGCAGCCGCCAAGAGACTAGGGGTATTGCGGCATTGCGCAGTGGCAACCCAACCACCTTTCCCCCCTGTCAAGGCCATTCCAAGCGCAACCTCCTCTTCAAGTAATAAAGTACCCGCACTGAAGCCAATGGGACGGGCCATCATGGCTAATTTCCGCTCATTAGGGCCCTGGGGGTTAGGTCGGTAGTTCCGGAGTTGAGCAAGCTTTGGACTACAAGTCTGAGGCAGTTGAAGGGTCAGCAGGCTGCAGATGCCTTGTAGTCCTTGTATTTAAACGACTTTCTCCTGAGCAAAATACTGGATGTATGTGGTTTCTCCATCTAGCTAATTCCGAGATGCGCATCACTCAGAGCCAATAAGGCTCATCTCGTCAAAAATCGTCGATCATAGGCTCGCAGGCCTCTTCCGGGTTCAAGTTCCCGGGTGTGCATAGTTAAATCGGTGGGACTCGTCTAATCATGTTGCTGGGCCTCAGGCTCATCGGCCGGTCGACATCATGATTGTTGATAATCTTGTGTCTCTTTGTTCTTTTTCATGTCGTGTTCCTCCTTGTGTATTGTTCTGATGTGCCGCATCAAGTTATCCTTCCTCGCCCCCTGGATTCGCTTCTCACAGTGGGGACAAGTGACGAACGGCTCGAGATGTACTTTGCGATGTCGATGGAGGTCTTTGCGTGTGCCAAAACTCTGGCGGCACGCGCCGCACGCATGCATTTTTCTGCGAGATCTCTTGTAAAGTGTGTCGGATACGCCATTGTATTACTTGGCACATGTTGCAGGAACAATGGAGCCTCCTCCAGGGTTCGCCTTGCTGCTGGGGGGGCCTCTTGGGGGATTCTGCGACCACATTCCTTTGCCTTGGTGATCATGAGATGCCAGACCATTGAAGAGGCCAGGATCCCCAAGAATAACTCGAAAGCTGTCTGGTTAAAAGCGATACCGACGCTGTTGAAGTTCAAGGCGGTAATCGGAGTCTCCTGCCAAATAAACGAGCTTCCGCCGTTGTCGAGCTCGCTTGGTGAGATCAATTCATTTGCGTTTGCCGTTGAGGGGGTTGTCAAAGATAGAGGCGTTGTTGTCGATGGAAGATCCCATACCAAATCTCCCCAAGATCTCATCCAGGCCGTTTTCGCTCTCGAGTCCGGGCCAAACTCCGTCTCCCAATTCTCCTCCACCGCCTTCAATTCCATCCTCATCTACCAGGCTCCATTCGCCCTTAAATACAAACAATCCATGCCTCCAAAAACCTCCTTACCCTCCCAATCCACTCTGTCCACCAGTTAGTCCACCCAGCCAAATCCCGGTGCTCACTTCCTTCCCCACCACGTAATCCTCTCCCCCAACCTTCAAAAATGAACAGGATCGATAGAGGCCCCGTGGACACCTGGAGAACCATCCGACGACGAAATGCGCGCGGGTCCCGATTACGCGCTGGTCCCGTCGTCCAGGAGGTCTTCCAGCCTGTGGCCACGAGGCCCTCTCTCCATGCTGAACATTATACCATTGCCACGAAATGAGAAAACGGGCGGGGATGTGGCTGGTCTCCGCCAGCCTTCAGGTAATTCTGAGGGGAAAACAAATCTGCTAAGTGTGTTGTTTTTTGTCGGCTGTGTTAACCGAAACTAACACTCGCTGGCCCTTAGCAGCGGGTCAAGCCTGGGGGTGCTCCTCCTGTGCGTTGAATAACTTGGGAGGCTGGTCAGGTCGCAACAATAAATCGTACCGATACGCTTATCATGTAGATGGAAGCTTACATACCGCTTTTTAATTGACTTTGGTGGTGGTTATTTTGCTGCACTTGGGTCTCAGGGCCTGGGGCCTCGGACAGATTCGGCTTGGCGTACTTCTCTGCCGGATCTTGAGGCCTCTGGGCCGCATCCGATTTGGACCGATTGGGCTCAACCTGCGCGCGCTCTTGACGTATGACTCACCTTGACAGTTGAGCAAGCCTGAGCAATATCACGTGGGCGAGGTACGAAAAAAAAAAAAAGGAAATTTCGTGAGCCAAGATTCGTCTCATACAACAGCGAGATTACTAGCAAAACCAAGAAGAGGTGGACGTTGAAGGTGTGGCGTGATGTTCAACAGGTTGGTAGTAAGTTACCTCGGCTACCGCCGAGACCCACGATGACTGTGTTGGCTGGCTGTCTTCGCCTCTCACGGCGTGCAAGGTACTTTGACGCTGAAGACTCCCAGTGAACATATGTGGCACCCACAGCCAGTATTGCTACATCCTAGAGACTTGCCAGAATCCCATACGACGGTCTGCTTCTCTCTATTTTGCTTCCTACATTCCCTAGCCGAATCTTTGTAGCCGGGACGCCCCCCTTGCCTTCTAATGTCCCACAGCCTTGCGCACAATGGGTGAACATCGAAGGAGATTTGATTTGAAGCAGGAACCTCTAGCTGTCCCCAGATATGCCCGCCTGGCGTAACCACCTCTACTACCAGCTCGAAAAGCTAAGCTACCTGGAGGACGTGCTCGCGGACACCGTGGCGGCCGGCACCGGCGGGAGCAGGCTCAGCAGGCCGTTGCCGCCCCGTGTGCAGTCGAGGCGCACGTACATGGAGGCGCTCACGCGCCGGCTGGACAGCAGCTTCCAGACGCTAACGTCGACCATGAGCATCATCGAGAGTGAAAAGGCGATCCAGGAGGCCGAGGAGGTGACGTAGCTCACTAACCTCGCCTTCTTCTTATCCCCCTATCGCTCGTATTCAGCGTGTTTGGCATAAATGTCATCGTAGGTACCCCTCCTCCTCCTTTCCCCCCCGATCGCTTTTCGATACTTATACCCGATATCCCCCGGAACAGAAGTTCGACCAACACCTGACCAGCTATTTATAGGTGGCAGCCTCGCTGTTCATCACGTTCCTGACCTACTCGGTCCGCTTCCGCCGGCCCATCTCACGTACCATCGTGTCAACACCAAAGGCTATACACACTACACTAAAGCACCGCCTTCACGTCCCTACAGCACGTGTTACAGATCATCCGTCCCTGGATTATAATCCTAAGGTCTTTAGGCTCCGCAACCGGCTTTATGATCGGGCTATAGCTTGTCGTCATGCATCCCAACATCTCTTCAAACGTACACATTAACATCAGGACCGCCCTAGGTGTAGTACCGCTTATATTATTATACAACGTACAGTTCCTGAACAAAAAACCCGCCAGACCCAAATCCCTATCACAGCTTATATCAAACGTCGTCATCGTTACCGCAAGGAGCGTGGCGCTGTAGAAACTCACCACAACACGGGCCCTGGAAACCAATGATACAATCGGTGTGGTATTGGGTATTTTTAACCTCCAGTTCTCGTTCCCCGGCCCCTCTTTGGCCCCTGCTGCGCTGGTTAGGATTCTGTACCGTTGTAAGGGACCCTACATGGTGAAGCGAATTACGATACGGATTTTCAAGCTATCTTATATCTTACGTTTTAGATAATCCACAGTATCGTGTGTTAAAGGCTATTTATCAGCCCAGCGCTTATCAACAGCGCCAAGATTGGCATAACCATCGGAATTACTAGCGCCCTGCCACTCCATGTCGGCATCATTTAAGAGCTTGTACTTAAAGCACGGAAAAAAACAAAACAACAGGCACTGGCTGTTCTCGCGGTTATTCTTACTACGGGTCACTGGTAATTTAATAGCCATGGGAGTTTCCGCCGCGGTTTCTCCGGCAGTTTAGAAGCTATCTACAAGCCAGCTCACCGATGAGGTTAATGTTGCGATCGGGATTGGGACTATTAGTACTCCATGTAGCTTGCTGAACGCGGTTATCAGGTACATAGTCTTCACTCTCGGTACCTTCATCCAAAACCTGCTGAATTTTGATGGGGTTGCAGTCGGGTTCGACGGAGGGTACCGAAAGAAGTAGTCACATAGGAGGTCGACGAGGAGAAGTACTGTAAATCCTTGATCCCTAATGTCATACGGTTCTTGTATACGCTACAATATGAGGAGAAGGCATACAACCTAGGAATGAGGGTGAGAGGACGCTGATGCCCCTGCCAACGAAATGCACCGAGAAAGACGGGATGGTGTCAAGAGGCACTTCCAAGCCACGCAGTGGTAGTAGTGGGCGACGGGCCTGTTCTCGGACCAGCAGAGACATGAATTAAGTAGAAAGAGGTGAAATAACCCTCCGCCGATAGCGAGAAGCTTACCCCAGGCAATAAGGTGGTTAGTGTTGCAGTGGTCCAAATCACCACAGTCGTGGATACAACAGCGGCAGCTAAAAAAGAGGCAGTCATCGTCATTCAAGCAACACTGCCCGACAGTTTCACAAAATTGTCAAACAGCGAATAGCCACACTCCCTTTTTCACAGCCCTAGACGTCAGCAAAGCCTTCACGGGTATACCAGGCAATCTCATCTAGGAGTGAGCTACACAAACCCAAGACCGTCTTATCAGCTGCCAGGGCACGTAGCTAACCGTCATCACCCAGATACAGGCCCACCTTTATTATTGAGTTTTGTAAAAGGGTACGGATCTGCTCGCACAGGGGGATATTTTTCGTGACGCTTAACGACTCCCTGTCACACACTGAACGCCACTGAGTCATCAGGCAGAAGCCGTGGACCGAAGGTCCACTGAGGACCTCAGTATTTAGATAGCTTGTCAGAGCCAGATTGTATCTCGAAGGGCGAGGACTTTCGAGGCCATAGTCAATTATGGTTATGTTATCATGTTATGTTATTTGTTTCTAGAGCAAATACACCTCACTAAGCGAGGGGAGGCGCCTCTCCCTGGTGTGACCCGCGAGAGGCTCCTCGCCGCGTTCGCAGCCTGGCCCCCCCAGTGGTTTGGGTGTCTGCTTCCACCGCTCCGGCAGGTTGTCTTACTCAACTACACTCTTACTTAAATAAACAATCTGGGGAACCACTTCTTGGCTCCGACACCTTTATGTCCTTTTCCTAGTAAAAACCCGTGCACCTCTTCTTCAGTCTCGAGCTTATACTTCTCTTTGGCCTCATAGACTAACTTCCTTCTTCGCGGGCACTGTGTCAGGTGCTCTGGGACAACCACCGCGCCACAGTGGCACGTTAGCTCTTCAGCCTTGATGTTGAATCTCCTAAAGTGAATCGCGAACTTTCCGTGCCCTGTTCTGTAAACCACCAGTTTCGCCATTTCTACTCGGCTAAGGCCGTGTGTGTCTGGGTAGGGCCCTAGCCCAAGCTTCGTGTACGAGTCAGGGTCGTTGTTACGCCACCACGCCTCCACGATCTCCTTCTTCTTCTTGGCTTTTGCCTGCGCCTTGACCCAGGCCACCGTTGACCGAGTCGTTGGCCAAGCCGCTGGCCGGACGAAGGGGGTTGGAGCTGCCTGCTTGGCGGCTGCCTTGGTTGCACTCCTAACAGCCGCATCTGCTTGTTAGTTGCCGGTGACCCCTTGATGGCCAGGGCACCACTCCAGGGTAACGTTAGGTCGTCTCTTAAGAAGCCTGTTGACTTCGAGTGCTTCTCCCTGGCAGCTCGGAGCCGGTCTGTGCTTGCAGCTTTTTCGACTGCTGCTAAGTTGTCTGAGAAGACCTTTGTTCGGACCGGGGTTCCAACTGTAGCCCACTTGACTGCCTTATGTATCGCAACGACCTCAGCATCAAACACTTCTGCCTGATTGAGGTGTCCTGTCTCATTTCTCACAGTGACCTCGCTGCCTGGGAAGTGGTGAACCCACGCCCAGCTAGTACGTTCTTGTCCCTTCGACCCGTCTGCGTACAGTAACCTGTGGTTGTCTGGGGTAGACTGGACCATTTCTCTGTACTCTGCTGCTGTAGTCTGCTTATCTTTGAATAGCTCTTTCATCGTTCAGCTTCATCCATACTGAGGTAGGGAGCACGCCCACACCTCTCGCAGAACTACTGCTGCAGTAGGGACGGACTTAGCCGCCGGAACCACTGCCTTAGCAAGGGCCTTTCGTGGCTTATCGAGGATGTCTTGTAGGTAATGCGACCTAGTGCTGACTACCTGTCTGGTAGAAGGGCTAACTTTGGCCTCGCCTGGCCACCACGTGTCTCGCTTCTCTCTATACACGTTGAAGATTTCGATCTTCCTAACTGTGACTCTGCAAGCTGTGTCTAGCTGTAGCGACTTCTGATGTGCTTTTGGCCTCTGACAACATATGTAGTTATTGCTGGGCACCCTCCTCCTAAGTGGAGGAACTTGTAGAACCCAGGGTGTGACTTCGTAAGGCCAACGTCGTCTACCTGGCTTGTCCACGGTTCCTGGAGGCACACGACGTCTACCCCTGCCTCGTGAGCTAGTCAATTATTGTGATTCAGAATATATTTGTTCAGCGCCCACAGGGCCACATTTCTGTTTCACGCCAAAACCACCCCACTGGTGGTTGACCGTGTTACACCGTCACAGTCCCAGTCTGCACTCGGCACGTCCATTGTGGCTAACTCATCACTGCCTCTCTTTCCTTCCCACCGTCCCCGGACGCCCGACGAAGTAATGGCAAGCGCCTCGACATATCATTACAGCCCCGTTAAGCCTGGCCAGTTTCGTCTTTTCGAGCTGCATTCTTCTATCACTAACCCAAGCAGCAGAATGCGTATCGTCGACATACCAGGCCTATCTAGTCAGTTAGTCCAGCCCTCCTTAGTTCAATGTGCTCTCTTATTTGTGGGATTATACCAGCTCTATTACCGCCACAATACGATGCGACGACCGTCTTGTATCCGTCCCCCCAAACCTAGTCTCAGCCCTTAGATCCATCAGTATCCGGAACTCTGCGCTCTTCCCGCTTTTCTGGATCAACGCGGTTTGTATCAACCAAGCTGACAAAGAAGAAAAAAGCGCCAAGTCTCCCCCAAGTTGTCGCAATCCAACAAAGCATCCCCTACTGTAGACGCAATTTCAAACTACCACAGCCTACTATCAAGGTCCATCTTCTACTTGTTAAAATTATCGGATTTTACAAGCCGTCAGGCTTATATTACAGGGGCTTTGCAGTCACTGTGATTCACCGGGGCACTATCACGTGGATCACAATACTAGTATTGTGGGGGTAGTTGTGCTTTTCTACCACCTGTATACTCTACGGGCTGAAGTGAGATGCTCGCACGCCAAACCGGGCTCATCCGTTCAGAGGCGAGCTTGGCGACCCCTTTTTAGCTGTGAAAATTTAAAATCGGCTCCCGGCCATACATGTGAGGAAAAGCAGGGACGCCTAATTAAGGTGGTCACAATATTGGCGAGCAAGAATTGGCAAAGGTGTAAGATTTTAACCTAGCTTAAGCCGAGAGGTGGGCGAGGGCCGTGGTTTAAATACAAGGAGATGGTGGTAGTGTGCTAGGGTTGTGTGTGTGTGCTAGGGGTATTTCCTCACAATACAATCTCTCAGTTACATTACATAACAACTAAAATTCAAACTCCTCCTTTCTAAGGTGCAGGCTACCTAAAAATGTATTTAAAGAACATTACATCTCAGTGTTAAATATATATATATTATTTACTTATAAATGCCATACTTTAAGTACTTATAAATACAGATTTTTACTTTTAAGCTTTATATTCCTATAAACTATGTAAGGGCTAATCTTAAAACGGTCCCCTATAAGGTATCTTCTTTTAGCTTACTTAATAAGAGTATCTGCTAAATTAGACGTTTTTAATTTTAATTCTATTATATATCTTAATGTTTGATTAAAGAAGATACTGAATTTAGGATGTTAAATAACAGAAGTAAGAGTGCTTTAAAAAAGTAAAGGTATAAGAGTTAGAGGGCAGAAGCTAAGTCCTTAAAGGTTAAATAAGTAATATGAAAAAATATAAAAGGTAAAGGTAAGATTGTTTATTTTTAAAATAAAGATTAATTTTAACTATTTTTATACAAGATTAAATCTAAGCTTACTTAGCTAAAGTTAAAGCATTTTAACATACTGTAGCATAGCGTGCCGAAAATAGTACTTAGCTTAAGTAGAGGTAAGTAAGCGTAGGTACATCCTGAGTAAAGACTAAGCTAGCCTTAAGCCGACCTTAAGCTGGGGTGAGCATTGTCACGTAGGCAAGGTATAAAAAGGAAATTTTTAGTGCCTAGATTCGTCTCATATAACAGCTACTTCCAGTCTATCGGTAATTTCAGAAATTTACCTACCTTACACACTATTACAACTACACTCCCTTCGTACCTAACAAGCTGAGTTCGTCTGCGTAATCAACGCAAGCCTCCATGGCAGCGCATTATACTCCCCCTGATTCAGCGCCGGATCCAGCCCCTGATACAAAAACCTCAAGCCACACGGATCAATCGTCAGCGTCTGATCCGTCAACTCCCTAACCACCTCCCCATGACTAATACTCTTCGTCCACGGCGTCCCCTCAAACACCACATTCGCCGCCCCGGCCCAAGGATTCGCCTCGCTTGCTGCCAACTCCTTCCACCCACTCTCGATCCTGTCCGACGTCCAGCTCCTAAAATACCGCTCCCCTGTCGCCCCAATCGCCTCCACCAACAGCAAATACCCGCCGCCCAACACTCGATACACACACGCCGCCTCGAACAAATCCTCCTTCTTCCCCTGCAGCGCAATCACCGGCTCGCTCATCCCCGCAGGGAACTTCGCGACCGTCGTCTCCGAGCGATACAGCTGCCCGTTATCATCCGACGAAAACAAATGACACTTTGCCTCGTCGCAGATCACCCACATGTCCACCCAGTACCCGGCGCCGATATTGTCCGTCACGATCTTGGGCTTCCCCGCGGGGTAAAAGTTCGTCGGCGCAGACCACCCTAGCGGGTCGCTGATGTTCTTGTTGGTCGAGTATGCGGCATTTCCGTTCTGGTAGATCAGATACCACAGGCTGTGGGGCGCGAAGAAGAACACCTCGGGCGCGGCGCGGTACCCCGTGCCGATGGGCGATTGGTCAAGGTAGTGGAAGCGGGCGGAGCCCGCGGCGGCGAAGGAGGTGAAGGAGAAGTAGACGAGGTTGTACCCGGCGGATTGGGAGGTGCTGGCGAAGACGTGGTAGGTGCCGTTGATGAGGACGATGGTGGGGTCTTTGATACCGGCGAGGTTGCGCGCGTCGGGCTTGGGGAAGATGAGCGGGCCCGTGGAGGTCCATGTGAAGTTGGAGGTGAGGGATTTGGATTGGCGGGGGGCGAGGTTGGAGGGGATGATGCTGGCGAAGGCGCAGCTGGCGGCCGTGAGGAGGGGGAGGAATTTCATGGCTGTGGGACGGACGCAGCGGTGTAGGTCGTCGAGGGGCTGTTTGTTGAAATTTTGGATGGACATCGCGGGCTCTTATACCGTAGCTTTGGTGACGCGGAGGCATGGTAGGGGTAAAAGTTAGTCGTGGCTCGATATTAAACTGAAAATGTTCCTCCAATCAATATCCCGTCTTTCCCCTAAGAGATGGGAGGCGCGCCAATCGGTCTGCTTTCCCGGTACCTGGATGTCGTATCGCACGTGTTGTTTTGGCCGCCGAGTACTAATTACCCGTTAGCCTTTCCCATCGCTTGAGATAGAGTTCCGGGAGCAACCCCGAGGCGAGCAACCTCCCCACCCTATCTATAGCCGGGTCGGTGGGAAGCACCCGCGTTTCTACCGCTCTAGCGAGTACCTAGGCAGGTATTCGATGAAATTGATTTTCACGTGTGTGTAGGTGCTGATTCAAGCCAGTCTGGAATTGGCTTTTCATTCTTAGCAACCTTGCTGAAGTTCCGAATATAAGGTATCCGGTGAAACTCGATGGTTGTGCAGATGCTTGATTGAACTGATCTGCGTGGCTGCCTGGAAAAACTGCTTAAAGACCACCTCACTGACCAGTGGGGGAAGGTGCGATCTCCAACCTGAGGCACCAACCTCGAAACCAGTTCAACACCGCAGTCTTAAATTCAGTTGCAGCACAAATCCCAAAATTTCGCCACACATTTTCTCAAGCTCAACCTTCCAATTCACACCACATCACCACCAACCACCCAACCAACAAAATGGCCACATTAACCCCCGTCCCCGTCACCCTCCCCGACGAAAAAGTCCCCACCAAACCCATAATCCGCGACATCATCGCCAAATTCCTGCCCAAAGAATGGCCATCCGTGGACCCATCCACCCTCATCACTTCCTACAACGCAAGCTTCGCCAACGCGCACTGTCGAGTCGAACGACCTAAACCAGCCACCAGCGCCGCCACCGAGCCACTGAAAGTTTTCATCAAGTTCCACAGAACCTCCGGGACGGACATCGAGGTATTCAGGCACCTGGTACCAAGCAAGCAAGAGGAGGCACTGCTTTGCTACGAGTATGGGGAGTCTGGTCTGGGAGCGAAGGTGTATGGGTTCTTTGAGACACAAGATGGGACGCTCGGGAGGGTGGATGAGTTTCTCGATGCGCGCACCCTGCAACCGGAGGATGTAGAGGATGTTGATATTCGAGCGGATGTGGCGAGGGGGTTGGCAGGGTTTCATACTATGGATGCACCGCTTGTGAAGAGGGAAGTGGGGCTGTTCTATGAGGCCCTGGTTGGTGGACTCAGGAAGTATCAGGGGATGGAGAAGCTGAAAGCACTTGGTAGGGAAGGAGGTGTCAACATTGACAGGCTAGTTGACTATGATTTCGCCTCCAGGATACAAAAGGCGCTCGACAAACTGGCCTTCATGAACGCAAAGACAGCATGGTGCATCCACGACGTCCAATACATGAACGTTCTGGCGAAGAACCACTCACAAGAAGGAGAGAGCAGAATCACCCTGATCGACTTCGAGTTCGTAATGCGGAACTACCGCGCCTTCGACATAGGCGGACACTTCATGCAGAAGATGTTCAAGTGGTTCGACGAAGAGAGCAAGATTGTCAACTGCAGGGCTTACACGGATGAGGAGAAGAGGCATTTCTGTGAGGAGTATGCTAGGCGGTGGAATGAACTGACTGGTGATTTAGACAGTGGGGGTCAGGTGTTGATGGAGGCGGAGTTGGGGTATATGTTGGCCATCACTTTTGATGTTCACAACATGCTTTGCTTTATGGAAGGGGAAGATGATAATGATCCGTTGAATCTCGCTGGGCTGAATGAACTCTTTGAGGAGTTTGTGGGTCAGTATGCTAGACTTGGGATAGAGGGTTTAGAATGCAAATAGCGGCATCACGACGGAAGATCCCCTAGATATACGGTTTTCTAGCGCGTATTGCTGTTCTTATTCCAAAATGGTCGATTTTATTCCACCTAGGTACCTTGCCTTAGATATCTAAGTAGGTAGTTTGCAGGTCCCGAAATCCAAGTCCAGAGCTGAGCTTCGCTGTGTGAGATGTCTGGCCTGCATAAGTGCCTCGGGACATATCTGTTCCAGGTTACAAGTTGAAAAGTAAGATATACTGTAATAATGATGTTCGAGTTAAGAGCGCAGAGGCCTCCGCGCCCTGAAAGTTATTTTATAGGTAGGGTTAATTGAACCCTAATCCTGGACCATCATTGATCCGTAACAATATCACTTGAATTCCAGCTACTAGTAGCTCCCAGAAACCAATCGAGAGATTACCCCGATGGATCTTGAAATATGGACATGCTTTAGCATTGACCCGGTCGTGGTGAGGAAGCCGCTAGAGGCAACGTGCACCGAGATTAGCGAGGGACCTCCCATCGGATGTACCACAGCCATCGGCGTCGAATTTGTGTCCACAACATCTCTGACTTCTGACCACAGTCTAGCTTGTTTGACGTCTTCACTGTCTTCCAACTGAGAAGGTGGGATGCCAAGTGCTTCACTGTAATTGTCTAGTGTGTCCGCGAGAATGGTTCTCAGAGGTTCGGGAATGCTTACGCGGTCGTACATGTTTAAGAGGTGGTGAACGTGCCACGAGGGCTGGACAAAGGATCCCACCGTAGATGAGGAGATGACAAATAGAATTGTCTCTGTCTCCTGATTATTCAGGGTGAAGTTGACAATAGTTGCGCCTTTCAGGGTGTCTGGCTCCCTTTGCGGGTTCCCACCGTCCCCACCGTTTCTGGCCTCCTGGGGACATATCTGCACGATGCTTTCGGCAGCCGAAAAGCGCCCCGCGGGGATGGTGGAGATTGCTTCGAAGTCATCCCGATGGGCAAAAGATAGGAGAACTCCCGCGCGACATTGAGCTCCCTGAGAAGCGGACGGTGGGGCCATTTCCCACCCCTCGGCCTGCCACACATCCTCACCCCGTAACGGAACAAAAATCTCGGTCAATGGCGCTTCAGTCTCCATGAGACCAGGGAACATATGAATCGGCACATCCGGGTAATTTCGGCGCGCAAACTGGCCGGTTGCAAGACTGCCCGACATGGAGATGCCAATAACCTCCTCTTTCTCGCGCCCAAGAGCCTCGACCTGCAGCACGCCAATGTATGAGGACCAACAGGAGACCAGAGGCAGGCGGATGGACAGCCCGGCGTTTGTCATTGCGTATGGGCGTGGTCTGGCCCCGAGGGGACGGGGGGCATACAGCGCCGCATCGAAGAAGCCCTGGGGACACAGCGAGAGCAGGTCAGTCTGAGATCGGCTGCGGTCCGAGGCCCCCCACGACCAGCAGAATAGCGAGTAGTCGGTCGAGACACGCAGGATCTCTTCCTGCAGGCGTGTGAAAGCGCGCGGGCCCTCGCCGTAGACGAGTGGCATGTGGATCCCAAAGATGCCAAGAGCACAGTATCCCTGGCTTGTTGCACTCGCCCCAAGACCGAGCAACCGAGAGACAGGACAGTGGCTTTTTGATGCGCATTCCACCGAGTGGTGAAGAAACCCGATGATAGACATTAGGATGTTTGATGGGTTGAAGTATCCGGATCCGAGATCAAGAAGACGGTTGAGGCCTGCTGTCTCGAGATCCGGGTCCTGGGCCAAAGGTTCCACAATAGAGCCCTGGGACTTGACTGTGCATGAGTTATTTGACCAATGAACGTCATATTCTAGGCGAACTTGTTATTGGAGAAGAGTTTCTGCTGTGTTTTGCTTTTGCTGCTTAGAAATCGCGTTGCAAGCTCCAGAGTTCTATCAGCCCAGGCAAGGTTCGACAATGTTCTGACATCACAGGTGTGTTGTAGGTCCTCCCAACTGGTTAACCAAAAGTTTCTGTGGAAAGAGTCGTTTGTCGAAGATAAACCCATATCCCAAACATGGCCCGTCTCTCCAGTCTTCGCAATCTTTTCAAGGAAGCCAAAATGTGGCTTGATCACGTCCAGAAGCTCGATTGCCAGGGTATCTAGGCTGTCGGCCTCTGTGGGTATTGGGCATAGTGCCCTTACGCATAGCATGGGTGAGGCGACACAATAGATACCGAAAAAGTCATATATACTTCCCCGGTATTCGTGGTCTTCCTGGTCGAAGATTTGGTCGAGGATTTGCTGAGTGGCTTGAATGGACTGGAAATTAGTCGCCTCGGTGATGACCAACTTCGAATACTGAAGGGCCGCCATCTCTCTGTCAATCGCAAAAAAGGCAGCAGGCCCAACTTTGATCCTTTCAGATTCCAAGAACTCCCAGAAGGTGTAATGCGCAAATGTCGCGGCCGTGGCCTCCAACTCTTCATCGATTTCGAACGCCCGCAGAGCTCGCGAACGGTATCTTCAGCATATAAATACCCGGTTTGGCGATTACCGCCGAGCGATATAGCTCGTCGAATAAGATCGAGAAGGAAAAGGATCGGTGTGTCGTGCGAGCGATCCCCGGGGGCACAGTGATAATTGCGGAAAACCGTGTGCGTGTATATGAATTTCATGGTGCCGTGAACAAACTCCCGGGCATTATTGGGGATTTGACAGAATATCCGTTCGTAGGTCTCATCCAGGGTCTCCGGTAAATCGTTCAATGCTCTGGAGATGGTTTCCCTATCCGGGTTCAAATGCTGCAACAAGTCGATCTGGCATACAACCCAGCGGAACCTTCTTGATCATTAGCATCTGACATCCATTCCTTTGGCCTTGGATGATAACGACTTCAAGGCCTCAAGTTGTATGTTGGCTGGCCACCGCTTGAGTTTCCGGTTGGCGAAGAGTTGTGACGTGACAAAAGTGCGGATATCCTCGTCGAGCACAGGGTTACGCATCGATATAAGAGAGGAAATTCCCGACATTACATTCTCGATGTCAACATACTCACGGCTGGTGACAAGGACGCGCGCTGTTTGAAACCGGGCATCAGTGGCGAGGTCTCTTATGATACGACGAAGATCCTCCCTTGGCGTACTCTCGTCAACCGCGTCAATGATGACGTAGATGGTTTCAAACTCCTGCAGTACGGCTTCCAGTACTTGCAGAAGATCAGCCAGACTGGGCTCTCTACCATCTCGGAAAAGCTTCTCGAGGCAATCCGGTACAACACCAGATTGACGGCAGAGTCGCTTGATCACCCATTTCAGGAATGAGGCCGCCTCATCTTGCTGATGCCCAAAGTATCAATAGTAGTAGACGCACGCGGTTGTCCCTGGAGTCTGTTTACAATGCTCCTTCACGGTGTCGATGACGTGAGATGCCAAGATAGTTTTGCCGGCACCAGGGATGCCGTGAACCAAAGATAGCGGCGTCGCCCTTCAATCCAGGCCTTGTAGTCATCAGAGCGTAGAATCCAGTTGCCGGTTCCAGCTTCATATTGCTTGCGCGCCCGGTGATGGAGTGGCGAGGGGTCCGTGCTCCGAAGCCAGTCGTACAACTTGTATTTCTAAGCCTCGGTGAGAGACTCTCGGATCTCCTTAACCTTTCCCTTGACTTCCTTGATGTCGTGGCTGCCTTCTGGGTTAGCAAGAAGGATTCGTGGTTCCGTCATCGGAAAACATGATTGCTTACCTCAAATCTGCAGTGAGTGCCAGACTGATTGTGGCCTTGTGCTGTCCCAGTTCCGACAGCAGCTTCCTCGCCTTCGTCTCTTTCAGCGGCCATGCCAGGGCCGTGAGAGTTGCCTTCACTTTGCGTCTCTTGGATTGCGTCGTTGACCCAGAGCTCTCATTCGTGTAGTCTGATGGAAAGAGCTCACTGAGTTTCTCCAGGGTTTTGCGGCAAGCTTCGATGGGGCCATCTTTACTGAGAGGTACGTCCGGGGGGGTCGGTTCGTGTTGACAGAGTACGAGGAAGTTCAGACTGTCTACTGTCGCCTTCCGTGTCGAGGTTTCAACGAAGATGAGCCGGAGATCCGATGGAGCATCTAGTGTCGACTCGAGATAGTGTTTGTAGAGTACAATTACCCTGTCAGCAAGCTGAATGACCGCAATGATGCCGGCGGCTGTGCCGAACGGCTCCATTTCCGCGGTGTGTATGCTTGATGGGTTGATGTTGATGGAGATATGAAATGCAGAGTGTAACAAGCTACCTTCCTTATATAAGGTGGTGCGACCTTTGCAGGGCTAGAGGTATCCTTTTTTTCTGATCATCGCACAAAGCGATTGCAAGTTTTCAGGCAAAATCAGGCCCAGAACCATCATTCTTCCTTCCAGGTTCTTTCATGGCCTGCCTAGAGAAGTGGTGCAGCCCTACCGACGACAAGGGACGGCCGCACATGCAACATAAGGCAGTTTTGCGTGCTATCTCACATCGATCTATTCCCGCGTAATCTAGAAAACCTCATCACAGACCGCGACCTTGATCCTTAAAGATTGAACGCCAAGCATGAAAAACAAGGTGTGAGAAAGTTGAAAGGCACCCAATGGAAGCTTTGAAACCATCCTCCACCTCCACGGTATAATTCTTTAGTTACTATCTATCTTCCATGAGCGCAAATTGGTGTATGCCCAACCTTACCTACTAGATCTGAGAATTAAATTCGGTCAGGTTGAATCATCAGGTAAACTTCAACCTTGTCTTTCATGTTTTTGCACTTGGATACCAATGACCGACTGCCATGTTTATACTGCAGGAACACTTGGCATCTCAAAGAGGGGTCGGACATTTCAGCGCTCCGATGTCCGTGCGGCTGCATGACGAAAAACCCCGCCCAATCGCTATTCAGCTCAAAACCCAACACCTTTCGTCGTCCTCATCCTCAACTCCACCACCCCGCTCTCAACCACCACATCCCACAACCTCACCACTCCCCTTCACCACCCACACACGCACACTCATCAAAATGGTAGTCTTCAACTTAGGCTACACCGCCCCCATCAACCCCCCCTCCGCATCCCCCGTCCTCACCCCCTCCCAAATCTGGGCCGGGCTTCAGCGCAAAGTCCGCCACGCCGAAGAATTCGTCCCCCTCTTTTCGTCCTGCGAAGTCCTCTCCGAGGAACCCCCCGCGACGGAGGACGAGCCATACACCGTCGTTCGCGCCGTGACCATCCGGGCTGGTGCGGGGCCGCCGGGCGGGGGACCTCCGGGTGGTCCGGGCGCAGCTGGTGGGGCTGGAGCGGGGGGTCCACCCGCGGGCCCGGTCCGGAATGTGTGCAAGTTGTATGCGCCAAGCAGGGTGGATTTCCTGCGGCAGGATGGGACCAGGTTCTCGAACTATGTGACGCAGGGGTCGAGCGGCGAGGAGACGGATTTATTCATGACGTATGTCTTTGAGTGGCGGCATCCGGGGGTGCAGGCGGGGAGTGAGATTGCGAAGAGGATTGAGGCGGGGCATAAGAAGGTGAGTTTCGGGCGTTGGGGGTATGTGATGGTGATGATGAGATGTGGTGCTGACGTTTGGTGATAGACTGCGAGGGAGGCGGTGGAGCAGACTATCAAGAGGATCCGGGAGCTGGTTAGTAATGGTCAGATCTAGGGCTGGCTCTTGAGATGTACATGTACCTTTTGGAGCAAGGGCGTGCTCATAACTGATGGCCTGGGGCTCACGAATTGGGGCTGCAGAGAATACGGTACAGTAGAAGCCGAACTGAAGTTGGGTTGAGCTGCACCGGCTTTGCAAGACAAGCTATGAGTTCTGGACACAGGCGGGGAATCTTGAACAGCAAAGACCGAAACAGCCCTTCCTGGGATTTCGACTTGGCTCCCCGAATTCCAATTTCCAGAAGTAGAACTTTGGCTAAGACGACCTAGGGCTTTCTCCAAGAATAGTAGACTAGGTAGAAAGGGCCGGCTGCATTGAAGCGAGAGGCTGGCTCATGCACATAGCTCTGAGCGCGAACCCGAATAGACCAGGCTCTTCACAGCGCCCAATGATCGCTCCTAGGTTTATCCGCTCCGATGCACACGGCAGCCATTGTTTTGGGAGGGGGTCGGGCATCTTTGCTACGCGCCCAACGGAGGGGTTTGGCTCAGCTCGGTTGCCAGGCCTTGGAAGGCAGGCGCGACACTGATTGATTGTTCCCGTCGTTTGCGGGGCACGACCGGGGGTGGCTCAAACGCATTTCAAGTGCTAATCACAGGTCTTTCGGCGGGGCTCCAATGCGGCTTCTCTACACAACCACGCTCGATCTGCACGAGTTTCTCCTGGGGAAGATACCCAGATACGCCATCCTATCGCACACTTGGGGAGAATAAGAGGTGCTCTTCGACGATGCGCGCCACGGCCGCGACCGCCTATTGGCGTGTGGCAAGATTGGCCTGAACAAGCTACTGAAGAGCGCCACCGAAGCCGCCCGCAACGGCTACTAGTATCTCCGGGACGACACGTTCTGCATCTAAGAATGTTCACCCGACCACTAAGCCCTACCAAAGAGGATGTGTTTTGCCGCCGTAAACGCAGGTCGCTTACACGCTCTGAACCTTGTCAAACGGTGAACGGCAATGAGCGGGGCCCTGTTTTGGTCGTCAGCTGGAGACTCCACCCCCTCCTAGACGTCTCAAAAGTGCAAATGTCTTGCCAAGGCTACAAATTTCGTCAGTGGTCCAAGTTCCGGGCTCTAACTTCAGATGTAATACCTTTATCTGTTGGAAGCGCGGCACTCTGGATTCTGTGGAATTATAGGGGTTGCAACTGCGTGATTGTATTACTTGTGTTGACTCTGTTCCTCTGGCTCTGGCTGGAAGCCAGAGGCTTCTTTCTAGACTATTCTGCAGGATTCAGGCTTCGTCACTCTGGTGGCTGAGGCTCACTAGCGTACTGGCAGTGCCAGGTATCCAGTCAGCTCCGCTGACTAGATGCCCAGGGCCTCTGAACCCCCTTCTTTCTGACACTATTCAAATGCTTCCAAGGTGTGATTTACAAATATAAACTAATTATTCCAAGACTCCAGACATTATCAACACCGAAAAAGAGAGTTAATAAAAGTTGCTAATAAAGAAGTAAGTAACATACAGCCCTAGAAGGACGCCAGGTGGGGTTAGATAAAGGAGTCTAAAAAGGGGAAATGCTCGTCTTAACACGATGACAAATCCAGAAATCCAGAGGTAAGATCCCACACATCGACCGAGTCAACTTAAATAATTATCCCCAGGGACATTCAGCGGGAGTGAAAATGGTGGCTTAATAACAGAAAGAAAAGACAGTAAAACTGCTAACCTACAACCATCCCATATCTAAAACCTACTCAGTCAGGAGAACGAAACACCATTCACAACCAAAAGATGGTCCCCACCCAACCCCTCCACTTCATCAACATCTCCACCCCGGCGTGGCCCGGAAAGGAAGAAAGACGCCTCATCCGCTCCCACGCCTCACGCGAGGCCTATATAAGAGTCCGTCGGGTCCGCGTCGTAAATTACCTTAGCCTATCGGACAACATCACTACCACCGCTGGGACAACCCACAACTGCACTACAGACAAGCCGACAGCGCCAAGCCCAGCGCTTGCCGAGAGTAGTATTGTTGAGGTCAACGCCAACCGTTCGTTACTACTAGCGTTGCCTGCAGGCCGGGTAGATCCCTTTGATGCGTTTGCGGTGCCGCTTCACCCGATGGAGAGTTTTCTTGATCACTGTACGTTACCTTTGGTACCTATCTTCACTGTCCCATTACTGCCTACCTACCATACCGTAGGCAGGCACATACATGCGGAGTGAAACTAACTCCCCAAGACATCCGCGTCGTAATCCCCACCTCCACCTCCCTCTGCAAATGGTTCTAAGGACCCGGCAAAGCCCTGGGATCTTTCTACCGACCCGCTATTGCACTTACCTTGCGAAAGGTTCACAAGCGAAACTGACACAGTTCCAATTTCTTTGCAACACCAATTACAGCGGCTGATACTTCAGATGGTCTAGTGTCTAACACTGCTTTGCGCGAGTACTAGAATTGACGAAAAATGGCTGATGGATGCATGTACGGTGCGTACCCAGCATTGGAATGATGCGGCCACAGGAAGGGACGTTGTGAACTGGCTCGTGGCCTTCTGATACGCCGCCGCCAACAAATTCACTGAGCTAGCCGGCCTGGGCAATTGCTGCTGGAATTGGACTCGGGAACACATCAAGCGGCTCATTGATCAAGGAAGCTGAAAAAGAACGCGCCCTAGGGTGCACGATTGGAATTCTCATTTCCTGACATCCAATTCTGGCAGCTGGCAGCTGGCAAAACTGGCAAACCTGAGGTTTTGGGCCCTTGGCGCAAGGACCCGTCGTAGGTGTAGCGAATTGGGTGGTGGGCTAATCACCAAGGCACGTTAGGCTCCCGTCCGCATCTTGAGGGGTGCAGACAACGCAGGGGAGTGGCACGGCCCCCACTGGAGATCAGCGTTTCCGTGGTGCGATGAGGCTCTCTGCTAGCGATGTGATGAGGGCTGTGTCACGCGCAGCATGCAGTGCCTGCAGAGGGGGGCGGAGAGCAAAAGCGCTTGCATGAGGAAATGAGGCTGTGGTGCAGAGATAAGCCACAATTGGTCTGGCTTCCAGCATAAGAACAGGTCGGTTCCTTCCGCCTCATGAAATTGGGCTGTGAGCCGCACCTACCATACCTACCCCACGACAGGAGGGAGGGCAAGCTCACTCCTCGGCTCTGCGCAGATCTTCACACACTTTCTTTCTCTTCATTTTCTGTTTTAAATAGGTACCCAAGTGCCCGCACGATGGATCCATTGAGCGCACTCAGCGTAACAACTAGCGTCGCCCAGTTCATTACCTTCGCGTTTAGCTTGGTTTCCAAAAGCACCGAGATTTACAAGTCGGCGAGCGGGGCGACGCGGGAAATCCAAGACATTGAATCCATCTACTCGACCCTGAGTACCCTCGCCATCGACCTGGAGAAGACTGAGTATGGCGGTCTAGCCAGCCGCCGCGCCGAGGCACTCCAGAAGCTGTCGGGGGAATGCAGAGACGAGTGTGCCGAACTATTGGCCCTGATCCGGAAAATCAAATGCAGGAATGTCGGTGCGAGGAAATGGGAGAGTTTCAAGGCGGCGCTGAAAACCGTGTGGGAGAGTTCCGAGATCGAGCAGCTCCAGCAGCGGCTCTCCAAGAAGCAGGAGACCTTGACCACGGAGATCTGCTCTATATCAACGTGAGGATTACCCATGATGGACTTCCTCCCGTCATTGACACGGAATTAGCGAGTACCACATCCATCACCGAAACCAGCTGGAAGGTCTCAGGCGAGAAAGCAGGGTGTTCAGCGTGGAGGCGAGCAAGAAGCTAGAGGACATCGAGAATGCGCTGAAGGATCTCAACATCCGCACCACGCCAACCACACGGTCGGGGTTCTCGCGCGCAGAGATCGAGTCTCTGGCAGACGACTTCTCCCGACTCTCGACCATGGAGGCCTCTGTACGAGCAGACTACACCGTCCTGCGGAGACTGACTTACGACTCTCGTCCCGTTAGACACAGCTCAATCTCTGAGGCTCACAAGAATACCTTCATATGGGCGCTGGAAGATCCCTCTTACGAGATGCAGAGCGGCTATCTCAAGCTTCCCGCGTGGTTGAAGCAACAAAACGGGGGCATTTTTTGGATATCTGGAAAGCCTGGATCCGGCAAGTCTACACTGGTCAAGTTCATCGCCGATAACGAGCGTACTTTCCAGCATCTGCAGAACTGGTCTAGCCCCTATTATCCCAAGATCATCAGCCACTACTTCTGGAGCCCCGGTACTGCCATGCAGCGATCTCAAGAAGGTCTCCTCCGAAGTCTGCTCTACGAGATATTCCGCCAGTTTCCAGACTTTATCGAGACCATCTGGACTGGGCTCGACCGCCAGCCGGACGAGCCATGGGTCTTGCACGACCTTCGCAAGGCTCTGCACAGAGTATCTAGCTCGCTCATGCCACACATGAAAATATGCATCTTCATCGACGGGCTGGACGAGTACGAGGGCGACCATTCGGACCTATGTGAAGATCTCGCAAAATTGGCATCCTCTCCGCACATCAAACTCTGCGTGTCGAGCCGGCCCTGGAACGTCTTCGAGGACGCCTTCGGCTCAGACCCGGCTCGAAAGATCTACATCCACGAGCTAACACGGCATGATATCCGCGGTTACGTCGACGACCACCTCTCTCAACTGCCCCGCTGGCGCTATCTGGCAGCTCGTGTCGAACACGCTGACTCGCTTCCCAGCGAGATCACGGAGAGAGCCAGCGGCGTTTTCCTCTGGGTGGTCCTGGTCATCAAGCAGCTGAGGACCGGGCTGAGAAACGACGACAGCTTCTCAGACCTTCAGAGGCGGCTCCGGAGCCTCCCGACCGACCTAGAGCCCTTTTTCAAGAGGATGCTGGAATCTGTCGACCAGTTCTACCACGAGAAGATGGCGGGCGCCCTGCGGATGGCCCTGGCAGCCGATGAGCCTCTCGACGCTCTACTATTCAACTTGCATGATTTGGAGTACGACGACATCAACTATGCGCTCGGCGTCGAGGTCAAGGAGTTGTCTGAGGAGTCCATACGCGCCCTCCGAGAGCAGGGTGCAAGACGCCTCAACGCTAGGACCATGGGCCTCTTGGAAACGAACAGCTGCTGCACCGTCGAGTTCATGCACCGCACCGTCCGCGACTACCTCCGCACGCGCGACATGGCCGATTTCTTGGCCAGCAAGTCTCGTCCAGGCTTCTGTCCGACGAGGTCCCTGTTCCGCGCCAACGTTGCGCGTCTGAAAAGCGTGTACTTCCCAGGCCAGCTCACGACCGATTACCGCATGTTTTCGTTTGGCTCGGTGCGCAAGCACGTGCTGGACATTCTGTCGTATGCATCTACCCTTGAGAAAGATTCGGACTTCACGCCAGACATATTCGAGCTCATTGACCACCTGGAAGCCTGCATCCCCATGGTTTCTGATCAGACGAAAGACCCAGATTCATGTAAATTATTCTTTCGCGAGGGAGTCCTCTGGGCTTGCCTCGTCAGTTTTATCTCTTGGAAGCTACCGAGCGAGCCAGGCTATTTTGTCGTGCTCGGTCGACGTAGTGCGTCGGAGATCCTCGCCCTTCTCCCGCCTGGCGACGGGAAGACGCCGTGTCCCGGGGACAAGCTTCGGCCAGTCTTGGAGAAGCGACTGGGGCTTTCCTCTTTTTAATAGGGTACTAAGGCATGGTAATCAGGCAGCAAGGCTATAGATGGGTAATTAATATGGTACCTATCTAGCCAACCATCATTGTGAGCCTCGATCTTAGGGGGCTCATTCCTCAACTTGTGCCAGCCAATCAAAGCATCAAAAGTGATTGACGTGGCGACAGAAGGCCACCCAATGCACCCCCCTTTCGTTTCGGGCTGGTCGATTCCACTGCACGTTCAGTGCTGTGCTTGAGGTTTTCGGACTCTAGCTTGGATCGCAGGTTCGGCAGCGCCACGATTTGCTCGATTGGTTCTTCCATCGCTCATCTGCAGCGCCAAGACACAGATATTACCCAGTTGGGTGACAAAAACTGGCTCATACTGCCTCACCACACGGTTACTAGTGTGACTGCCACTGATGATTAAAGAGCCATGGCCCCAGGAATCCTGCGTTCTAGAGGTTCGAACTGAACCCAAGCATCTCAAGCCCCCTCATGAGCAATGAAACTGACTTTCACCAGGCTGGCGGGGCATGCAGCGCTCCTTTTTTCTTGACACTGTGCACGCGATAGGGCTAGCGTTGCCCACTGGCTATAACTTCAATCCCTATGATCCGCTCTGTGCCGAGTCATGTCTGCGGTCTCTGAGCTCATACATGCTTAGTAAAACTCTAACCCTAGGGGTGCACGCGCAGTAATTCTGGAGGGGGATGCATACAGAGCCAAAAGGGGGGTACACGCGTAGCAAAAGCTAAGAATATACCGTGGCCAGTTCCTGAGCGGAAGAATTCACTAAACCCTGTTCCTATTCGTGAAATATGTGCAAAATCCAGCCTGCGACAAATGCTGCAAAGAGGCATGATGAGAGACTCTGAAATATTATGCTGGATCGGTAATGTAATACAGGTGTGTAGAGGGACGCGCCACAGGCTTCACGCTTCTGGGGCCTTAAGGCTTTTTATCCATAGTCGGGAGAGCAGCAATACAGGATTACCTCTTGAACTACTGCAACGCTTCCTCATAGGTCGCCCTACTTTCCTTGTTCTAGCTGTCCACCAGCAACATAGCGCAAATGTAAGATAATGACGTGGCACAGGTGAATGACGTAGTTGCAACTGCATCACTGTGACGACCTGCAGGCCGCCCTTTAGGTCAGGCGCGGGCCGAGAGATCCCCCGCAGCGAAGACTGTGCGGACTCACGGTGCGCGCTCCCGCGCACTAGGCAAGGGGCGCAATGACCGTGGCAAGCGGTTGAAAGAAAAAAGCGAACTCAGTACCTGCAGGTACATTACGACACAGCTAAATTTGTATTGCAAAGCTGGTACCTCTA
>Ga0247760_1000940_pt1 | contig 29654 bp, 30 predicted proteins | sample UWRJL171409R4_FD_179936 | JGI IMG/M metagenome (GOLD analysis project Ga0247760, IMG submission 179936) | Plant litter microbial communities from Arlington Agricultural Research Station in Wisconsin, United States - UWRJ-L171-409R-4 | ecosystem: Environmental > Terrestrial > Plant litter >... | reverse complement strand
CAAATGATCCGAGATCGCCAACTTCCCGATTTGCGGTTGCCGAAACATGTGAAGGGAAGTTGCTGGATGTCTGTGGTGATGTCCTGAAACGTGGGCGTCCCGCAGGCCAGCCTTGCCGCCGATCAAGCGCCCTTGACTTGGCGCACCAATCGCATCACGGTTTTCATTCTGTATCAGCAAACCCAAGGCCCGAAAGCTTGGGGCGTCAAAGCAGCCACGTCCAAGCATATCCCAAGGCCCGCCAGAGCCACATCACAACTGCAACACTATTTTGTGACCCCAAATGTGAAACACGAAGGGAAAAAAGAGAGATTAGCTGCACTGTCAACACTGTCAAAGTTGTCATTGTCACGAAGGGCAACGTAAGATATCGACTCCAGCATGAGTGTTTTGGAACACAGTTTCAGAACTGGCTGTCGCCTGGGTCGGTATATCAAAGAGACGGGTCTTGATTCCAAATTTATCTTCCCCGTTGGCGCTCGGTTCCTTTCCTAATTAGCGTCTGGTCCCGTCCATTTCCCCTGTAAAACCGTCAGCAAGGTATACCTGCGGTGATCAACGACCGGACCATGTACCATTTTTCTGAACCTCGTTTCCGCACTGGCGTGGCTTCCCTACGGGCTGCAAAGGCTACTGCCGTCAGTCATAGCTTTCAAGTCATGTCGGGGAGGGAATCGAGTAGACGCGCACCGGATAATCTTTGTGGCATATCGGCTGATAGTGGAGTAGGTCGATGGAAGCCTTGACTTGTCAGTATTTCTCAGCAATCAAGGGACTGAATAGGCTACCTCCTGGCCCTATTGAGGGGGCAATACCAATATGAGCTCTAGAGCTGGGAACGGCTCCGATGTCACCTGCCATGTCGTCTCCTAGGAAGTTTCTTCTCCCCAGACTGCGACGTGTTTCGAGCGTGGTCAAAGTATCTGCTTGACCAGCCACGGGATTTGTCCCGAATCTGCCTGCAAGCTGTGGTACCGGTTTTGAAGGATCTGGACCAGCGCCCATTCGGCCAACCTGGTGACTGAATGGTGGCCTGACTACGTCGACTTGCTCTAAGTTCGTTGGGCCTCCCTGCAAGGTATATAGGCCTTCGGGGGGTGTCAAAGTATCTGCTCGACCGGCCACAGGCTTTGAGCTGAATCCACCTGTAAGCTGTGATACCGGTTTTGAAGGATCTGGACCAGCGCCCATTCCGCCAACCTGGTGGCTGAACTGCGGCCTGACCGCGTTGACTTTCTCCAAGTTAGCTGGGCCTCCTCCACCAACACACAAGGGATACAGACCCCTAGGGCCCGCAGTCTTGGCTATTCCCACAAAACTAGGTCCTGCTTTCTGCGATTTGAAGCGACTAGGGCTCTCAGGAAAATAGTTCGGCCCGAATCTTTTGCTACGAGGAGGTTGGCCCCTGCCGGGGATGGCCGAATGATGGGAGTATCCCCAGGCGTGCAAAACTGGGGCCATGGTATTCATAGACATGGGCTTGGGGCTGGTAGCTGCGACCGGCCTGTCGAAAAGAGAACCCCATCCTTGGGACTCCTTGATCTTGACGGCATCCTTCAATTTATCGTAAAGCTGACGTGCCTCATTGCACTTGGCCGTCTTCTCAGCTAACTGATGACGCAGCTCCTCACATTCGCGGAGTAGGCCTTGTTCATGGAGCTTGCCTTCTAGAATTCTCCGTTGGTGCCCAGGGATATATTGCCATCTTCGTGTTGACTCACCATCGACTTCTTGAGAGAAGTTAGTGACCCTGGCATTTCCCCGCTCCCACACCTCTTTGATATCCTTTGTGAGCTGTGAGCTTTTTTTTCCCCTCTGCGAATTTATTTGCATATGTTTCAAACTGACGGTACTGGGTTAGTTGTATTAAGTGTGTATTCAGCGCACTGGAGGAACAACAGCTCACAGTTTATTTGTCATTTGGTACGCCCAGAAAGAAACAGCCCGTCCAGCGCACTCCATGACAATGACTGGGTCAAGACCATTGAGTATTATGGATTTCCAACTCTCGGAAGGCCGAAGATATTGCCTGTGCATCTCGCTCTCGTCAAGAGGTTGCTGGCAAACCGGGCAAGCGTAGGGGCCGGAGGCATTGAAGCCATGGCGATTCGCACAGGGCAAGCACAGAGCATGGCTGCAAACATTAGCTAAAGATCTGGATGAAGTGCTTCAAAGAGAACTAACCTACACACAGTGACAACGGCGTCGTCTACAAGCTCAGTGTTGCACCATCGGGCATTGCACTTAGCTTTAAACCGTTGTCCATATTAAGAAGGTTTATTTAGAGAAAGCTTGGCCGAGCAAAGCGAGTATTTAACAAAAAAAAATATCGGGAGCAAAGGCGACAGCTGGCCTGATCCTGGTTGAGAAATAATACCTGCTTGAGGTAGAGAGAAGAGCCGTTGCGCTTCCACACATGAGAGCCTGGAAGCTGCCCTCCATTTCGAACACAGGTATAGGAAGGCGCGGCCAGTGGTCTGCTGAAAACTGACTCCGCTAAAACGACTGTGTGGAGCCAGCCCTTACAGTACAGTCCAACCTCTAAAAGATTATTCGCGCAATACTTTACGGCTTAGCTACAGCTCTCAGGCCAACCTCCCCCAGCATTCTTTTCTATTTTTAAGGGGTCATAATAAAAATTAAGGCCCTAAGGGGTAAATTTCAAGGCCCCCAATATTAGAGTTAAAGCTTAAATATTCTAGTTTAACTCCTTGCAAAATAACTTCTTAGCTATTTATATATTTGTAATGAGGCTAAGCGATATGCAGGCGAAACTTCGCCGCAGCGTCTGCGTAGCGCTAGGGGCAGTAGTGACGCAATAGGTTAGCACACGTATAAAAGCTGCTGTAAGTAGTAGCGCTTGCAGGGAGTTTTCCCTTTCTGTAAGAAATAGTTATGTTAAATTGTGTGGCCTGACTGGTCTCAGTGAGGTCCAGTACAGGAGGTTACAGAGGGTGAGTCCCCTGTAACGGGCGCAGCGGAAGGCTTTTGGGGGTACGATGACTGCCCGGGACGGGGTCAAAGGAAGCTAAGATCAGCAGACCAACCTGCTGTAATAAGCAGAGATACAAAGGTCTATGCCCTGTAATAGGGTGACTACAGTGGGCTTTGCACAGAGATCACAAAGGTCAAAAGGTTGCCCTGAGGCTATATATAACCTATCTTACTTAAGGTAGAAGAGAGGAAAAGAATTAAACACCTGTAACAAGCTGCAGGATAATCAAGGAAGATGCCCCGGTACTGAAGCGATATACTGGCGAGTCACTGCTGGGATACTAAGCTTATATCGTAAGTGATGCATTGACTGATTCTTGCCGGAGGGAAGTTCCCCCTGGCAGGCCTACGCGCTGCAGCCACTATTTAAGCGCTAACCAATCGCTATCGTTTCGCCGGCTGCACCGTACCCATTACAACTATCCCCCTTCTCCAAGAAGCTGTCCCCAGCTTCACTGCGGAATTACTTAACTTAGTAAAATCACTGGCTCGTTGTTAATAAGTTAAACGCGCTTAAGCTATTACCAATTTAAACGCGTTTCGCTAACACGTTACGCCCAATTCGCTAACGCGTTTTTCCCAGTAACGCGTTTTTAATTACTAACGCGCTTTTCAGGGCACTATACTACCAAACCCCCACCTTTCACCGCCGAATTCTACCTACCCCGCTAAAATATTTCCAACTTTCTTACCCTACTCACTCCTCCAATTTCCACCCTTACCATCACCATCGCGACCGACTATTCCCCTTCCCTTTCTTAATTGATTCGCGTACGATTCGCCACTATATTATCTATCGATTTTGACTCGTTGGACAGCTTTTCAACTATTAAGAATAATCCCTACATATATTACGTACGCAGCGCTATTTCAGCGCACTTTAAGCCCGGTTCTAATAAATTACCAGCGCCTAGCTGTATTTTCGGGGTTAAGCCCAGCTTTCGGTGCAACCAGTACACCTCTCGCAATAACTCCTACTCCCCGGTAGGTCTTTTCGCAATTAAAACGATAGCGAAATACTAACGAATTAGTATTAAATTATCGCTGGAATGGAAGGCGACCTTGCCGACCTAATAACCCTACTACGCTTAACCGATAGCGCCCAGGATACCTGCGATAAGGATAACCCGATTCGCCAGGAATACGCCGCCCGCGCCTATAAGCTAATTGCGGTGTTCGAGAACGTTGAGAAGGCCCATCGTCGTACCTATGGCCTTTCTGGTGACCGCAAACCCACCGCGGTAAGTTTTCATTAGCTTTTCGCCCGCTTTGCGCCTGGGAGAATTTTTTACTAACTTAACCCAAGCCGTTATTATTAGCTACTAGTCCCTGCTGGTATAAAAAATAAAGCTTTGGCTTAAGTTGGATCCTTGCCCGATCCTGATTTTTAGTCTAAAAGTTATACGTCGCTTACCTTTCTTTAACGTTTCAGTTACTAATCTTTTCTAGGGTAAAGCCAAGGCTAAGAAGCTGACCGCCCGGTATACTTTTGAGCTGCGAGCTTAGGAATATCACCAAAAGTTTCGCCTAGATACCTCCCAAGTAGGCTACAATATTTAGTCCCTAGCTAAACGCCAGCTTCTCGCCTCCATTTCTAACCAGCTAAAGTCAGAGGGTATCTCCTCTAATAACATTCCTAATAATCTAAATACGTTAAAATCAAATTAGCGTCTAATACCTTTTCCCGATATATAAACTGGATATTTTAAATATCAAACCTAGGGTCTTTTACCGTTAATTCGGGGGTTCTCGTTAGCGTTTCGCCTCTCTTTTATTCTTTTCGTTTTATTTCCGTTATAGAATATTAGCAATCAAGGATTACACCGGGGTCTCTTTTTCCCCTTCTCATCTTTTCTACCCTTCTCCTACTTAAGTAACCTCTTCTTTGCATAATCCCTTTCAAATCTTGCTACCAAGTTTAGTATATTACTCAAATCCTCTTTCACCAGCCATTAATTGTACTCTAATAGCCATCCTAATTACTTAACTAACTACCTCGTTTCGCCATTAATTCGCTGTTTATTCCAGATCTCCTTAACTTCCCATTCTTTATCGTCTTCCAATTCTAGCATCGGCAGGGGTTCCTATCCTACCCTGTAAATATATAGCTCGAATAAACTAACGGGAAATATATTATATAGCCTATCGTACTTATCCGGGAGATACAGGCGATACGTTAGCGAACCGACCCTGTCTAGGACCCGAAATAGTCCGACGAACTTTAGTGCGAGCTTTCCTAACATAGCTTTTAGTCTTAAGTTCTTAGTTAATAATATTACCAGCTATCCCTTTTTGAATTCTTAACTTTAGTGTTTTTTGTCATAATAGTATTTTTACCTTTCCACACTACGTGCCCAATTTTCTCTTAATCGCTATCGTATTTATTAAAGCTTTTCGACTCTCTTAACTACTATTGGTACCTTCCCCTCCAACAAGTCGCCCTCAACTCGGTCGTAAAACGAAGGCGTAAAGCCCATAAGCGCTTTAAAGGGTGTAATCCCAGTTATCGCGTTAACTAAACTATTGCAAATAAACTCGGCCTATACCAATAAGTAAGCCCAGTTTAGCTTTTCCTTATTACAAAAGACTCTAAGGTAGTACTCTAAGGTCTGGTTCATCCGTTTTATTTAACCGTCGGTTTGCGGGTAAAACGCTATTGAAAGCCTTCTTTTTATCTGTAAAATGTAGCATAAATCGCTCCAAAATTGACTTATAAAGATAAAGCCTCTATTACTTACTACGCCTTCTGGCGCCCCAACTCCTCTTCGACATTCTATCTCGTTATAAAACAGCATCGCCAATTCTTAACTTATTATTATCTTGTTAACAGCAAAGCAGTACATTATCTTAGTAAACCTATCCACGATAACTAGAATCGAGTCCACTTCGTCCCCGTTTCGGAGGCAAATCAGCGGCAATCCAGTAATAAAATCTATAAACAACTCCTGGTAGGGCCTAGAGGGCTGTGGCAGGGACTGTAATTCTCCATAAGGCCTGTATTTCTTCGGCTTCCTAAATTAGCAGATATCGCAGGATTCGCAGTAGTCCTTAACGTCCTTATTAATATTGTTCCAGAAATATTTTCGTTAAATCCTTTCCAGTATCCTTTGGACTCCAAAATAGCCAGCCAGTAGATCATTATGGAAAACCTGGAAAATCGCCTACTTCGCGCTCTACTCTACTGGAACAAATAATCGTCCCTTATAAAGTAACTCTCCGTCTTTACCTTGTGACCAACACTCTAAATCGCGACCAAGTCGCCGGCTTTTCAGCCTCTCAACAACTCTCTGTATCCATTCATCACTTTCTTGCAACTTCAAAACCAAATCCCTCAACGGGGTACTTAGGTAGGGATCCAAGATACGTTCCTTTAAAGCTGCAGCTCTGGCTACCCAGACTGGGAGCATTTATCCACAACCAAGCCAATCTGTAGAAGGTACCTCTTCCCCCCCGTTTCGCGTATTAGAAGATAGCTGAAACACTCGGATAAATCTTCGCCTCGGACCCCTATATTCTTCGGGTATTATCCGGGCTGCAAACTCTACGTATACTAATTATACTATCGCCATCTTATTCTTAAAAACTAAAAACCATTCCAGTTTCTCCGCAAGCTTATCACCTGCATAATCTAATCTTCTCGACGGTATATCGGCTGGGTTTCGCTTACCTACTTAGTATTTAATACTAAAGTCGAACCCCGCCAGGTACATATACCATCTAGCTTATCTACCGTTCAGATAAGTTTGATGTATAAAGCCCTGTAGATTATTATAATCCGAAAAAACGGTAATTTGCTCACAACTTCCTTCCAAGTAATATCTCCACTACTTAAAGCACTCAACAATCGCCATCAACTCTTTATTAACCGTCAAGTATAACAACGCCGGTCCTTTAAACTTTGATAACCAAAACGCAACAGGGTATTTTCGGCCGTCATTCGCCACCTGTAAGAGTATTGCGCCCATAGCGAAATTAGAGGCGTCAGTTTCAACGATAATAGGTTTCTCGGGGTCGAAATATCGTAAAACTAGTACATTCGTAAAGGCTTGTTTAAGTCGCTGGAAGGACGCCCGTTCTTCGTCACCTAATCGCACGTTACCGGGTTTTCTACCGTTCTTCATACCTTTCAACATATCGTATAACGGCCTAGCAATCTCGGAAAAACCTTATACAAAACGTCGAAAGAAGTTGCAGAATCCGACAAACACCTGGATATTGTAAAATAACTAAGGCTCCGGCCAATTAAGTACCGTCTGAATCCGCGCCGAATTAATAGAGATTCCCTCCTTTCCTACTACGTAGCCAAGAAATTTAACCTAGTCCTTGTAGAATTCGCACTTGCTAGGATTGTAATAAAGGTCGGCTTCTCGTAGTCGCTCCATAACTTGCCGAAAATACTAAGTATGTAATTCTTAATCCGGTAAGAAAATGAGGATATCGTCCAGATATACTACCGCAAAGGTGTCGAGATACCCGCGAAGTACATGTTAAATGTAATACTGGAAAGTTGCAGGTACGTTGGTAAGCCCCATAGGTATAATAAGGAACTCGTACAATCCGTATCGTATTCGGAATACTATCTTCCACTCTTCGCCCTCTTTAATCCTAATTCGATAATAAGTATCCTTTAGATCAATCTTGCTAAAATACTACGTATTCGAGACCCGATCAAAAATCTCCGAGATAAGGGGTAGGGGGTAGCGATTCTTAACCGTAATCTTATTAAGACCTCGGTAGTCCACACACAAACGTAAGGATCTATCCTTTTTAGGAATAAATATTACCGGCGATACCGCTAGGCTTTCGCTAGGTCTTATCCACCCTCTCACCAGGTTTTCTTCCAAAAACTTCTACAGTACTTCTAACTCAATTCTTAACAGTACATACAGGTTACTATACGGGGGTATAATGTTTTCTATCAGGGGGATCGAGTAATTAAAATGCTGATAATGGGGTAATACAGCTACCCGTATAAGATCAAATACATCTTTAAAATCTCGAAGCTCAATAGGTATTTCTCCTCCTTTTCCCTTGGGGTTCTCCTCCTCTTCGTCTAGCAATAAATAATCCAGTATTTCCGGTCGGGGAACAATTATAAACGCATATGCTTCTTTTTTACATATTTTCAAGAATCTTCGTAGCTTCTAAATGTAAATAGCTCCTAAATTAATGGCAAACTACCACCAATTCTTACGTAGAAATAACAGAATAACCTCCTCACTTAAGGTAGGCATACCTAGCAAAATAAGGGACTCTCCTTGCAAACAATCTTTGTAAACTGCAGTACAGTAGATGGTCAACGAACGTATGCAGCCACGGCTATCGGTTACTTGTACTGGTACTTCGAAAACTCCAAAATTCTCGTATACGACTCCGTTAAGGTACCGTAAGCGTGGTACTTTCATAGCGACTCGCCGCAAATCGTGTTTTTGGGCGAAATCGTAATCAATAATATCCAGCTCGGCGCAAGAATCCAATTCCAGTATGATATTGGAAGGAAATAATGTAAGTAAAACGGCGTTAGTTCTCATCCTAGTACGGGTTGCTACTTTAGGTAAGCCCTCTTCGGCGTTATGGCCGATAGAAGAGGTTAGGCGTTTCCCTGGTTTTTCGGCACCGATTATTGGGGGAGTTGCTAATGCCCCCTCCCTCTATATACTCCTCGGTTCGCTCTCTAGGCGTTAAGATACTAATTGGGGCAGTTTGGCGATATATAGCCAACACTACCACAACTGAAGCACTGGATTATTAAAAAAGCAAGACTACCTCTGGGGGCTCGTAGATGGCGTCCTCGGTATCTATGGGTTCCGCGCGCCCCGCGATTACCTCGCGATTTACTAGTACCTTGGGGGTAATTGCGTACTGGGTAGACGTATTCGCGTTAGAATTTGCTAGTAAATTACACTCGCTGGGTCAATTTGACCATCTCCTCTCGTACTTCGGGTCTATTACCGTAGTAATATAGCTCCAAATGCTTACGAAGCTTAGGATCCAATTTAGCGAAAAACTTCATAAAGCGATCCTTCTCGCTTTACCGGGGAAATCGTACCTCTAAGCTCTCGAAATAGAAGTAAAACTCCCATAGCGACTAACTAATGCGCTGGGTAGCTCGTTCGAATTGGTTCATTACAGTAGTATCTTAATCTGCCACATCATAAACCAGAGTTCCAGTCCAGTTCTCGAAATAGGTCCAATCTTTTTCGTAGGCAATTCGCTCGTCATTTAATTGCGCGTCGCGATGACTATACCAGCGACTGCGAATATTAGAATCCATATGTTCCAGGTTAAACAAAATCCGGTTTTTTTACTACCTAAAAGCGCTAAGGGTCTCCTTGGAAGGCGCAATCTAAATCTTACAGCTATTCCTAGCGGCGTCGAAAGGTCATTTTGCTGGTGAATTGGATAATATTCTTGACTTTAATAGCTTTACTCGACTCCTAAAATGGGGATTCGCTACGCTGGCGTTTCTAGCTCAAATCCGTAGCGAGTCCCAGTCGTCGTAAAAGCTCCTCTTCTTTTTCTTTCGCCTATACCAGTCGTTTAAGGAAACTAATACGGCTCTGCGTCTGCTGCAACTCCGATTCTTAATTCTCAGGCGACGTTGCAGCTAACTCGCCTTTGGGGAGAAACACTGGCGACGAAGGGCGAGTCGTTATAGGTATACTGGTTCGCAATATAACGCCCGCAATTGGGGCTGGCGGCTCCGGCTAACTTAGTACTAGCGACATCTTGGTTAATCGTGGGTAGAAGAATCAGAAAATGTAACAAGCTGCAGGATAATTAAGGAAGATGCCCCGGTACTAAAGCGATACGCTGGCGAGTCACTGCTGGGATACTAAGCTTGTATCGTAAGTGATGCATTGACTGATTCTTGCCGGAGGGAAGTTCCCCCTGGCAGGCCTGCGCGCTGCAGCCACTATTTAAGCGCTAACCAATCGCCATCGTTTCGCCGGCTGCACCGCACCCATTACAACACCAGAAACACAGGAGGGGAGATGGTTCTTTATAGGGCTCTCAGTGGGTGTGGGTCAATCTTACAGGGGGTGAGAGCCCTAAAACACAAGAAGAAAGCCTATACTACAGAGGGAAAAGTGCTTACGTTGGCTGACATAACAGTGGTGGTGGGTCCTCGGAACTCCCCGTCGGTTCTAGTGGGTTCCAGTGGATCCAGGGGGCTTGGCAGCCCCCCCTGAACCACAACACCAACTCCTTGTGGTTGTGGTGACTGCACTTTACCATAGTGCAGTCGGTAGCACTCCCAGGGCAGAAGATCAACTAGGCTACAGCACCCAAGGGTGCTGTAACTACAGGGCAACTGGGCTGTAATTTCAACAAGTTACTATATCAAAGTAAAATCTGCTTTATCAGCTCATCGCTAATAAATCACCTATATATCGCAATAGCATCAGGCTCTTCCTTAATTACCTTAGTAACTTATTATAAAATTAGTCACTAAGTTATGGCAGGTGCCTTAGATGCCTTACAGCCGTGGTGTGATTGGTTAGCTCTTGGGCTAACCCACTGGTTAAGGTGCTGTTGCCAGCGTTGTGCCCTAGGCCCCACTAGGCCCTACTCACGTAGGTAGATCTTTGGCATCGCTGCTCCGTAGTAATTCTTCTCCTTCTTTTTCTTTACCTTATAATTTTATATAATAATTGCCACGTCTTTAATTTTACGATCGTTTTGGTGCCATCGCTGTAATACACTATATCAAAGTAGATTTAGCTTTATTAATATATTATTAGTAAATTACCTATATATTACAATAGCATTAAGCTCTTTTTAATTACTTTAGTAGCTTATTATAAATTTGGTTAGTAAATGTTAAGATTATATATTAAATTATTAACAATAATAAAAATAAAAAATTTACTATATTACAAGTAATATAAGAGAAGAAAAAAGATAAAAGAGAAATATATAAAATGCCTTACTTGGTAAGGAACTCTGCAAATAAAATCCCACTTACTTACTTACCTACCCTGTAGAAAAGCGTAGCACAGTCGTTTTAAGGCCGGATCACATAGTCATTTTAGCGGAGTCGCTAAAAACGGCTTCCCAACAGCGACCCACTTCCTAACATCGGAGCTGAGTGAGCTGAGGCCGCGGCAGCAACCGAGCTGAAGAGGGGCAGGACATTTACAGGCATTCGCAAAGCATACCTTACGAGTTGGTCTCGAAAGCTCACGACACCGCAACCTCTCAACACCAACGCACACTATCGACGATATGACCGAGATCGTGATGAGCCAGACGCCGCCGATTCTTCACGGCCCTTCAGAAAAAGAAAAGAAATATGACCGCCAGCTGCGACTGTGGGCCGCGAGTGGTCAAGCAGCCCTTGAATCGGCAAACCTCCTACTCGTCAACTCGGGTTCGGGCACTGTCGGCGTAGAAGCTCTCAAGAATCTCGTATTGCCTGGTAAGGAAGCCCATCATTCTAACCTACCTTGCCAACTCACCAAGATAAAGTGCTGACAAGTTGCTCGTCGCAGGCATCGGCCGATTCGCCATCTACGACCAGGCGGTTGTTAACGAGGCAGATCTGGGCGTCAACTTCTTCCTAGATGCGGACTCTCTGGGGAGATCCCGCTCCCAATGTCTAGTGGAACTTCTCCTGGAGCTGAACCCCGAAGTACACGGCGCTGCGTATCCCAGCACAGAGGTAAGAAGAATCCAACAAAAATTCCCTACTCGCCGAGAAGGCATTCGTTCACACTGCACTTAGAATGCGACCTCGCTCGCGTCTCTTCTCGCCACCTCTCCGGTATTCACCGCTATTATGTACACGTTCCCTATTACCCGCGAACATCTCTCCCTCCTCGAAGCATACGGCCAACAGCACAAGACCCCCCTGGTGGCGATCCACTCTGCTGGGTTCTACTCGTATTTTCGGATCCACCTGCCGGGTGCATTCCCCATTGTTGACACGCACCCTGATGAGACAGCCACCACTGACCTTCGGCTGCTGACACCATGGCCCGAATTGAGAGAATTTGCAAGGAGCATGACCAAAGACATTGACAGTCTGGACAACTACGAGCATGGACATCTGCCCTACGTTGTAATTCTTCTTCACTACCTGGAAAAGTGGAGGGAAGCAAATGGGGGTGCCTACCCGTCGACCTACAAAGAAAAGGCAGCGTTCAGGAGTACTGTTCGGAGCGCCGCAAGGACCGACAACCCCGAGGGTGGCGAGGAGAACTTTGACGAGGCGGTGGCGGCGGTCCTCAAGACCGTCGTACCACCCTCTCTGCCATCGGGTCTGAAGGAAGTGTTCGAATACGAGCCCACTGAGCCGGTAGGTCACGGGAATCCGGGAAGGGAGCAGACGAAGAACTAGGGCTGATGCTAACGTTTGCCACAGATTGCGGAGAGGTCTAGCTTCTGGATCATCGCAGATGCGATCAAGACGTTCTACAACAAGCACCAGGCTTTGCCGCTTAGGGGCAACGTGCCAGACATGAAGTCGCAGTCGAAAGTCTACATTCAGCTCCAGAATATCTACAAAGCGAAGGCCCGCAAGGATGTTGCCGAGATCCTCGCCACAGCGCAGGCCATGGCTCCTGACCGACAGTTTGATCCCGCAGAGGTGGAGCTCTTCTGTAAGAACGCGCCCTTTGTCAAGCTTATCAACGCGACCAAGGGTGGGAACAGCGCCAGCGCCAGCCGTCTCGACCGGCTGAGGACAGTGACAGGTAAGTTTCTGCCCCTCCCGTGGCTACTGTCGGCCCGCCGCCCGGCCGATCACGAGGAGGGAGTGGCGCAAGGGCTTGATTGCTTGAGGATTGACCAGACTGACATTTCGCCACAGCCCAGGAATTGGCGAACGATAAAAATGCGAAGGTGACGCTGCAGCCTCTGTCCCTACTGCCTATATACCTCGCTCTGCAGGTCACTTCGCACGTGGCCTCGGCGGGGGTGAACGAGATCCTAGCTGAAGTCGCCAAGGTAATCCCAGAGGCGAATGAGAACGAGAGGATAGAAAATGCGGCCAGGGAGGTCGCGCGTGCCGAGGGCGGCGAGCTGCACAATGTTGCGGCCTTGACCGGTGGCATGGTGGCTCAGGAGATGATCAAGATCGTCACTAAGCAGTACATCCCGATCGATAACACGTGCATATTCGATGGCATTGGGAGCCGATGCCAGGTTCTCCGCTTATGATGGAGAGAAATGAGAGAGGCGAAGAGGAATAGAGGGGCCGACCCGTTGGATGATCCAAGGCGACGCGCAAGCGCCCGGAATATTCTGGTTTGTCTCTTTCCCCCATTTTCCCCGCTCTGTCCTAGCCTTCTCTTCCCCGTGGGGTGGCGGGAATTACCTGGGCCTCAGAGGAGTTCGTCTCGGCAAGCATCCGGATATGATGACGGTCACAAATCCCTGGCAATCAAAAGACACGGGAGTGTAGTGAAGAGGCACGAACAAGGGTCATGGAGGAGGGAGAAGGCGGATGGAAGGGTAGGCCAAGCGGTCAGCCAAAAGGCAATTAGACAAGGGCTCGGCATGGGACAGAGGAAAAGAGGGACGTGAAGGTTCCCTTATCTGAATCAGGCTGAGAGGATTTTCGGCACTGGCCTTGCAGATCCCGGTTTAATCAGGCACTTGCACAAAGGCCCAAAATAAGAAAAAAGTTGGAGAAGAGGGGTGCCCTTCTCCCACTGGGGACAGATGAGGGAGGAAAAGAAAAATTATTCAATGAAGGGATGGGGATGAAAGTGCGGAGAAGAGAGGCAATGGACAATGTCAACACAATGTTGGGGAGACTGTACATCAATGAATGGGGGAGGGGGAAAATCGAACAAGAATAAAGAAGAGAACCATGTTTTCCGCAGGGTTCCTCTGACAAGTGTTTTTCGTCCACTTCTGTTCAACTCGGTACGTCTTTCCATGACCCTGGCAGTGCAACACGCCTCCATATCGTATCGATACAGTCCGAGGCACAGTTAAGGAGGAAAGACAAGATGCACGTGGATCAGAAAATGAACGTGATGGCTACACTACCCACCCTTGCCAGACCTGTCTAGGTTTTTTGCCCAGTATGCAATGTGGTGCAGGTATACATGTCGTTCGGCTCCTTTGTTTAACATCTGAGATACAAGGTGCCATCATGGGGTAGCCCTGGCGCGCAGTCGCCGGACCGCAGTCCCAGCCTTCCATCGGCCGCCCTAGGGGAAGGGTCTCCATTCCCCCCCCCCCTCTACGCTACGCTAGTGTACGCTGTTACTGTGTGGTGGCGCGGTGTCACGGTGATATGGTAGTTGCGTCCGGGTAGTGGTGGCCGTTTTTTATTCTCCGCATGCAAGGCCAGCCACAGTGCTGCGGCACGTCCAAACACACAGACGCCGGATCTGGTCTATGCTACGGGGTTTTGGAGGGAAAGTGACTACACGATGGAGTCTGGATTTGACGAGGGGGTCGCGCGTTTGGTTCGTCGGTCCGTAGGTCCTCGATGATACCTTGATGCCCCGTTGATGGGTAAGGTCGCAGAGTAGCAGGGTACCTAGACAAAAAGTGTCGGGTTGGCCCTGTGGGAGCGGAGAACTGGCGCGCGCCTGCAAAGGTAATATGGTGTTGTGTATTGTACAACTGCACTGGTGGAGGCCGGTGTAGTGCAATCAGATGTACACTAGGCTGAGCCAGAGGGCCATGACACCGGTCCATGGTCTTGAATTCTGGACCTGGCGTGATGTGATTGGGGCCACGGTTGGGATATGGGGAATATCGAGAATGGGAGATGTAGGACCTGACGGGGGAGGGGGACTCCATCTGGACCAGCCCGGGACTAATCATGAAGTTCTTTGCCAAGAACCTTCTTGTGAAAAGTGGCCACTTGCTCAGAGGAGAGGAAAACAGGTCTGGTACCGAGCAGCTGAAGGAGGGGGAGATGAGAAAAGGCAGGCAGGCATGAGGCTCTCGTCAGCCACTCCTCTATCTTCACAATGACATGTGCGGCGGGGAAGCAAGACGAAGGGAGCTTGTCAGTTGTTCTTGTGATGATGAGTGGATGTACAAAGTGGGTTCCTCGGTTCCTTTTTCCCCCGGACAGTCATGTCCAGCCTTCTTTCGAGGGGTAGTCAGGGGAGTGCATCTGTCAAAGATGCCAACAATAAGCGACAGGACCGAAAGAGATTGGGAGACAGGAAGCGAAGAAGGAGACCCAATACGTATCGAGATTATAATCCAACCCCTGAAAGATTGTTAGCATGAGACTTGGTGAGTATCCAGCAGGGTTTGTGCAAGACATGAACAGCTGGGAAGCTATTTTGCGAGGGGTTAATTAAGAATATTTAGGCCGTGGCTTTAACATTCGGGGCCTTGAAATTTACTTCTTAGGGCCTCAAGTTTCCATCATAGCCCCTCAAAAATGGAAAAGAATGCCAGGGGGAGGTTGGCCCGCAAGCCGCAGCCTAGCCGTGAAGTACCGCGCGAACAATCTTTCAGGGGTTAGACTGTACTGTACCACGTACGCCTATGTGGGATGTTCTTCACAATGTTCTAGAAGGTTGGACATGTAGCACTCGAGCTTGGTTGAGGTTGCGTCGGCTGAGACTTGGCCAGATGGGCCGTCGGAAGACCCATCCAAATGTTCCTAGCTTGCCCTGTCGGCGTGTGCGGTGCCAGGTTAGGATGCAGTATCTCAACTTTTGTTGCAGTGAGATTCCCTTTGGGTGTCCAAGTTGGGGCCACAAAGACGAGGCCTCAGGTAGGGACGCCCGAGGCCTCCCGGACAAGCAACGAGAAAGCCCTTCGACCGACCGTCCACCCGGAACCATGGCGTTGTGAGCCGATGACGAGACGTGACTCTGATGGAGAGGAAATCACTTCGTCAGGCCATCGGGTAGAACTCGCCAAGGTGAAACATGGAACAATTTGAGCCATCCTGCGCTCACCTCGACGCACCAATGACGGAGATAAAGATGAGATGGTGGGTGGGTGAGATGCACTTGTTTGGTGAGATGATAAGGACTGCTTGCCCCATAACAGCCTCCAGATCAAGCCGATAAGACATTTCGGCAAGGTATGTCGAGGCTGACCAAGCCTGCGTCGAGATGTGAGATGTGAGGAGTGATATGGCTAGGTGATGCGGATGCGGGAGCGAGGGCCGGGCCTAAGATTTGTTCGAGCCAGGGCGTCCCGCCGATGACTGCACATTTCCAGGCGCTGCAGGTCAAGTTGTGGGGAAACAATCAGCACGATTTCAAGAGTCCAAGAAAACAGGCGTCTGGGGTTTCCAGACCACTTCTTCCTACCCGTCTGTTCGCGCCGTCCGCCAATGTGCGGCTCTCGTCACGGCTCGTTCTGGTTTTAATTTCAGTTAATTCCATCCAGGGCCAAACGTGCCAACACGAGGGTGGTGCGTTGCTGCATCGGGTCTATGATGTCCGTTATTGGAGGAATACGTTGGCACGCAGCAGATTGAAAGGCTGGATTGTGCAATGGTGGTTTTGTTCCTGTTCCTGTTCCTGTTCTGGTGTCACCTTACACCGCAACCCCGAAGCCGGTCGGGTGGCAACGAGAAGCTTAGTGGGTGCCGTGACAGCTTGGTGACAGCTTGGAACCTGCCCACCACCGAGATTGTCACCTGGACGTATGTTGTTTAAGCTTTGATGCCGATGCGCCCAATCCAGAGACGTGCAGCCGGCGAACCTCATTCACCTGCGACAGGATCGCGGTTTGGACCGTCGCAAAAACCCACCCACGTCGCTCAATGCAGGCCTCCCCCTCGGTGTACCAGCGAGGCACCACACCGTCAGGCAGGTGCGGGTCTGCGGTCTGCCCTTCTCAGACAGACAGGATTCCCCAGAACAGGAATCCAGGCCGCCCCAGACGGCTAGAGATGGGATAATAATGGCATAGAGGGTTGTGGGAACAAAATTGTTGCTTTGCACATGAACAGGTGGACTGCCCGCCAAATTAATTCAGCACGGCTGGGTTAATATAAACCATTCTGCGAGTGGTCCATTTGGCCTTCGCTCAGAGCGAGGTGTGCGCTCGCGTGTGGCTGGCCCGTAGCGGGAAGCAGGTGGGTCTGCGAGTCTACAAGTCACCACTGTTCTCTCGAAGAGCCTCGTTAGTACTCCGTTGGCGTGGATGCGGACCCGTCTCTGAGAAGGGATTCGCGCTGCTGCTAGGATCGGAACAGGCGGCCGCAAGGGACTGGTCAAGTCACAATATCCGAAGTGTCGACTGGTCGAGACTAGTCAATTAATATTTGTTGACCCTCGGAATGTTTTTGCTGGTCGGCGTTGATTGCATGCACGAATTCGATGGGCAGCTGGCCCACTCGTTTTTTTTCGAAGGTGGGGATCTGTTCGGGGCCCATTCCTGGCATGAGCTCCAGCCTGGCCGAGAGGAGGCTGGTGAGCCCTCCCTTAGAAAGCGCCATCGTCAAGCCCTTAGCTGTGAATTTAAGCATCTGCGGACAGGGGGTGTTGAGAGAGAACCCTGAGCCTAATCCAGCGGATTAAGGCACGCACTGTCACCCTACCTTCCTCTCTAGTGATGCTTCTGATACCCTGTTCATCGCGAGCAGCATGCATTGCTAATAAGTCCCTCTATCAGCGTAGGATATATTGATGAGGCCCCAGACTCAATCTACTGGCCGCGACGGTGGAACCAACAGTCGCCTCACCTGCCCTTAAACGTCGCCTTCCTAACACACAAGGAAGAAGCGAATATAGCAGGAACTGTTCATGATCAGCGCGAGCCCATTTGGTCAAACGAGATAGGTCCTGACTGGGAATCATTGTACTCTAAAAAGAAAAGTACCTGCGGAGGTGGCAGGCTGTCGTTCTTCCAGATGCTCGCCTTTGCGCCTGGTTGGACAGCGGGAAGCTGTGGAGATCCATCGTCGAGGCCAAGCAGATGCGGGCCTTGGCGGGGCGGTGGGGAGTGCGACCATGGAGTCTCAACGTTATCTCGCTTTGCCTCGAGTCTGCTGAGGCTCGACTTATGAACGCGGTGATGAGTTGCGAGACAGCCCAGACCACTTTTGATCGCCTTTCACACCATCTCATCTTACAAGTAATGACGCATAACCTCAAGCAAAACGAAGCGGTAAGATCGCAATTGGAAGTGCGAGTGGAGTAGGGCCACCTTCTCACACCGTCGTGTCACGAGCAGCAAGAGCAACGGACTGTCCAGACGCCCATCAATTCACCTGACTGCGTTAGGTGAGCGCTGTGATGCGACTGTGACCGATATATCCGTTGCCTGATAACTCACCGAAAGCAGAAACAACTGACGACGCGTCTTCCAGAATGCTATAGCGACCGTGCTTCTGTTATGCTGGGAGCTAGGCGTTGAGTCGGCCAAATCTCTAGTTGCGTTGCAAGTGCGTCGCGTGTTTAAGGTTTTGCTCGCCTTGACAGCGTGGCTGCTAACATACGTGGGTCGGTTTTCTAATCTCGCATGCAAACCGCACCAGCGGCAGTCAACTCAGTGTTGTCATCCCGACCTCAAGGTCGATTCCGGCTGCTCGGCCACGGCGCAGCCGGTAATTTGTGGGCAGGGTTTCCCTGCTATGAAGCGGCACCTACGCAAGCCGCCTGCAAGAACTTCTCACGCTTCCTGAATCTCATACAGACATCCCACGGTTCGTACCTAGTTGCGGAGTGAAAGAAACAATCGCCGAATACCGCAAGTTTTGATGTCGGAGGCACACCTACATCTGCTACTCGAGGGCCAAGATCTCAATCAAGAAAGAAAACACCAACAGACCGACGTCCTCCGAAAGTCTTCCCCGTAACAGCATGTTTGGGTCTCAGGTCACGCAGGAGGTGGTCCTCGAGCGCAGCGGCTCCAAAAGTATAGCATCTGCGGCGGATGACGGGCGGACCAGCAGGTCGAGTACGCTGGAGAACACGGGAGGGCCCTCCGTCCCACTTGCGAGCTACAGGGCCGTCTTCTGGAGACGCGGCTGGTGGCGGATCCCCTCACACGGCTGAGTTTGCTCACCAACGGCCCCCAGGCATACCAGGCAAAGGCACTCGTAGATTAACATGCCCGGTCATGTGCCCCCGCCCAGGAAGCTGAAATCGCCACTGATATCTATTTTTTTGTCCACCGGCTCAAGCTGGCCCTGGAGACCCAGGTGTTCTGATATTGCTGAGAGACAGTCGGTTCCCTACAGTGGGCAGACAGAGCTATCAGCTCCACAGCTGATTTGGCTTCAGGACCCGGCCAGAACGGCCAGGAAGACAGGATTAGAACGCATCGGCGGATTGTAGATTTAGATTCAGGTGATACCGATGGCGGTTCTGATAGGTGGTCAGAGACCTGCGAGTCACATGCACCGTGTCAAGGAATAACGGAGAGGAAACACGCAGTTTGGGGTTCCCGACCGTTTCCCCTTCTCCCCCAAAACGCTGGCGGTGAGCTATCCCTGCCTGGGCAAACGTGCGGGGTCCCCGCTCCAACTCCAGACTGGACCCCCAGACTTTTTAGCATCACCCCTGTCCAGATGGATGGCAGTCGAAGATGGGATCTATCGTCAGTGCCACTAAAAATCGGTACAGCAATTGCGGTAGCTCGTCTACATTGAGCAGGATGCCTGGCTGCCACAAGTTGCGTCGCATTCACCTTGCCCTGACGCTCAAGAGCGCGCGGCAGCGATTTCGAGTTGAATCTCCACCGTCGAACAGGGCAGCTCGCGCCAGCTTCGGCATGCCCAGGAACAGGAGTCTTGCTAGGGACAACAGCATGGACGTTGGAACTGGGGGCCGACGGTCCCTCCTTCCAGTGATCCTACTAACGCTGCCCCACCGCAGTGTCCTCCGATCAGTGCGATCCCTCAATTTCTCTTGCAATTCTGCACATCCTCATGCACAGAAAATCAGAGAATGCTCATTACGTCCATGTTCCGATTGCCGAATAATCGAATTGGAAAGAGCAGTTCTCGGCAGCTCGGCTTGCAGAAACCGCTCGACTGCCTTCAGTCAAGTGATATTTCTTACTGCTGCTGCAGCAGAGCCGTTGTCGATGGCGAGGTGGGCTGCTTCGCACCAGTCGGCATCCGGAGAGGTCTGCATCGTCATCAGGATAGTCGGCTAGACGCTGGCTGGCCGGTACATCGGCTGGCCGGCGCTGGACGACAAGGTACCTCGACTTCCACGTGCGGCATCCATGATCCCTGGTTGACGTGCAGATGGAGAGTGTACACAGGTACTCGCATACACCCTGGTCCCAGCGCTGAAACGATGCCATAGAAGCTGGCATCGAGGTACGCCAAAGTCAAGCTAAGTTACGTCTGTTCTCTGCAGTGGCGCTTCTCAGGTCGGGCAACGCAGCTTTCACATTTTCTTCTCCAAGGTCCAAGGTCCAAGGTCGTGTCCCCGCTCCGTCCCCTGCCCGTCTTCTCCGCGTCAAGCCCTCAGGCGACCCTGGCGTGACCTTTACTTGCCCGCATATTAATATGTTTTTTTCAGGTACTGCAGCTCAGGCATAGCTGATTGGCGTTATATGCCAGACAGCGCTGGATGTAACTTGTAACTTGTGCCTGGCCGGACGCGCTTTCCTTACACCCCTGTTCGCCCGGCTGCCCCATGTTGGCAGGCTCGTGGCTTGCCTCGCTGCCCACCCAGCGGCCCCACCCATGAGCAACACACGGCATTGACCTGAGATGGCGCTGGGCTTGCGAACGTACATTGCCCTCCACACCGCACTCAATATCAAGCTTATACCTGGCAAGCTATACTGGGGTCTTAGCAAGATGCACTACAATACCTGCACTGAACACAGCTTCTCCACACTCCACACAGGGCGGCGGCCTCGTCGACCCATCCGACCCTTCCAAATCCCTCTCCCCACACTCTAGGGCAATATCTCCAACTGCATCCAATGTAGATATATAAGTCTGCATCCGCTCCCCCATGTTCTCGCCTCCTGTCACTGCCCCCCGTCCATCTATATCCCCGCCTTCTCCTACCTCTTGGATCTCATGATCGACCTCGCTTCACTTCACAAGCTGATCTGAGAATCTTGTGTGCAACCGTTGCTTCCACCTCACGTCTTTATACCCTCGTCTCTCCGGCTGGCATTCCACGCCGGCCAACCCACTCGCTCACCTTCTCCCAATTCATTTCCATCTTCGCCCACAATGGCGCCCACCATCCCAATTCCAACCCAGGGCGGCATGTTTCACACCTGTGAGTCTCTCTCTGTCTATCTCTCTCCACCTCTTGCCCCGCCAGCCAGCTGACAGGGTCGACAGTCCAAGGCGTCACGCCACGGAAAGCATCTACAGACTCTCAAGACAGCGTCAAGACGAACGGCTCTGGGACTGCCAAGAGGATAACAACACCACACGCCTGTGCCGAGTGCAAGAGACGCAAGATGTGAGTGCTCATGACAATAAGCCACCGTATCGACAAAGTCTGACCTAACTCCTCCTTCAGCCGATGCGACGGTCAACAGCCCTGCGGCCAATGCCTTTCCAGCCGTGCACCTAAGAGATGCTTCTACGACAAGCACAGACAACGAGTCATCCCCTCCCGCAAGACTCTCGAGGCCCTATCTCAGTCCCTCGAAGAATGCCGGTCGATCTTGAAGCGTCTATACCCGAACCACGAAGTCCAGACTCTTTTGCCCCTAGGCAGGCAAGAACTGCTCAACCTTCTCGACCGGCCTGTCTTGGACACATCAGTCGGTGGCCTGCCATCACCACCTCTCAACACGTCGCCTATTTCGGAACTTGAGTCACCGACGATCCTCAAGTCAGAGAACCTACTGGAACAGATGCCCTCCCGAGATACCGAGTGGGATGAAGAGAGGCGCGGAAGAGACCCTATTCCTGCCGAGGCCGACGACATCAACGCCTTGTCTCTATCAGTGGACCGTCAGCAGTCATACCTAGGCGCTTCGTCAATTAAGGCCGCATTGATGGTCATGCTTAAGGTGCAACCAGGGCTACGAGGCTCCCTGGCAGCGCCGCTTAACAACGTTGAGATGTCGAATAATTATCCCGTCATCCGGCAAAAGCCCGCGGCTCCCAAGGACTTGCAGCGCATCCCATGGTCTTGGAAGGGCCAGACACTGATCGACGCGTACTTCAAGAGGATTCATGTCTTCGTCCCCATGCTGGATGAGGGCTCTTTCCGCGCTGACTACCTTGAGGGCCAGCGACTGGACGCGCCATGGCTGGCTCTGCTCAACATGGTCTTCGCAATGGGAAGCATCGTGGCCATGAAGTCGGATGACTATAACCACATCAACTATTACAACCGCGCCATGGAGCACCTCCCCATGGATGCCTTTGGCAGCAGCCACATTGAAACCGTCCAGGCCCTCGCTCTTATTGGCGGCTATTACCTCCACTACATCAACCGACCCAACATGGCCAACGCAGTGCTCGGTGCTGCCATCCGCATGGCGAGTGCGCTTGGCCTGCACCGCGAGAGCTTGGCCCAGGGTGCAAGCGGTAGCGATCTTGCTATTGCCGAGACGAGAAGGCGGACGTGGTGGAGTCTGTTCTGCCTCGACACCTGGGCTACGACTACCATGGGTCGCCCTTCTTTTGGACGATGGGGCCCGGCCATCAACATCCGCCCTCCCGAATTCGGTGTTGCGGCAGGCCGTGATTCTTCCCAGCACGCTGGAATCTTGCCCTTGATCGAAAACATCAAGTTTTGCAAAATTGCCACCCAGATCCAGGACATGCTTGCCATCTCGCCGCTCTTGCGAACGGAAGACCGCTGCAACCTTGATAACCAGCTCGTCAGCTGGTACACTTCTCTCCCCTGGTTGCTGCGCACTACGGACCCATGCGCGGAGCCGCTCTACATGGCACGCTGCATCATGAAGTGGCGCTACCAGAATCTGCGCATGCTCCTGCATCGCCCAGTTCTCCTTTCACTTGCCAGCTCGGGTCTCAACCCACACACACAAGCGTGCGATGCCGATCTCGCTGCCATCGAGACATGCCGCGATCTCGCGGCACAGACGATCGAGGACGTAGCGCGTGAGTGGACCCGTAACCAAATGAGCGGATGGAACGCGGTCTGGTTCCTCTACCAAGCTGCCATGGTGCCGCTGGTATCTATCTTCTGGCAGTGGGGCAGCCCGCGGGTGCCTGACTGGCTCAAGCAGATTGAGGCGGTCCTCGACTTACTCGAGGTCATGGAGGAGTGGTCGCTGGCTGCACGCCGCAGCCGCGAGGTGGTCTGGCGAATGTATGAGGCCAGCCGGGCTATCCAAGCCCAACAGGCAGCACACCGCTCCCAGAGCCCCAGCATGCACATGACCGGCGACGGTATGCTCATGTCAGACGCCGGCCTGCACATGAGCCCCATCGGACTAGAGCCTGTCGAGGGCCTCGGCATGATGGGCATGCTCGACCAAGGCGGTCTCTGGGATCTTGATGGCATGTACTGGGGCGGCCAAGCCGATGCCGCCGCCGCTGCCGAGTTCGCCGCTTGCGCCCCGGGCCCCGCATCAGCCAGCCCCGACGGCATCATGCACATGGACTTTGGCATGATGAGCCAAGCCCACCATCACCATCCGGCCGCCGCTACCGTAGGTATGGACAGCTTCACGTATGTGCAGTGATTTTACGAAACATGTACTGCTACGGCTCCTTCGACTCGATTACCAGTTTCTCCCCCCACACGTGTCTCTCTACTTTGTTTGTTTCAAAATCTTGGCGATGGTGATGTGGAGTTTTGGGTTTTGGGTCACTTTCGGTTGGCGTTACACTTTGGGAGATCAGTTCGGCAGAATTTGGATCCACCTTGGGGCATGTTGTTGCTTTCGGCTCGGACGGGAAGCCATTCCATCTCGATTTCAGAGATTCCAAAGGTCGGGTGTTTGGTGTGATGGAACGCTCGCACTGGGCTGGGCTGGATTGGTTTGGGTTGCCGGCTGGCAATGGAAAGGGAACAACAAATGGAAACTTGGAACTGGGGAAAGGGTGCAGGGGGTGTGGGAAAATCGAAATGTGGGGTACTTGGCTTGGGAGTCTGGGGTATTTTGGGGAAAGGGGATGCGGTGTTGTGGTGTGGTGGGTGGGAAGGCATATCTTGGCACGCATTGTTCGGTTGGTGGTGCGACATGTTTTTGTTCTCCCTCTTTTCGAGACGCTTCGACTGGCTGATGTTTTACTTCGGGTACTATGGGGGGAACGATGGATATACCAAGGGTTATGATATACTTACTGCTTATTCTCACGATATCATCTTTGGGCCTGGCCGGAGGAAAATTAGTTGGGTATCAAACAAGACAAACCAAGGCGCAAAAGACTCTCAAGACAGAGACAGGCTGAAGAAGTTAACATTTCTTCCAATTTTCTGACCGTCGGTCCCTTGTGTAAGCATTCGTGCTGAGCGATGAGAAAAAAATGAGAGAAAGAATGGTGCGACGAATAGGGAGAAGGGGACGTCTGAATATCCGGAATGAGCATCGATGCAATGTGTGCGCCGTGTAGACCAAGAGGGCATGTATCTTAGGCGGTTAATGAGCCGCGGTATTTCGTCAATTTTATTCTCTCATCATCCTGGAATCTGACTCTCCCCACCATGTTTCTTGCTGTTGGTGAATTTGTGTCTTGGTGCGAGCGTGTTTGGTTTGAATGTGAGTGGTGTGGGTATGAAATTGTCCACATGCTCGCCAAGTTGCATTGCACAGCCAGTCTGTTACTCTTTCTCCAATATAACCTCGTAGAATCCGAGTGGTGAAGGTATGGCAAATGCACCGGGAAACCGCCGGCAGGCAGCTGGTGTATCTGCCCTGTGCTTCACCCGCTTGGCCACGTGCGTATAGGAATACTTTGAGCAAATATGGGTGTGTGTACGCTTTCTTGGTGTGGTGTGCAGTGTATTCTAGCGTGGCGTACCTGATTCATGTTCTATTCCTAGCTTTTTGTGAGACCTGGGTCCTGGTCGTGACGGGACATGGCGAGTTTCTGTGATAGGTCGCCGGGTCTCTTGTGCTTTTTCAACTGGTTTTCCTCTATACTAACATTCTCTATTCCTTCCCGCCGGCTGGAATGGTTTGCTTCGCTTCCTTGCCGGGATGGCTGATCGAATTGTTCTAGACGATGACGACGCTTTCCGTATGTTGCTAAGTATGGACTTGTTCAATTATTCCATCGTAGTTGTGCGTGCATGGATAGCATATGGGTGGAATGCAACTCTGTTTGAGAGCAGCACACCCTATAATCGAAGACGCGGGTCAATGGAAAGAGATTGTCAAAAGCCGAAGCTGTTGAAAATGCCGTGTTGCTTGGCTGCCACTCTTTTTGTCTGTTTATTTGTTTCTTTTAATTTTGGTTCTTGTGCAGAAGGAAGCCGACTTCCATGAGGTGTGGTGGGTTTGAGTGAAGGATGAGTGAGTGTAGGTGTGGTCGCAGTGCTGCGTCCAAGTGGATGTCCAGGACTTGCGAATTGGATGCACGTCACCACCGCCTCTAAAAACAACCCACACACACTCTCTCTCTCCCTTGCCTACCCCGATCTCCATATATCCGGCATCTGGTCTTGGTGTGGGAGCCATGTATCTGTGTATTGCTGCACTGCGCTGCCATGCCATGCGCTGCCATGCACGCCGCGGTTGTCCGCGGCGTTACACGGCTGCCAGGGATGTAGGTGCGCTGCATCCTGAAGCGGGACTCCGTACGGCAGTGGTGTTGCTGGTCGGCTATTTGGCCTTACATCTTCGCTGGCCAAAAGAATGCGCCGCTCGGTAGCATGGCGGCTTTTTTGGTCATTTTATTCTCTCATTCTGTGCACCTCAGGTAAGTATCTATCCAGCGTGGCCAACCCCATATAAGCAAATAGAGCATGTCTGCTTAGCAGTGAGTAGGTCGGACTGAGACACGTCACGAAAGAAGGGCGGTTGCCTGTCGCGTGGCAAAGGAGAAGAGGCCCGGTCCGCCATGACGCCAAGGCGACCGATTGATGATGAGAGGGGGCTTGCTTGATGAGATGCACGAGGAGGAGCGTCTGGGGAAATGGAAATCTGGGGAAGCGAGTCTGGGGGGATCATGGAAAGGGTGGTTGCAAGAGGTGGGAACCATTGAAGGATCAGATCAGCCAACGTTAGATCTCCTGTGCTCACATGCACCAGCGCATCATCAGATTGGACGAGTCTAGATGTTCTGTTTGATGATGTCCGATGCAGATTTTTCGCCTCCCCTGCCAAACTCCACGCCAACTGTCGCAGTGCATCGTTAGCAGGTGTCTGTACCTTGCTTTGGCGCCCTGCTTAGCGTTGCCGCCAACGGCTACAACTTCCACCCAGGAAGGCGTCGCTGGTCGAAAAGAGCAGGAATGAGAGTGGAGATAGGTAAAACGGTTCCTAAAGCGGACAGTTGAGGTAAACGGTGGGGCTTGATTGGCTGGGTGAATGCAGCGGGTTTGTACTGTCGAAGCCGTTGCAATCTGGAGTCGCGGGCCGCTGAGATCGCGGTCGCAGAGACTTGACCGACAGGGGTTAGCGTGCTGTCGGAGACGCCGGAGACGACAGCTGCAGAGGTACTTGGTACTTGTGCCTGTTGGAGGCTGCGGGGTAAGATGGAAAATGGGGGAGTGCGGGGAGTTGGGAAGCCATGAAAGGGCCACCACAGCTTGGAACAATGAGTAGAAACACACCTGCCTCTTCGGGTACTGGGCCAAATATATGAAGAGGAATATTCCATGGACCTTCGTTATATTAGGCCTCGCTGCCATGGAGGGTGGAAGCGATCTGAGACTTGTCGCCTCGCAGTACGTACCTTCCGGGATGATGGCTCGATGGACCCACCGAAAAACTGCGGGGTAGCAAACCCACTCGCCCACACTTCCTGCCTTCAATCCGCTGAATCTTTGGTTGCCCCATACTCTTTTCGATCAACCTTGCATTCGTTGCCCACTCAGAACCAGTCCCCTTGCACATCACACGTGTGCCTGCGTGCCGTCTTTTGTGCCACTGTGCCTCTTCGGCTCATGATTGACCATTGCCGTCGCGAAGGGAGCAGAGCATGATGACGGAGATGCAAGGTGCTGTACGCCCTGACCTGTCGTCACATTGCGACGATAAGGGTGAAAAAACTAGTGATTCTCTACAGCGACTTCATGGGTGCGCTCAGTTTTGCTTGGAAGAGCCCCCACAACTCCAGTATTCATATCGGGACCAGGCCCGCATAATGCCGTCGGCACTACCTGTCGAAAGTTGAGACCGGGGGGTTTGACACACGGCATGAGGAAGCGACCGAGCTCCGTAGCTGACGTGACAAACAACGGTGATGTTTGGTTTCCAGGAGCCAAAGCACGATAAGCACGTCAGCTTCAGGCTCTCTAGACGGCAACCACGTTTGGCCGGGATATGGCTCTGGCGCTGATGTATTGCCTCTGTACCCCATCTCCCGACGAAGTACTCCTCCAAAAGGCCAGTTGATAGGTTCGATTGGGGCCGGATCCGAACTTCATCTCAACCGCGTCCTGGTCGACATCGGCCCGCCGCCAAAAAAAAACTTCTGGACCGCGAGTTGCGGAGTTGTTGCAGCTCGCTCGGATGCCGAAGCTCACAAAGCAAAGCCAACAGAGAATCTGGGGAACCCCGCAGGATCCTCGCGATAGGAAGCCGGATTGCGCCCACAGCGGCATTACACTGAATATTGCCATGAGGTTTGTTGAAAGGGGCTTCCTCGCGGCCCTTCGATTAGCTCGGAGCGAATCATCAACAACCAGCATTCCAAGCCCGGCACTGTGTCTGCCCCCTTGATATCGTACCTATTCGAGGTGTGAGTGGAAGACGGGAATTTCACACCGAACACCGAGGTGGACAGAGCTCTCCAAGCTGAGCTGAGAGCTTCCCCGCACCCAGCAGCCGGCGGCGACAAAGCGCAGCAACGGCACAGCGAACACTGTGTCTCACCTGCTGCATCACACCTAACCCAACCAGCCGCACTCACATTTTTGTACTGCGTAGTACGGTAGGGCCAGACCGGGAGTTACCTTGGAGCGCCCCTGAAACATGTTTCAGGTCCCAAATGCCGCCCTCTCTTCTGTCCGCTAACATGTCCAGCCTTCACCATCACCAGCCCCCCAGAAGCCTGCAATGCTTTTTTTTTTCTTTTCCCTCCCTTGGCAGGGTGGGACGCGCCCTAGCAGGTGGTGCAAGCGGTCACACAGACATATGCCATCTCGTTTTGTCTCTATTTTCCTCAACGGAGACTGGACTCCAGGCTTCACTTTCATTGCATCGACAACACATAGCCATTCCTTACCGCTCCCACTAAGTCCGTGCAGCATCTCTCATACTGTACGCATCTACACGTACGCACGCGGCTGGTCCAGCCTCCTCCCTCATGCGGAGCCAGCCTCCCCAGTGCCGGCACCAGCAACGACAATTTCAGCAGCCGCAGCAAACACTGGTTTTCCCCACCCTCTGCAGCCTGGTTCGTCTCTGCTTTCGAGATCTAGCGAGGTTCCCAGGTTTCCAGAAACGGCCTGCTCGGCCCTTCTCAGCAGCCTCCACTCGGCTCGGCCTGCGCGAAGACCTAGTCCTAGCCTCGCTAGACCTGGGATGCCGGTGCAAGTGCAGGTGCAAGCGCACGAGAGTTACACAGCTCAATGTGAACCGACGGAAGAAGGGAAGGGAAAGCTTCACATCGCACCTCCTCACCTCACCTGAAACAGGCCTTTACGAGCCGCGATTGTTCGGAGACTGTTTTCTGGATGGCTAGGCCTGGTAAACTACCGAGATGGTTATGACAACAACAGCAACCTCCGTTTTGCTGGTGGGCGAGGGAGCTTGGAAACGGTTATACTGGTCGTCGTGAATCTGCTCTGCCGGGAGAGCCACTGCTACGTCTGAAACAAACACGCAAGTGCATCTACGGCATTGCAGTGATGTTTCGTGTCTGAGGAGGAGATGATGGAGATGGCTGTTCCGATGCGCAAGGGTTGCTGTTGTTGATGTTATTGTTTCACGGCCGCTTCTTCTTTGACGGGAAGAGATCGAAGCTTTATCTGGTGCTCGGTGCTCGTCTTTACAAATGAACATGATGATCTCCGGACCGACGAGGTCGAGTGACCTGCTCCGATGTTGCCGCCGCTAAAGTGCTTCGGCAGCTGTCCACCGGGAACATCAAATACTTGTCCCGGAAGATGTGCGGCCGAAAGAGCCGGGCCAGAAACGTCCTCGGCAGCGGTTTGGAGTAGGTGCCGTTGCCGTGGCCTACTGATGTGCCAGCTTTGCCGAGCAGACTGAGAGCCAGGAAAAGGGGGGAAATCACCAGCCTCTGGAGGCTAGCATTCAGTGGGACACACACCGGTTCCCCAGACAACTTATGTTGGGTGGGTGTCTGTGTTTTGTTTGCGCCACGTGTCCTCGTCAGTATATGCTCTTGTGTGCTTGGAGGCTCGATGGTTAGCATCAGTTTTCTAACAGACGGGCCTCTCTCTATCATGTACAAATTGCCTACCTCCCTAGTTTCCTCTCCGCTGCTATTAGAAATGCGTGTTTAATAATGTGCTTACAAACCAAGATGCATGGATCTGTGTTTAACACACGCTTAGGCAGGAAATAGTTCACCTCCAAGGAACAGACCTTATCTCAGGTATCGTTTTATCTGGGATCGACAGTTGAACCACACTATTATTGTACCTTCTCTCCATTTTGCAAGGTCCCATATTTGAAGAGCACGTATATTCGTACTGTAGCGAGCCCCCCCTGTACTGTAAAAA
>Ga0247760_1000939_pt1 | contig 29669 bp, 31 predicted proteins | sample UWRJL171409R4_FD_179936 | JGI IMG/M metagenome (GOLD analysis project Ga0247760, IMG submission 179936) | Plant litter microbial communities from Arlington Agricultural Research Station in Wisconsin, United States - UWRJ-L171-409R-4 | ecosystem: Environmental > Terrestrial > Plant litter >... | reverse complement strand
TGGTGGGTGGTGTGGGTGTGTGGTGTGGGGGGGGGGGGGGGGGGGGGGGATGGGACGCACTACAACCAACGCCGCCAATCCCAAGGGCAACAAACAGACTCTCAAGTGCACCTCCCTTCGAGATCGTAGGTGCACTTGCTATTTTGTTTTGCGCAGTTCGTGCATTTTGTGTCGTCAGGGTGCTCGACTACGCCCTTTTTTTCAAGCACCTACGCCATTTTTCTCTTCACGACCAATCTCGCCGCCACGGCAACCATACGCCATATTCTGCTCTAGAACCGGGACGACATCAAGATGGGGTATCCCTTCCTTTCGCCAAGCAGCCGCGAGCCAACACCGACGACCAAGAAACTCACAAGGAGAAAGACCCTCATTATCGGCTGATTTTAGCGTACCCAGAGTGCCCTAGCTGGTAGTACATCTGCATCCTTGTCCTGTCCGTCGTCATGGGCCTCGCGGCAACGTACGCCTCGGAATTGACTTTACCATAGTACGGCTTAACTTCTTCACCAGCATCATCCTCGCTGGCACGTTCATCCTCTTCTTTGGCGCGCAGGTCGCTCTTTCCGGCTTTCAAGGGAATGTCCAGCCCATTGTCCAGGTGGTGGCTGGCTATCTCCATCCCGGCCAACCGCTGGCGAACATGTACTTCACCCTGTTCGGATACAACTCGGTCCTGCAGGGCATCAGCATGGTGCAAGACTTGAAGTTTGTCCAGTACGCCAAACTGCCTCCCAGAGCAATCTTCTCTGCGCAAGTCACAGGTACACTGATCGGCGCTGTTGTCAACTATATCATGATGATGGCCATCACCACTAACCAACGGGATATCCTACTCTCCATCCAGGGCACCAACGTCTGGTCGGGCCAAAACATCCAGCAGTTCACCTCACAGGCTATCGCATGGGGGGTTCTAGCTACCCCCCGGCGCCCGCTACGAGCTGGTGCCCATGGGCCTGATCCTCGGATTCCTACCACTCATCATCTTGCACACGCTTCACCGCGCCTACCCGACAGTGGGCTTCGCCAACGTCAACACGCCCATCGTGCCGCGTATGCGGGGATTCTGAGCGTTGGCATCTCCTCGTCCATGCTGTCCTACTTCGTCATCGGCTTCGCGAGTCAGTTTTGGCTGCGCCGCTGGAAGCCTGATTGGTTCATCAAATATAACTATGTGCTTGCTGCCGCGCTTGATGGGGGAACGCAAATCCTTTTTTCTTCCTTTTGACATATACCGTTCTCGGCGGGGTGGGACCTGAGATTAGGTTTCCTGTGTATTGGGGTAGTAACGCGGAAGGGAATTTTGAGTACTGTATGAGAGATCCTGGGGCTGTTAGTGTTGCGGCCTGTGCTGTGGATCTGGATGGGTAAGGGGGTCATCACTTGCATCCGGTTTGTTACTAGAACTTTCATTAGAGCAATTTTCCCTTCTTACAAGGAGCAAGAAGCTTGGAAACTGCATGTGTGGTACCTGGAATCCGTGCAACACTTTTACGTAATCCCGAGACACATCGAGATGACCTCGAGTTGAACGCATGTTTCATATCCCGTCATATGTGGGAGCGCTCATCACCTTACCCTAACTAGAAAGACATCTTCCTGGTTCTATCCTAAGGGCAAACTACACCAGGGCATTCCAATTCCAGTTGGGATGTATCGCAGGTTCGGGGGCGGGGCTTCTGGTGTGTTTCGACCTGTTTTGATGATGGGAAACCTGGAAGCGACAGTAGCGCTTCAATCAGCAGCATGGTAAATACCTGGCTGATACCTAACTTTGGTGACGAGGATGGCACCGCTCTGACGGTGTCGTCGGCCCCTTGGCGAAGGTCAAAACAAGCTTCGAGGCACAGGGTGTGTGCAGTGCCGAGCAGACCTGCGTTTCAGATCCATGAAGAGCGGCAGCAACAGGTCGGCAAAACTTGCCTCCCCAGGTTGGAACCATGCGGGGCAATTGATCCGCCGCCTTGTCAGTTGTCAGGCTTACCCAGGGAACGGCCACAGGAGAATGCCGTTGCTATTTCTGGATTGCATGGTTTTGCGGTACTTTGGAATACAGCACATACATCGGTCTGTCCCTCACTATGGCCTCTTCAGGGCCCAAACGGCAAGACTGCAGCGGAAGTGCTGTGACATGACCACAAAACGATCGAAGTTTGGCGCTAGGTCGTCCATTTAGCGCTCCGGGTTTTAGAGGACGCCACGTTCCAGAATCTTTCCAGAATGCCCAACGCAACAAACTAGATATATAAAAACTGGCTCCAAGCAACAGCCCAGGACATCGCTGCGCAAGTATCCACCTGCCCATCTGCACCCTCTCAGCATCTCAGCATCCAAGTCACACGCAATCCTCTTTTTGCCTATTGCAAGGACTGTCTTCTATCTTACACAATGCATAGCATCTCAACCGCCGCGGCCTTCATCACGGCACTAGCCGCCATCGCATCCTCCGAGGAGCTCAAAGCCAGCGATGTCCCCCAAGCATGCACAACCATCTGCGGCCCCATCGTTACCTTGACCAACACGTGCGATATCGACCCCAACATAAATAGCACTCGACGTCGTGGGATGCTTCTTCGACGCGACGCTGAAGGCGATACCAACGGAGTGGAAGAAGACGGGCCGGATGAGGCGATCGAAGCGCAGTGCATCTGCAAGAACACCAGCTTCAATGTGGGCCGTGTCGCGGCTCTTTGTGCAGCGTGTCTTGTGCAGAATAAAGGCAAGACGGAAGGTGAGATATACTATTCCTCCACTCAATTCAAGCCCCCGTTTCTCCGTTTCCTGACAAGTGAATTTCCAGATATGAGCAGAATCATGTCGCAGTGCAGTTTCACATCGACGACATACGTTCCCGCTGCCACGTCGGCCGTGGCGGGCGTGACTGTCCAGGCGACGAAGCCAGCCGTGCCTACTGGCGTTGGCTCTAACACTGCGAAAACGTCCGGCACCGCGGCGCCCAGCGCGACGAAGGCGGTCCCAGGAACATCAGCTAGCACGCCGTTGCTCGGCGGGCTTAGATATAGGATAGTGGTAGCAGCAGTTCTAACCTTTGCCTTCGCATCGTTTCTATAATTAGCCCGGGATGGATTTGTATTTCGGTATTGCTAAGCTATTCCCCCACTAAGCTCGGGCACACTCCAACTATCACAATAACATTGGCCCTGTCCATGTGCCATTAACCTTGATGCCGTACACGAGCTTGCCCTGACTCCAGTACACCAAAACCAATGAATCGTCAAAACATGACACCGCCAGCGTCCCGCGTCCCTCATCAACCAGTTGCAAGCCCGTTAGGTTCTTGTAAGTAGGTTCCACCTGAGAACTATCCAAGACGTTTCCCGTCTGGTGTATTTCTGTGATGCTCCCGCCGTGGGTATCCGCATACAGCGCATGGTATTCGAACTTGCGCGGGTGTGCGCAGGCCGTCAACGTTATGTTTCGACTCCAGTATGCGTTACTCTCTCGTAGGCTCCAAGACAATGCTTTGAATTGGTATGAGAAAAAGGCACTTAGGATACTATTATGAATGAAAGAAGCCAAGCGAAATAAAATAAAATATAAAATATAAACAGGAGCAGGAGACTTACGTCCGAACCACGTCGTTGCATTCCACCACGTTTGCAGTAATGACTCCGCATCCCCGAAGAAGACAACATATTGTTGTCCAGGCATCTCGGCCGCGGCCATGGTTGATAAGGTCTCGTCGTTAGTGCTAAGCTTTGATACGGATGTGATAGTGACATCCTCAGTCAGGCTCTTATAGCTCAGCGTCTTTCGGACGATGCCTCCGCTAGTAGTACGGTAGTAGAGAACCATGTCCTGGGTACCGGTCTCGTTGCGCTGAAACGGTGAAACGGCCAGCGCGGCCTCGTTGACCTCGACCTTGTGCATGTCGTACCGCTTCTAGCCTCTACTACAAATTCAGGGTTAACGCACAAATAGCAACCTCGCCGCCTTCCTAGGAGACCCCTCCTTTCCCCGCATCATCATGAACGCCACGCAAGGCGAGAAGATCATCCGCCTCCAAAACCTCTTCAAGACGTACTCCTCCCTCGGCTTCACCAAGATGTCGGACCGCCCCGTCGCCGTGGATGGCATCTAGAACCGGTTGCTCAAGGCCTTTGACATCCAAGGCGGCTCAGACTGCGATCCCGCCGACACCCATACCCCGTGTTTGCCCTACAACCTTGATGACTCGGGCAAGCGTAGCAGCTGGAGTAAATGGGGATTCTTTTCGCCGGGTCTGGAATGTCCGCAGGGTTGGACGACAGCAACATCGATAAGCTACGGGATGACGATAACTGGACCCGAGAAGTCGGGCTTGGAAGGGGCACTCTCCCTTCTTGATGTAGGCGAAACCGCAGCGATGTGCTGTCCTGTGGGAATCCCACTCAACCGGGTGTCCCTTCCAGTCCTCGACCGTGCTTGCATATTAGACGAGTTCAAATCGGAGTATCAAGTAATTCCCTGCTACGGTAACAGTGGTATGAAGACATTCACAGTCACTATTAGTTCCTACACATCAGTGTCGCTGTATACGGTTGCCCCTGTCGTACAGCTGGTCTGGCAACCAACCGATAAACCGACTTCTAGCATCACGACTCCCGACGAAACAAACACCAGCAGTGATATTTCTAGCAGCTCAGCTACCGGCAGTTCAGCTATCAGCAGTCCACCGAGCAGCATTTCACCCAGCATCAGCCCAGTCAACAGCAACTCGGCCAGCAGCAACTTGGATACCAACGGAGAAACTCCTAGCATTTTAACCCACAGCCGCCCAACTGCTAATACGATAACCGGAGACGGAACGACAGTTATACTCGGCTCAAGGCAGACCGTATCTATCGCCACTAACGATCACCCACCAGGAATGTCCTCAGCAGAGCTAGCTGCGATTATTGTCTGCAGTTGCATCTTTGCAATCGCCCTAGGGAGCGGATTTGGGATGTGGTATGCCCGCAAGAGAGTAAGGAATAAGAAAGCCGCCTCAAAGATTCAGGATAACCAAGAGAAGGCCGCGGAGAAGAATACAGACCAATATCACCGCCCTCGTAGCTGAGTTATCGGGGATGAGCCAGACAAGAGGTTTGGCCTGGACTAAGACGAATGCTGAATACCTATCGCACATGAAGCCAGTTTCAGTTTTTTCGGGGAGCAAGCAAGGATGGGAGAGCGGTTCTAGCTCAGACTTTGATATCTCGTCATGGGGGACTATCATGAACTCGATGTCAGTTAATCAATCAGGGTGGTTTATAGGGACATCGTGTCGCATAATGTCAGAGCGAGATTCAAGACAAATTCGGGCATAAAGCAGTTGACCCCAACTGCCGCCAATCATTGCCACTGGCTCAAGAGAAGCACAAACACTCTATCTCGCAGCTCCATCTGCCCAACCTCACCCGCCTGAGACTCACGCATTGCCGTTCAGCATCATATCCTACACCAACACCTGATCACAGAACAGGTTTCGATAAACGATACCTACTTCTTGGGCACCCATCAAGTGTCCTCTCTCTACGCGTAACTTCGCCCACCACAAAGCTCGAGCAATTCAAGTATCATACCCAGTAACCAGCACTCATTGCCATCAATACCCCCGTTCACTCATGCACTCACGTCGCTAGGAGGAGTTTAGCAGCGTGATTATTTTCGTACGTTTCGTCAAACACCATGAACGTGACCCGGCTGTCCTAGCCAACCATCAGCTTCTGTGGGTTGAGGATCACTTCAAGGCACAGAATATGCGGCAACCCGACGAAGCGATCTGGCCACCCCAAAATGAAGACCGACGAACAGTCAGGGGGTTTAGTAGCGGGGGATCCATACCTCGGTGATAAAGAGTCAACCCTCTCCGCCTTAACAATGGTCGCTCCCGGTCAGTTCTCATGACCAATGAATCTCGTTGGTTGAACCTGGCGAAATGGCATGACGCGGCATCACCTCGCACATACATTTATTGGTGGATCGAGAAGTGAAAAGGGTCAGTGGCTGATGTTGTGGACCGCCAATATCACTGCTGATTGCCATGATTTCAGGCTCTCATCTCAATGCTTATCTTCAACGTGACCCCAGGGTTATACGCTCGCGAGGCCGTCTTTGCGAGCCAGTCAGATGAATTCATTTCTGTGAATCTACTGGATTAACCGTCCCGCCAGAACGGGTGTCACCATCTGGAATACCACAAGTCTCTTGGCCGAAACCAATCCTGAGACAGCAGCTGGCGCCCGTATGACGTCCATGGTTGCCCTCGTCCTCATCGGGAGCTGGCATTGCGCCCGGAACCCTCCATGAGTTTGCCTGTCAAATATGATAAGCCCCGGAAGCACGCACTCAGTATGACAGAAATGGTGCTGTGTACCACCTGTCGGTTTAGCGGCAGGCCTTCAGGACTCGACGGCGGGTCGAAGGACGGGACAGATGGATCACAACAGCTAGACGCTGCCCACAAACATTTCTCCACTCACGCAATCATTCCGACGGCGTGTGGGGTTTCTTTGCTCGCCGAAAACAGTGTCCACCACAAGGCGTCTCAGATGGTGGCGCAGTCGAATGCTGAAGAAATCAGGAACTAGGCACCTGGTAGGTAATCATATACGAGCTTCGCCGCATCTTTTGGATAGTCCAGGGTGCAAGCCCGAGCTGCTGCAAAATCTTATGGTCTAGCTTCTCCTTGCTGAGACAGCAAATTGATGAGATGTGCGGTGATAAGGCCGGGAAGGCCACGGTTAGTCCAGTCAGTCCTCTTCCCCTCTTCCTTGCCCGCCTTGTGGCCCCGCCAAAGCGGTAGATCGTTGGCTAGAACTCCTTGCAGTTCATTCCGCTCAAAGAGCGACGACCCTAATTTCTCGTCGGCAACATTATCTTGGGTTTCTACTCGAGAGTCTAGAGGTTTTGGCAGCAATGGCTGATGCCATCACATCTGGACCATCGTATGGACCATGTCCGACGTTTCCGACTCGGGCTCACCTACGCGGTATAATTTTGGCCCGCTAACAACTTCCTATACCTTCCCACCCAACTGCAACCGATGCGTCGGCCCGGATGAGATAGCCTTTGCAGATGAATCAAAACACGCACTTGTCTGCAGTCTTTACGACTCCCCGGATTGCTTTGACAGGCCCGACATGTGCCGCAATCACATCGTTGACGGTGCAGGAGACGGTCAAGCGTGGAGGAAATGGGGTTCTTCTCGCCAGGGCTGCGCTGCCCAGATGGATGGACGACGAACACACACATAAGTCACGGGATGAGAGATGCGGCTTTCTTCAATACTGCGCTTTCCCTCCTCAGTAAGAGTGAAACTGCAGCCTTCTGTTGCCCTGGAACGCTTGTTGTCGCCCCAGAGCAGGGTGATGAGATTCCACACCACCATGTCTGCACAGCGCCCATATTGATGAGCAGCCCGAATTATATGAAGGACTGCCCGGGAAATGTCGTTACCGTGAAGCCTAGGACGGACGTCGATGTGGCCTATTCGGTAGCTCCCATCATACAACTCGTTTGGCAGTCTACCGACTTGACAGAGACAGCATCACCGGTTCCCCCAACTACAGCCTTCAGTGCTGGGGCAGGTAGTGCATCCCGAGTTGCATCAGCCACCTCATCGGCCCCGCAGAAAACAACACGCACCGCGACGCCTCAACTATCCCCACAGGCGCAGATAGCACTGATCACAGTCGGCACTACCATCCTCGCTATCGCTCTGGGGCTTGGATTGGGGTTCGGATGGCGGAAATATCAGCGCCTCAGAGCGCAGCATCAGGGCGACGAGGTTGTGGAGAAAGATGGAAACGAAAGCCGTGCGATTCCCAACGAGATCATGGGGAAGGAGGCCCCCGAGCTCGACGCCATGACGCCGCCAACGGAGTTGCCATAGACATACTTGGGAACCGAGGGGATATTTGAGCTGGGCGCAGACGCGATCTCGCCTGTCTCCCCTGTGAGTGCGCCTCTCCTGTGACAGCAATGGGGAGCAAATGGCAACCCTTCCAGCCAGGCAGCCAACAGGGTAATTCAGGGAAGGAGGATCGGGGGTAATAACAAGCAGCTAGACCGGGATCTCTCCATACTCTACTTCACAAGGATATGATCAGTGGTTGTATTTGACGTCATGTCAAGGTAGCACCTATTCCAATCTAGGTATGCAGTTCGAAATAAGCATAAACAAACGCCATGTAATATGCCTCACTACCCAAGAACCCCTGAATGCAGTCGCTCTTTTCCGCTCTGGTATCCAAATATCCAAATGTACAAATGGTCTTGTGTCTTGCCCCCTTTACAGCATCAATGCACCTGCAGCGACAGCAGCCAGACCTGCGAAGCTGAAGCTGAGGGAGTTCCGTCCGGCACCGGACTTGCCTGTTGGAGTTCTACCTCCAGCAGGCCCCGGGCCAACATCCGTGACATCCGGGCTAGAGCCAGTGAATATGTTGGTTGGTTTGCGCGTCGAAGTGGCATCAAAGCCGGCGCCGATCTTGGTAGCAGAGGGGACGGCAGTGCAGTCGCCAGTAACAGAAGGCACAGCGTTAGCGCCAGACCCAATCGACACAATCTTGGAGCCGCAGTCAGCTGCCTGCGCAAGGTGCAGATTACGGTTGTCCTGGTCGTGCACGACGTAGGCGGCGCGCAAGAACGAGTCGCCCAGCACGGGCTCGTCGTCATCCGGGAGCACGCCCAACACGCACAACCCGCTGACCTGCCAGATGAAGTCGGCGTATGACACGGCGATGCGCTTCGTGTTGAAGTAGAAGTCGACCGACCCTGACTGAGACGCTACCTCGCAGTCGACAACGTAGAAACCGCTCGAGGGGTCGAACTGTGCTGTGGGGAACGTTTCGCCAAAGGCCTGGAAGATGGGGGTTGGCAGACGGCTCAGGGTGCCGCCCGAGTCGGGGAACACGGTGATCTCGATCTCGCCAGAGCGGTCGGATGTTCCGTCCGGGAGGGTAATACCCACACCCGTCAGCACGATCCAGTACCGGTCAGCACCGCTCTTGATCCGCGAGGGGCTAACCATAGGGAGCTTCTCGAGCTTGCCCACAAATTTGCCCGTGTCTAGTCCACCGAAAATAATGGCGCCCTCGGGCTCTGTCACGCCCCGCAGGTCAAGACTGAAGGCGCGCGACTTGATGACGCCCTGGGACTTCATAGTATCAAGGACGAATGGGTATAGATCGGGGTCTTTGGGGTTGATAGCCGGCGAGAGGCCGAGGATGCCCAGTGGGATGTCATGCGACTGGAAGCCGACGCCGAGGATCTGTTGGGTGATCTGGACGGCTGCGGAAAACGAGGGTCAGCGATCGCGGGAGACAAAAGGGGCGACGCAACTTACTGCCAATGGCGACGGTATCTCTGATATACTCAATGCTAACATTGCCTTTGCCGTAACTGAGGACATCGGCGAAGCCGGTCGCATTGAGGGTCTTGCTCTTTTTGTAGTCGAACTGCGGGTACTTCTTGCACTCCTCCGGGATGTTGGCCGTTGCGCAGGTCGGGTTGACCCAGAGGTCGGGCGAGCCGGTATCGAGGATGAGCGTCAGGGTCTGCGCGGGGGTTCCGATCGAGACGTCGATGCAGTACTGCGTGCCCAGTCTGTGGTTGGCGACTGGTGCCTCGAATTGCCGGCGACGAAGACTCGGGAGGCCCGAGATGGCGTTGACACTGGCCCGGACGAAACCGTCACCCCGCGTGATGACGGAGCGCGGTCGCTGCGACTCCACCGCCGCGACCGCTGGCGACAGGAGCGCCAAGGACAGAGCGAGTGGCAGCATGCTGTCGTCCGGTGGGCTAATCAATACAAAGAAAATAATCAGTCCAAGTGAAGAGACACCCGCGTGGCGCGCAGCCTCAGAAACGCCATGATGCGTCGATATATACCGGACGACATCATCAGCCAGCCAAGAGAAAGCTTGCAGCTCGCATTTGCAACCTCCATTCCGCATTGGATGGCGGCTGGGGAGCGCGACCGGGTGTCTCTGCCGGGGTACTCAGCCGCAAACCGGCGAGCAGCAGGCCAATGAATGCGTCTCTTGTCCGCCACGAGTGGCAGGAGCCCCGTCCAAGACAAATTCCCATGACAAAGATGAGATTATTGAGTGGCCCAGCTGGAAGCAAAGCGCCAAGTAGCCCCTTACCCCCTGTGCCCGCATCAAAATCACGAATGGCCGGGGGTAGGGCCTAGACTCTCTCCAAAGCCAAACGCCGCCACAACCCCGCGATTTTGGTTCGCTCACGCACTTTCCAGGACCAGAATCCTGCTTCGACGGTATTGCTGACAGCAGGTCACACAGCAGGCGTGCGCATTGCCGGTTGTCTGGACAGGAGATGACTGGCGATGCGGTGCTACGGTGTTGCAGCCCGAACAGTAGCGTTTGCGTAACACACCAGCACCGCAGATGGCACAAACATAGGGCCTCTGGGGGTTTCAAGTGATGCTAACCCCTTTGCGGTGGCGCCTGCAAGACACGTGTTGGGACGACTCTGTCCAGTACATTTCCCGAAATTTGGAGCTGGAGCTAAAGAGGCGCAGCCATTGGGTTGCAGAGCCGCAGCCCAAGAACGGGATGGGAGGCCTGCCAGGGTTTGCACACTTCCTCAACTGCGAACACGAGCGCCACGAAGGGTCAACATCGCGACATTTACTATCATCGGGTTGACCGGCTTTTTTTGGAGTGATAACACACTCCACAACCATCCCTTCGTTCCGTCGTGTTTACATCCCTCACATTTTTCCTGTGCACAGACATACACCAACTAGGTAATTACGTACACAACTGCATCGGAAAGCGCAAACGACGTCTCCGGTCAAATGCCCGCTCGATCCTAGCCATTCTCGAGTGCTCTTTGGTAATCAAATTCTTTGCACATGGACAGTACACCACCTCAACACTTCGAGTCTGGACCCGCCGAGTGGCCTCGCCGGTAACGACCAGCTTCGGCTCATCAAGCCGAGCCGCTACCTTGAATCGTACTGAGACTTGCGACCTGAACTGCCCTGGAGTGATTTCATTTATTGTAAAAATGCATTTTGTACATCTTGAACTGGATGTTTATCCCCGGATAAATATGTTCGTTGTTTTATCTTCCCTTGTAATCGCAGGTTTGCAGGTTTGTACCTCATCATCAACTCGTAAGCCATCAAACCGTGCTCGATGAAAGTAAGTACCCAGGTGTAGAGTATTTACCCTAAGTACTGAGTAGGATGAATCAAGAGCGGAGTCTTTTATTCTTCTTCGTCGTGTTGGTTCATCGTTTGTTGTGGCTGAAAGCTTGGATCTATCCGCGGGGAGTAGACCTGCATACTCATCAAGGTATCTAGCACTGACCAACGCGTTTGTCCAACCGGGTTTCCTGATATAGTAAAGGGCTAAGCTTTCCTTGGAATAGTTCTGTAAGACCATCATAGGCGGTGAATTTGACCCCTGAATTGGTGATCTTTTTGTTCTTGATATTGTTGCTAGTAAACAACAACTTGAAGCTTCCTCTTCTTTCAGAGAAGGGCATTTGGGCTGATTAGATACGGCTGGGGAAACACCTCTGTCACGTTACCAGCGGCCCGAGTGAGATCGTCCGAGACGGTGTATCATGCTGCTATCCGGATTCCGAGACTTGGCCATGGCACTGAGACACTGACACTGTGGCACTGTCAGGTGAGACCGAAATTCTGGCATAATGTCTTACAACTTCAGACAGGTGGCGAACTTTGGGAGGGAGAAGCGGAGGCATTGCCTGGGGTAAGACACCGGGACTTTTTAGTTCCATGTCGTGTATTCGACTTGAAGGGAGAAAACGATAGCGCTATTGCCCTAATCTGGGAGGGGACGGTGGTATGAGGTTGACACTCAACCCACAAATCATGCAGCTGTGGCTGATGTGAGAACAGCCGTGTGTTCATAAACTCAAAGCAAAGGGTTGCTGCGCAGAGTCACATCCCGGGACGTTGACTTTTGCGGACGGGAACGCCAAGGCGGGAGCCAAGTCAGTCCATTGAAACCCAAAACGATAAAAACGGCTGGCTACTAATGCCGCACTCAAAAGGTAATGACGGCACTACTTTGGCCAGTAGCAAGTAGCAATTGAGATATAAGTTGCTGCGCATGTTAATATTCAATGCCGTAGGTCGATGATCTGCGCAATGCCGCATGTGCAGGTCGCTCCTGTGGGTGTGTGGATGCAGAAAATCCCCGAGCTTGACAGCGAGCGGGGAACGCTGCTCCGGCCCTCAAATTCTCCCGTCGGGCAGCTGGCAGAACAGCCAAGCCAAGTCGCACCCGCTGCAGGCTGCACAACCCGCGAAATGAACGAACATCATTCCAGAAGACATTGAATGCCACGGCAGCAGCAAAGTACTTGTTCCTCCTGGAAGCGAATTTTCTTACTGATGGATATGCCCTCTTTTGAGAAAGAGAAAACAGTTTATGCAAAATGATGGGTTGGGCGAGCGGTGTGCTGACTCCCCGTCTAAATATAGAATCAATAATTCTCGAATGGGAATGCAGGCCCTAGGGGAGCGGTCTTTTTGCTGGGGCTTCCAGCACAGGCTAGCTGGGTGCTGTCCGCAGTGGGCCTCATTCCTTGCGGCCCACTCCAACGTTCCTTTTGGTCGGATGACCGTGAGAGCTTGCGATCCTTGGGCCGATGCTGTCAACGGCGCGATTCGGGTAGCGGTGGGTTTACGAGGCCACGAAAGACATTGGAAGTATTTTGGGGTGGTTCCGGTTTCACTGAAAGAGCAAACGAGCGGGACTTGGGGCGCTGGCTGACGGGAAGGCGGTGCATCGATCCAGAATTGGCGTCTTTTTGCGGATTGGTGAGAAGCACAGGGCACGGCAGGGCTGGGGGGAAAGTCGGCGCTGGGCCCGAGGAACCGCCAATGCTTCCCACAACCAGCTTAGCACCACAGCGATCTTGATGAGCAGCGCTTCAGCGGGGCGCTGGCCTGGAGACCAGTGAGCACACAATCTCCGGGTCGCTGCACTGCGGCTGTCAACTTGCAAATGCGGGAAAAAGCCACGGGGCTTGCTTCTGGCTGCGTCCATTGGCATGTCTCAGCTGTCCACGTGGACGCGATGGGCGCTGGTCCGCGCGGTCTGGGCGCGGACCGTGTTGCCAGCGTTGTTGTGGTGTTGGGTGCCCGAAAAAAAGATACAAAAGATATTTGGGGCTCGAACAGATACGACGATGACGTTCGGCGAGCATTGCGGGAACAGCTATCGTCTGACGGGCTGCGTGTGGCCGCGAGCTTACTGCCATTTGACATCTCACCACAGAGACCCACCCGAGATTCTGAGAAGTCAGGCGCAGGTCATCTCAGCCCGGAAATTTCCCAATCTCAGACCCCCTCGTCGTCTGCGGCCACTCAGGGGGCGGATGTCCAGTCGGGCACAGCCACTCCTAACAAGGGTTCCGGCGCGCTGAGCTGGGGAAGCAAAAAAACAAATAACATTTTAAGAGGACGAGCTGCCACACCGTCTGAACGCCGCACCTGTTCTTCCAATCTTCAGATTTCTTACCATCCAAACGATCGGATTCCGGTTCTTGGACACGGATTTTTACTCAAACTGCAGAATGGAGTCACTGAAGAGACTAGCGAGCGTGCGGCGGACGCCGGCATCGAGTTCCACCACAGCACCGGCTCCGATGCTTGGTTCGGTTACGGAATCGCATCCCGAGACATCAGCGGCCCCACGCCACTCCGATGAGCTCCCGGAGCCGCCCCGGATCATGGTCGAGCGGGCCGAGAGCATCATTGTCGACATTTCGGACCCCAGCGCCGCCATGGCCGCCGCCGCCGCAGAGATGATGGTGAGCTTGGTTCGACGAGCAAAGAGCACCCGCGAGCCACGGCGCCCACGTCGATCACCCTCCACCGCGGCCCCGGAGCAACTCGCGCGGCCCCGCAGCCTCGACTTGCCCTCGCATCCCGCTGTCCGCCCGATGCCGCAGCGGCGCGCGACCGTCAAGGAGGAAGAGACTCGTGGCAAAGACCGACCTGCGACCCCGGGCACAGGCCTCAAGAAGCGCCCCAGTCTTCGCGACCGCCTCAAGTCCCTCCGCGGACGACCCGCCCCCATCATGCCGTCTACCATGGAAGAGCCTGCGCCCAAGACCCCAACCGACGCGCACTTCGTCCTCCGCCCAAAGCGTGGTGCCCTCGATCTGTCTAGCGTGGCTGCCTCGCTGCAAGTCCCTCGCGACAGCCAAGACAACACCGCTCCCGCTGAGCCCCTGCAGCGCTCCTCGACCGAAAAGACTTCCCACTCTCTCCCCACCGAGGAGCGCAGCGAGCGACGTGAGCACCGCCCCGTCGTCCTTGTCGACGCGCCCTACCCTTCGCCGCCGCTTTCCAGCCCCCGCCAGAAGGGCGAATGCACCCGCTGCCACTCCAAGCGCGTGCAGCGCGAACACTCCGTCCACAAGCTCACCGGTGAACTCCCGCCCCGCATCGCCGTTCACAGATCCCCCTCCCTCGACGAGAAGCGTCCCGACCCTCTTGACGACTACACCCTCTTCACCCGCTCCGCAGCCTCGGACAAGCACGCCGAGGCCAACGCCTACAGCGGCAGCGGCCTCGGCCTCTTGCAGCCTGGGAGTTCTTACAGCGATAGCAGCAAGAAGGGACACACCAAGGCGGCGCCAAGCTGGGCGAGTTATCATGATGGGGACAGCGACGAAGAGAAGATCCAGGCCCATCGCAAGTCAACGCTGCAGCCGTTAATTGCGATTGATCAGTCGAAGAACGGGCTTGGCTACACGCAACCGCCAGGGATGAAGAGGCAGAGGAGTGTCGCGCAGAGGATCGTCGATAAGTTTCGACCATCGAGGACGCGATCGGTCAAGCCGGTACAGAGGGTTTTGACTGCTTGAGAACATGAGGCAAGGAGAGGTGATGCATTGGTACCTACGATCGTTTGATGTTTTCCTTTGTTTCAGCAGTACTGGCAGCAGGTGCGGGGATGTGAGATGATAATACCTGATTTTGGTTTGCCACAACAACAGACTGTACCTACCTTGATTTGTTCAACCTCGAGAAGCAATTGGCGGATGTGTCTTGGATATCATGGGCGGCGTTTGGTTTGCGAGTATAGCGTCTTGTATTTTATCCACTCATAGATGAAGCATATCTGCATCTTTTTCACCATACAGGCAAGAACGCTCCTCTTTTTCTATTGTGTGCGCCCTTGATCCTTGTCACCAGCACAGGAACGGAACCTTGGGCATGCAGGTTGCGGATATGCATGTAAGAACGCATGTGATGACAAGCTACGAACTCAGTAATGATGCGAATCTTAAACTTCAACTGAAGATATTGTTAGTTGGGGACTTGAGATTAGTATGATCAAATAGGTTGGCAGTAGGATCTAACAATTCAATATGATGCCGGCCGAGGTGTTCCAGCATGTCTCCGCCACACAACGGGACGCAGAAATCGAGATGCACCTTTGGGTTCAGCTTCTCAATGCCGGTTCCGAATGGCTACACGTCTCGAAGAGCGAATAATCCTAATCTCTTCAATGGGAATAGCCTCGTGTCTGCGCCACGCCAAAAGCCGGGAGTCACAGCACTTGATCCCCTTCCTGGAGGGCCTCGTTGCCAAGCCTGCTGCATCGCATAGTCGAGTAGCCACTCGACAATCCGAACCGGCTCAAGGTGATGAAGACCATTCTGGGCGGTAGATTAGACCCGAATATTTGCTTGCCCGACTATGGAGGAATTAGCTGTGTTATGCCAAAGGAGGGTGCGTTGAACTTGGCGGCGAGGAGGGGAGACGCAGCTATGGCCAGGGTGTTGCTGGAGCGGGGGGCGAGGAGCTATGGAGGCTAGAGACCGTCAGAATGCTGAGCAGATTGCTCGGGGGAATGGCTTTGAAGAGCTTGCGAAGTTGCTGGCAGGGAGAGATCAGTCGGCTGCTCTTTCCAGGCTGGCTTAAGCGATGTTTGTTTTGGGGCGTTGACATAATTCAATGAGCGCATAATTTCATGTCAAATCAGGCCGTTCTTTGGGCTGTCGTAGCAGAGGGATACATGTCCACATGGTGATGGGGTGCCTGTTCGAGTACCATACAGATAACTTGGGAAGGTGCACACATGTCTGTGGCTCCCTTGGAAACCCACGGTGAAGTTTCTCAAGCGGCGGCCTGCCTGGAGAGCACCGAACATGGGATGAACGAAAAGGAAGAATATATACCTGGACCGCGGGGTACTCTTTCAACCAACAACAGTAATCAGCTTCGGCTGTGGTGTAGTTGGCCATGCTGGTGCTCCTACACCCATGATATCTGGAACTATACACCTTCCCAATGGAGTGGTGGTTCGCAACTGCCGCGGTTCGAATCTCGGGGGAAATTCTTTTGAGCCTTTTGATCTTTTTGTTTGACCGTCATCTTTTGGTTTCCTCATTCATGGAAGTGCTCTATTCTCCTGGCCCTGCGAGGTCCTTTGTTCTTGCACCGAAACGGGTTGAAAAATGAGCATAAACTGGCAGATCTCAGCTTATCCGCCAGAGCCATAAAAATACATAAGAAACAGCTCCAGCGCATGAAGAATAAGAACCACCCCGCGTCATGTGAGTTCTTGACAGCAGGTCAATTGGAAATCGACTCACCTCTTGAAAGCTCGGCCGAGGTGAGACAGTGTGGCCCGTGCGCGAAGACAGCAGTGGAGCCTGGATCTAGGGCAGAATTACGCGGCTTGTTCTTGACAGCGATGTCAGCAGGAAACACTTGGCCAAAATCTCATCCGCCAGTTTTTTGGAAACCCCAGCGATGCAAGCCCATGAACTCGCCGTCGAGGCGGTCGCATCGCGGATGCGACAGCTGTTCGAAACGCGGACGCCGTTCAGAGTTTACCATGGTTCCACAAACAGCACCCGCCGCTCGCAGCGCCGCCTGGACAACACAGTCGACACCAGCGGTCTCAACCGCGTCCTCAATGTCGACACGGTAAAGAAGGCGGCGCTTGTGGAGCCGAACGTGGCAATGGATGCCCTGGTCGAAGCCACCCTCAAGCATGGTCTGGTGCCTCTCGTCGTGATGGAGTTTCCTGGCATCACCGTGGGCGGTGGCTTCTCCGGAACGTCCGGGGAGAGTAGCTCATTCCGCTATGGAAGTTTCGATTCTACCATCAACTGGATTGAGATGGTGCTGCCTAACGGCGACATCGCCCGGGCCTCCAAAACTGAGAACCCCGATCTCTTCTGGGGAGCCGCTTCGGCGTTCGGCACGCTCGGCGTTGTCACTCTGCTCGAAGTGCAGCTTCGAGAAGCCAAACAATATGTCCAACTTAACTACCGACACGTTAAAGACTTCAACGACGTGGTCAAGATACTCCAGCACGAAACTTTAGACGGAACGCCCAACGACTACGTCGATGCCATCACCTTCTCCCTCACCTCAACCATAATCTGCACCGGCCGCCTCGTCGACACCCTTCCTCTCAACAGCTTCCCACAGCGATTCCTCCGCGCCCGCGACCCCTGGTTCTCCGTTCACGCCCAACGCATTGAGAAACACCTTCTCGCCAACCCTCAAACCCTCATGCAGACTGACTTCATCCCCATCCGCGACTACCTCTTCCGCTACGACCGCGGCGCCTTCTGGACCGGCTTCTACGCCTTCCGTTACTTCCTCACCCCCTTCAACCGCATCACGCGCTTCCTCCTCAACCCCTTCATGCACACGCGCGTCATGTATCGCGCGCTGCACCAGAGCGGCCTCTCAGACTTTCACATCGTACAGGACGTCGGCGTCCCGTACTCAACCGCAACAGACCTAGCTATCTGGCTTGACGAGAACCTTGATATATACCCGCTCTGGCTATGCCCCCTTCGAACGCGCCGCGATGACGGCGAGGCCGCGCATCATGGCCTGCATGCTGAGTTTGCCGACGCGGAGCGCACGCCGGAGGTTTTGCTTAACTTTGGAGTTTGGGGGCCTGGATCGTACAGCAGAAGGGAGTGTGTGAGGAAGAACAGAGAGCTTGAGGCTGCGGTGCAAAGGCTGGGAGGGAAGAAGTGGTTGTATGCACAGGCGTTTTATACTGAGGAGGAGTTCTGGGCGCATTATGATCGGGCGGCGTATGATGAGCTGCGAAAAAGGTACCATGCGGGGCATTTGCCGAGTGTGTATGATAAGGTAAAGGTGGATGTTGATGCTGAGGAGGCGGCGGCACTAGCGTCGTGGGCTGCGTGGGTGGTGGCGTTTGTGTGGAGGGTGTGGCCGTTGGCAGGGCTGTATGGGGTCTATAGGGCGGTGCTGGGAGGGGATTATCTGCTTCAGAAGAGGCAAGCCGAGCCGGTGGAGGTTGGGGACAACAAGAAGAGGGCGTGAGCTGTACGAGTAAGTCGGAGAAAGCTGTTGCAAAACACTGGGATTTCTCAGCATATCAAAAAGCCAATTTTATTCCCCAATACCCTCTTTTCGATATCCTTATCCATCGGACCCCCCCTGTTCATCCTGAACTCATCAGTAAGTCCCGCCAGCATATGGCTTCTCAGCCAACCCGGCCTTCCAGTTCTCTCCCTTGCCATCCCAATACTGCATCTGGAACTCGCGCAAGTCAACCCCCTGGTCCGGATCCAGCGTCACGGCGTTGATACTGAAATTCTTGACCGTCTGGCCCTCCCACACGTAACTTCCAAACGCGAACGTGTGGATACCGCACTTGTTGCAGAAGTGGTGGTGCTGCGCCTTCGATCCGAACTGGTACTCTGGAACGTCGTCCAATGATGTGGGGGAGAGGAGCTTGAATTGGTCGGGTTGGATGACGAGCGAGAGGCGGTTGGACTTGAGGCAGATGGAGCAGTTGCTGGTAGAGTGTGTTAGAGTTTTGGGTTGGAGAGGGGCGAGAGGATGAGAACTGGGGCGGCCTACCATTTGGATGCCTTGGGCTCGGACAGGTCGAGATCGACGGAGTAGCGGATGGCGCCGCAGTGGCAACCTCCGGTGTAGGTTTTGGTCGGGGATGACATGGTTCTTCAGTGACTTCGAGTTCCGACAAGTTATGGGAGCAATAGGTTGTTGTTGACTCAAGCACTTGCTAAGTTCTTCACTGATGATGGCAGGTAGAGAAGAAATACTGTCAACGGGAGGGGTTATATTTTGTGGGGTGAAAACCGACTGTCTTACTGGCTCGGTGCAATTCACGGTGCGCCTCGGTGCATGCAGACAATGAATTGTGTGCGACGAATCTGGGCACACACGTGACGTTGCTCGCGCTGGCCCAGGCTCGGTTCAGTCGCTGTTCAGGATTCGCTCAGGCTGGCTCACCTTTGCTCACCCTAATTACCATTTTTGGCAGATTGCGGGAATCGCTTTAGACTTACAGGGCCTTACAGTAATACCCTAACTAAATTCCTATTATTGAATAAAGGCTCCCTCTAACTTATATCCTCCTCGAGAACTGCTACGTCGGATCCCGCCGGCCCAGAAGATAGCCTCCAAGGTTGTCACACAAGGCCGTAATTGCATTGGAGGCAATTTGGTATGCAACAATGCAGTAGCAGGTTGGCTCCACTCAGCTGTGCGTTGTGGATTCGGTGGCATGAAGCCGCATTTGACCTTGGCTGCAGTGCTGCAGTGCTTGGATAGGGCAGGCGCTCCGTCCGACCTTGTTGGACAATGAACGAAAGACCCAGCATGACTTATGCCAGCCGAGTCTCGTGTCAACGCCTAGGCCCTAACCCTTTGGCACACCTCTCGCTCGAAACTGACATCCTGCCTAACACTGCTACCCAACTTCCAGGCTACCCCATTATCCCCCTTTGATATCCTCAAAGCTAAAGGCTGGGTAGGATATCCGGCAGGACAATTCCAAGTCTTGAACCTCCACCCCAAACATGGCATCGATTCAACAATGGTTGCTCTTCTCGATATTCTTAATCGGCATCGAGACCATAAATCTTTCACAAGGAGCCACGGGGGGCCCGAGCGGCCATGGACAGAGTTTCAAGATCGTGTTGATAGAGCCATCAGATTATGGAATTTCGGTCTTTTGGTGAATGGAATGGAGAAATACAAGGACGCGGAAAAATTTCTTCAAAAAGCTGTCGAGGTTTATGGATCAGCACTGAGAAGCAGTGACACTTACCAGTGCTACAATTCTTGGACAGGGGTGGATGAAGACGCGCTAAGGGTAATGGGTGGGCTTGTCGATACCAAAATTGGCAACGGCCAGGTGGGCAGCAGTGAATGGCCAAGAGGCCGTTGTGGAGCTACTCTGGCCAGACACCGCTATTGTTGGCTGCAGAACAAGGCCACGAGGCTGTTGTTGAGCTAATTCTTGACAGAGGTGGCTCTATCAGGACAAAGGGCTACTCTTACGGTGGCAAGTCAGCGCTATCCTGGGCTGCGGAGCATGGGCACGGGGCTGTGGTGAAGTTACTGCTTGATAGAGGCGCCTGGATCATGATGGAGGACTACAGTCACCGAACACCGATATTTTGGGCTGTAGAGAATGGGCATAAGGCTGTGGTGGAGCTACTGCTTGACATGGGTGCCTCTATCGAGAATGCGGATCCGACATCTGGCCAGACACCGCTATCGTTAGCTGCAAAGCAGGGGCATGAGGCCGTTGTAAAGCTACTGCTTGAGAGAGGCGCCTCTACTGAGATAAAGGATAGAAAACCTGGCCAAACACTGCTATCTCTGACCGCAGAGAAGGGGCACGAGGCTGTTGTGGAGTTGCTGAAAAGAAATGTTAGAAAGAGGGGGTTCTAGGGCCCTATTATCTGGTTAGGATTATTGATTGTTGACGGTCTCCGGAGACGAGGAAATCTTGGTGAAAGTTCGAAGTAGAATGATGCGTGGAGAGGTGACGGAAGATAGAGTGAATGTGTTGTAGGTAAAGGTATTTATATGTTATGCAGTGGATGATGGAGAAGAGTGTGGGAGAGACTACATGTAAAAACAATCTCCAGAGTCAAGCAGCAGGCTGATTTGGTGCCGCTGCAACTTGTGCCACTCCGACCCTTATTGGCGGATTCCAAATGCCCCCGTCTGTGTTCGTCCACCTCTCGAATGGAAATAGAGATGGGAAATAATATATTGTTGCGAGGCAGTACCCCACAGGTGCGGCCCACAGGTCTCTGCACAGGGTCCAACCTTTGCCTTACCTCCAGCCGAGGCGCAGATGGCTTTTTCTTCCTTCCTTCCCATACCAGCAGTTAGAAATTCATGTTTTGTTCTGTCCCATCACCTATGCAGACATATACATATGTAACCCCAGAAATTCAGTCGGTTGGTGCACTCCTGTTGTGCTTCGACCCCGCAACATCATCGCCGCCAGTGGCAATACATTCTTATCCTCTCGGAAAATCAATACAGGTGGAACCCTTCAACAATCCTCCTCATCACTCTCATCGGGCATCTCACGCTCAGCGAGCCGCTTGAGCCGTGGAGTCTCGGCGGCGATCCTAGACTTGCGAATCATACCGCGGCAGTCATTAACGAATTTGTGAAGCTCCTGAGAGAAAATCTGGATCGAAAGAACTTGGCGAACGAGTCAAGAGCATGGCGACCATCGACAAAACTGCCATTCAGCCGGTCACGAAAAAAAGAAAACCCTATACAACACAGTCTCAAGCTGTTCCCCCTCAATTAGCCGCCGCAGTTGTCGGATCACTCACTAATCCCAGTTCCTCTCCCCGAGATCCACCGGGTGTCCATTCTTCAGATCCTCCATGATATCTTCAATCTTCCACGGCTTATATATATCCCGGCAGATAGTTCAGGGGAATAGAATCATCATCCTCCATCGGCACCACTTTTTCCTGCTCTCCACGATCATACACCTCATACCAATATCATAACCCCACACCACACCCAGCTGGGAAGCTTTGGTTCAGCCTTTCTCGGGTTAGCCTCCACGTTAGTCTAATCCTTATTCTCGTTTCGGCAGGGAAAATGTAAACAAATGGGGACGGGTTTGGTACCAGGTGACCAATATCGGATTTTCCAACCAAAGCATCAACAAGGCGTTATTGGGTTCAATGGGTGTTAGATAAAATGATTTAGCTAATGAGACTTTTAATATTTTGTAATAATATCTCGGAAAGAAATAACCAACCGTTCCTCTGTGTAGGTTTGTAAAGGATCGTTTCTGGATGCTATTATAGCTGACCAGCAAGAGGATTTGGTTCTACCCTTAAGAGAAAATATTAGCCCACATCACTCTCAAACCATTCACTCCGCCTTATCCCGCTCTCGGCCTCCTCTGTTTCTGTCCGGAGCCATTCCTTCACCCTTTCCAACACTATGGCACCGCTTTATGTCGCTAGCTCCGCGTCGGCAAACGCAGCGATGCGGTACGCCGACGCTCTCAAGGACCTAAAACGTCCCTGGCTGAAATCGCGCGTCGCTGCAAGTTTCTCGTGGTAGTAGCGGGTGCGAACAGCCCACTTGATCTCGGGATCAATGTTAATGTCTCGAAACTCCCATTCAGGCAGCTCGGAGTGTGGATCATCGCTTTCATGTTGCTCCCCGGGACAAGCAGTGCTTACCCATATACTTCCCTTCCGCTCAAAGGTAAACTCGCTACTCTCGTTGTCAACTCGCCACCGTCCGGATGTTCTCGGATTCCAGTTGTCCCCAGCACCTGCACTCGGCTTCCGGATGACCGACTCGGTCCACGAGATCAGCGTCTCCCAGGGCGGTTAGACTTCGGACAGAGCAGGCCCTGCCATCCTGCCGTACCCCCTACTCTCTTCGGCCTGCGATTCGGGAGAGCTGGCGCGGAGCTCAGGCTAGTAGATAGCAGCAAACATGAGTACCTCGGCCCGTTCCCACAGCGGAACCGTGAGGTCGACGCACCGTGGCTGGCCGAATTTAACCCTTCTGATGTCATCTTTGCAGACGAAAATGTGGCCATAGGCCTCTTCTAGCCGACGTTGGAGGCTGACCGGTTTCTCAACCAGCCCGCCGTCCGCACAAGAAGATGAAATGCTTTTCTGAGCAAAACTCCGGTCCCAGCCATATCGAGACTTGTGGGCGATGCGGTAAATTTGTGCCATGAGAAGAACTTGGTCGCCCTTCTCGTCATTGTCCGCTTAGTTGATGCTGATCTGATCGATCCAGAGTGTGAGCACGGCCTCCTCTTGGCGAAGTTATCGGAGGGCTTCATCGAGAGACGCGGTAATGGCTAGCGACTTATTTTGAAGTTGGATCTGGTGAGATTTATCCCCTAGGCCCCAGATATAGGACTGTGCGTTGAACGGCGGAGCGTTGTCGATCGCATGGCAACAAATTTCACCGATGAGCGGCGCGGAAAATTCGTTGGAAGGATGGAGATTATGTTGTGGACGAAATCTGAGCTTGGGGCGAAGTTTGCTGTTTGCTTTTGCTGCTCCATTGGGTGGCTTTTTTTTTGGGTCGTCTGGTAGGGCCACAAAAATACAGAAGCAGGTTACAATGGTGAAGATGAGTGCTACTGCAAAGATTTCTCCGAGCCTCGGGTGTCTTGGTGCTTCTTGTGGCGAGATCGTTGTTTCTCCCGTCTTGGGCTGGAGATTTGAGGAAGAGGACGTGCCTGGATGTTGCACGGGTATTCTAGAGCAGGTTGGGAGTTGCTCCCTTGCCTCCCTTCAGGATAACCAATGGCGGGAAGGCGCAGCCGGTAGTCTAACTTTGGCTAATCCGTACCTCAGCTTCCAAATGTCTTGTGGCCTTGTCACTTCAGGCAACACTGCAGCCGCAGGCAGGTCACTCACCAATCAGGCTCCCAATTTCATAAACTATTGCGGATCGAAGTGGTGAAAAAATGCGCAGTTTGTGGCGCTCATCACCCCCTTTCCGTCACAGGGTTTCCCTAACACACAGAAAACCTTACATCAACCCCGCTGCCTGATCCCAGCCTTCACCACCAAAACTTGCCTGGGTGTCTCATCCATTATGATGACAGCACCGGTAACCCGAACCCACAGTCCACTTGACTGATCAAACTGTCATTGACCACGCCCGTCACCTGCTTGGTGTCAAGAGTTTCACTGGAAGACCACTCCTCTTTCTTGACCTTGTCGTGCGAATGGGGGCACCCCAACAGTACCACAAGCATCAGTGTCCAAGGGCAGGAGCTTGCCATACCGACAAACTTTGCCAAAGCCCTCGAGAATGCCGCCGCCCACCATTGGCAATCACAGCTCCCCGACAACTCTCAAGCATGGCGTGGTTCTCCATTTGTCCAAAAGGAACAGCGTCGGCACGCAGCCTGGTCCTCTTTCGTCGACTTACATCAGCCATATACGTCAGTGGCGCACCCCCTCGTGATGTGCGAGATGCGTGAATACCTTTCTCTGCCGCTTCCAGTTTAGTACATGCAGATCAAGGAGGTCGCCAGGGCGTAAAGCCTGGCCGTCAACAAAAACCACCACTTATCACGAGGTTTTCACGAGGCGATAGATCTCCAATAATACAATGCTGGGGAGCTTTCCCACGTCTAACGCGCACCAGCTAACGCCATGCATGGACGACGTCGCTACTGGTTTCCAGCCCTCGTTGGCATAGCCGTGCCCATTGGAGTGATGGTATTCTACATTAAAATTTACCAGATCTGGATCCTCGGCGCCGGGTCGATCGGCGACATTCAAACGGGGCCAGCCAACGCCAAGTCAGTTTTCTGAGGGTGGTTCGTCATTGAGGTTTTCGCTCTTAGCCTCGCCGAGTACGGCCTCACTGGGACGGAAGCGGGCCTCCTCATGAACAGTCGATATTGGGACCCGACTCGGCGCCCCGACATGATCCAGCTGCATGCTGACAAGACGTGGAGCGGCCTCGGCGGGTGGGCAAAGGGGCTGGCCCTCGCCTTTTCCAGAGACCCGCCGTTGACGTGGCTGTCGTGGCTCACCCTCTCTACGGCCATGGCGGCCTGCTACGTCGGTATTCCCCTCTCGGGGCTGACCATGGAGCTGTCACAGGGCTATGCGCTCGGCACGGACGTGCCAACAGTTGTTAGTATAAACAGCTCCACGTTCAACGAGACGGAGTCTCGCGATAGTCACCAGCACGCGACACTCTCGTGGATGACGGGGCACGCCAAGCGACCACCAGGCCAGGGCGCTATCTACACCAGAGAACGCACCGACGACGCACCAATCACTAGCCTATCTTCCAACGGCGTGCCTGAGATCTTCCTGGCGCCACAGTCAGACAGCATCGTTTCCGGACAGGTTTAGGGTCTGGTCGCGCGGTACAACTGCTCGGTCGTCACCCGCGTCAAGGACTTCCGTCTGTACAAGTTCAAGACGGACACCAAGCCATACGGTAACCTCGTCGGAATCACCTCCCTCCAGGGCGCCGAAGGCCCATCCAACACGGACTTCTTCTTTACCCACAACTGGACCGGATACAGGAACGTCGAGGCGCGGATGGACGTTGCCACGTCGTTCAACGTGGACGGAATCTTCGTCGTGCCAGAATATCGCAAGCAGGGCTTTCAGCGCTAGAAGTCCTCCACCAATAGGCAATCCGATACCGAGTGGTTGGATTACCCGGGCCTGGACGAGGAGATTGTGATGGAGGTGGTGCTCTGGCAGACAATCGTCCCTCCCCGCGACTTTCGGGGACCCGATGCTGCGGTCTCGGACGACGTCAGGACCCCGGTCCCCGGCCTGGAGAACCGCGAGCACGGCGCCAGCTTCGGGGGACCGCACCCGGCAGCCGTGGCCGTCAGCTGCACTACCGCGTCGGTCGTCGGCCGGGCGAGGATCGACGGGCTCCGGCGGACCTTTTCGGACTTTGGCCGCGAGAACGTCGCCCTCTCGGACCATCTCAACAACCAGCAGCCGGGCAGCGCCGCCTACTGGCACACGCCGACCATCCTGCCCTTTGGCGCCCTCTCGGTCTTCATGCAAGAGACGCCAACGGTGGCTGTCACGGACGACGGCTGGGTGCGGGGGCTTTTCTCCTCGATCGTCGCCGACCAGAGCGTCGTGGTGCAGGACCGTCGTCCGTTCAACGAGAGCAACAACGACGAGGACTCGCGCGCGCTGCTGCGCCTGCTGACCTTGGACGACCTCCGCAGGTCGGTTCTGCAGGCCTTTGGGTCCTACGCGGCCGAGCCAATGTACAAGGGGAACCAGGACGCGACGGTAGCGGCTGGGGGCGGCCCGGGTCGGAGTTGGAAAGCGGCGGGGCTGCTTCGGTAGATCCACTAGTAGATCCACTCTCCCCCCAACAAAAAAAAGGGCACTCCAAAGAACTGCGAACTTCAAACTACAATTCAACGACCTCTAGGACGCCAAATAATTCAGAACAAATATCAGTCGCTATAACACGCTATTCAAACGCTTGGTTGGCGGTAGAATTGTCTTTGGATAAATATTAGGGTTGTGATTGCTGATTGAGATTGTGCCAGTTTTGGAGAAATGTATTAAATGTATAGCGATCACTTTATTTGTGAGTGCCCTTTTTTTTGTTGGGTGGGAGCCACTGTGACGACCTTGTAGGCCGCCGCTTGGGCCGGAGCGGCCCGAGGGAAACCCCGCGTCTGAGACAGTGTGGAAAAGACAAGGCGCACGGAGATACGCACTGGGCCAGGGGTGCAAAGACCTGGAGCCCCTACGACCAATCAGGAGTGTCCCGGTCGGGAACGTCCCGGGCCCCGGGACAACAGAGGTCGGGACGGTGTCCCGGGAACACAACAAGCAAACATCGGGACACTCGGGTAGCTAGTATAGATAGTCATCGTCGTGCCCACGACGGGAGTGTGAGGATTCCTGATCCTCACGCTAGTATTACATTGTTCATTTGTGTCCTACTGTTCAGACTTGCCTCTGTGCATTATAGTGACAGCGACCTTCAGTGACAGTGTATTCCCGTCTAGGAATGCTAGCTCAACAAGCCGTCTTTGGATCACCCCTCAAGCACTGGCGTCCTGCCATACGCTCTGTCTTATCTTGTCCAGTCCCCCCTTCGGGCCTGCGTCGAGAGCAGGTCGTAACATCCACCTGCCACCCTGCGATCCATAATATAGTTCAATCCGTACCGTGGCTATATATTTATTTAAAAAGGCATTAATTTCTCACTGACTTGAGCAGCTATTTTTATCAGAAGCACTACACTCTGGATTTGGTAGGTTTGAAGGGGTTGCAACTGCGTGATTGTATTGCTTGTGTGGTTCTGGCTTCTAGCCAGAACCACACCCTTTTATAGACCTACCTGTAGGATTCGACTTCGTTACCACAGTGGCTCAGGCTCACTGGTGTTCTGGCTGTGCCAGGCTTTAATTCAGCTCCGCTGACTAGAAGGCCCGGGCCCCTGAACGCCTTGCTTCTAACAATAGAAAGAAACTGGTGTTCTGGCACTGCGTGCCCATAACCCCTTCTCTCTGACAATAGGAACTTCGATATTCGCAAGTCAGTAAGATGCCTAGGCCTATCTCACCCCTCGTTAAAGACGAGTCCGCACCGCTTCCCTTTCGGAATCAATGTGAAATGGTCCATCATGACCATCTCGTCGTGGGTCGATTCGCTCTGCAGCCGAACAGTAAAACGGTCCATCAACCTAGCCAGCAACAACTTGACCTCCATCGTTGCCATGTATTGACCCGGACATACACGTGGCCCTTTTCCACCCCATACCAGCATCATCTCCTGCATTTCGGGCGTGCCTGGATAGATGGTGCCGTTGGGCGTCAGCCAGCGGGCGGGATCAAACTGATCTGGGTTAGGAAAATAGGTAAGGTCTCGCTGTGTGGTCGTCGCTTGCATTGAGACAAGAGTCTAAACGATTGTTTTTGTTTTGTCAGCACGTTGTCGATGTCTTAATCCGTGTAGGAGGGAGGGCTGCACAAACTTTTGCAGGCAATAGCAACCCGGCAATCTCGGTGATGGGGCCAGTCGTCTGTCTGGGCAAGGCGCTCGGCGCACCGGGATGCAGTCTTAGCGTCTCTATGAAGACAGCATGGAGCACGGGGAGCGCCGAGACGGCCTTGTACGCGAAATTTGCCTCGGCAATGCCCGAGCGGCGGATCTCGCGCTGCAGCTTCTCCTGCCACTCCGGGTGGCAGGCAAGGCGATATAGCGCGTATGTTGCCGTGTTCCCAGTGGTATCGACCGCGGCAAAAGTAATGTTGGAGACCTCGGTCACGATCTCTTCATCGGCCAGGGGCTTGGCGCCGGTCTCGGGGTTGCCAGCGATCAGCTTTGTCAAGAGGGTGCGACGGCTCGAAGTTCGGCCGTGCAGCTTCAGGTATTCCTGTACCGCGTCTCCACCGTAGGCGTATACATGGTCTCCGGCGGCCAAAAACGCCTGCAGGCTCTTGATGGGAAGCCACTGCACCGCCCAGACCAGCAGCGGCGCCACGCCCTGTAGGCTCCAGGCGATGAAAGCGTTGTCGAGGTTGTGGACATAGACTGGGGCTGTCCCCTCGCCGCGGAACGCGCCAAAATCCTTGCCCAGGAGAACTTCGCCTGCCACGTCGAGCGCCATCATGCGACACCAGTGCAGCGCGTCGACAGCCTGGCCGCTGCGCTGGTCGATGGCCGCAACGGTGCGGTCCATGACCGACTGCACTAGGGGCTCCATCTGCTGCAGCGAAGTGGCGCTAAAGATGTGCGAAACGCGACGCTGCCGCTCCCGGTGCTCCTGCGGGTCTCTCATCTGAAAGAGGCCTTTGCGGCCAAAATGGTCATACGCAGGGCCCTTGATCACGGTAGCGCCGACGCCATAGATGGACCGGACAGCCTCCTTGCACGAAAATGACACTTCGTTGGGCGCTAGGCGGACGATAGGGCCGTACTTTCGGTGGAGCGCATCCACCGTGCGACCACGGTATCCAGACATGTCGACTAGGAGGAGCCATTTGTGCGAAAGCCGAGCGAGGAACGGGCCAGGAACGGAGGAAGGAACTGGCGACGAGACAATGTTCGTCATGATCTGCGGGGGGTTGAGTTGGTCTCGATCCGCACGGAGCGCGAGGGGGGCATGCAGGAGGGAGGGGAAGGCAGTTTCCGAGTGGTACCTACCTTCCAGGACACGATGCCGACAAGCAATCCAGCCAACGTCGTCGCCAGCGCTGGCGCCGTCAGGTAGGACCGTAACTCTTCAGAAGAAGCTCCCATTGTTTAATCGATGCGGTTTGGCTTATAGAGTTTGTAGGGACTCACGATGGGGGGTGGTAACAAGGGAGGGAGATCGACTTACCCCACTTCTCGGGAGGTGATTCGGCGGCACCTTGGTTAACCCGTATTTGCGCAGGTTGAACCACACAAATGCCCACTTGATCTGCAGTTGCATCGCAGGAGCTGCTGACTGTCTCTCAGGCTCGTTTTCCGAGCGGGTTGGCTGATTTGCTGCTTCGGATTTCCCTTCAATTGAACCTCCACACTCCTGCCTGGCACCGAAACTTGTCTTTCACAACCCTGTACCCGACGCGCCATCCTCCTTCCTGGGCTGCAACATCGTCGCGTACCGGGTGTCACGGTATTAACTAGCTATTTATCGTTCGTTATCCCAATAAAAACGACTTGTACTGCCACAAACGCTGCCACAGCAGAAAATATATCCTTCCGTGATGCATTCGATATAAAAGCAAGTGCAAACAAAAAGATCAGCGCAAACAGAACAATCAATCTATTGATGTGTTGGATAAGGTCGGGGTTGGTGGTGATGGCGTGGTAGGGTCCGACCTTTGCAATGGGGCCTGTGGGGTGCATGTGGTTAGGGCGCTTCTTGTCTCTCT
>Ga0247760_1000938_pt1 | contig 29674 bp, 24 predicted proteins | sample UWRJL171409R4_FD_179936 | JGI IMG/M metagenome (GOLD analysis project Ga0247760, IMG submission 179936) | Plant litter microbial communities from Arlington Agricultural Research Station in Wisconsin, United States - UWRJ-L171-409R-4 | ecosystem: Environmental > Terrestrial > Plant litter >... | reverse complement strand
ACTTATTACTGATTCACCTTACTGCATTAGCCTGGGTGGTTGTTTTAGGTGGTGGATTGGTTTTATTCTTTTTTTTTTTCCAAGTCAGATTCTTTACCCAGGTGGTGGTGTGGCCGCCTGGCTCTCTGGATCGCATTTTTGTGGCTGGCTTTCTACAGGGGTTTTTTAATCGACTCTACAGGGGTAAAAAAGCTTATTTGCATGGGAGGACCCCAAACCTCAAGACACCCTCACATCTGCGCGGGATTGTACCAAATCAAATCGAACCTTTATCCAGCACCACGCATTGTACAGCAAATTGAAAACGTACGTTTTAATCGCTAGAAACTGGTGATTCGATGCATGTTGGTTTCATTCATTTTGATCAAGTAGCTAAATGTGCATTGTACTAATCGTACAGCGACTTCGGACCTTTTGCCCCCAACATCTTCTCACCCCCATATCTCAACAACCAGATATTGTACAGGAAATCTGAAGAGACAGAAATTTTAGTTTTCTTCTTGCGATTCGAACGGTACCGCTTTAATAACTGTACACCTTTAGGAACAAAACGAACTCTACCCCCTGTACAGAAAGGAACTCTACCCCCCATTTCCTAGAAAAAGTGGGGCAAAAGAAAGGAACTCTAGTAGAGTTCCGCGTGGACTATAGTTAATAAATAATAACCCGTTAAAGTATTTACCTTACCCCATACGCTAAATCTAGGAATTAAACTTAAAAAACCCGAATTTATTACTAACGATACTTATAACGTACTATATACTATTTATTTACTTTATAATTAAATTAACAAATTACTATACTATTATTAATTATTCGGAATATTTACTTAATATAATATTACGTATTAAAATAGGTATAATAATCTTAAAGTAAACTAAGCCTTTCCTCTTAATAAAGAAACGCTAATACGAAACTCCAATATACTACGGTACAATAACGCCTATTATAATTATTAACCAGCTTTAAGGCTTTAGGTTAACCTAGCTATAATTGCTTTTACAATAATTTTATATAATCTTAATCGATATTACAATATACAGATACGTAATATAAAATAAACCGTCGTAAAAAGGCCCTTCAAGCTGGGAAATTATAGGTACTAGCCTTTTAGGCAGCTTAAGGAAATTAAGATTAGCTTATTTTTGAAACTTCGTATTAAATAAGGCTAAATACTATATAATAATCTTCCAAATCGCGAAAGGTATACCCCTATATTAGCTAATAAAATATACTTTAGCTTTACTAAGGAGTACGTAATAATAATAACTTGTATAAACGAAAAGATTATACTCTTTGAAATAACGGAACAAATTTATAAAAGCTAAATATAAAAATATTACGTAACGTCTGGGGGTAGGATTATACAAAAGCGTACACGGAAAATTAATTTAATAAAATAAAAAGATAAGCCGTAATAAAAGTTAATAATTTACTAATTTAAAAATTATACGATAAAAAGAGGTTATAAAGATATATCGGTTTTTTAAATCAGCGGTATATATTGACCCAAAGTAAACCTATCTAACCTTTTTTATTAGCTACAAGTTAGAACTCCTAGCAATAGCGAATTAAAACCCCTATATATTAGGGAGGTATTGTAATAAGTTAATTCTTCAGCTCATTTAACTATTAATATAAAATAGTATAATACTGTGAAGGAGCTATTCAGTTAAAATTATATCCAAGTAGCCAGTTAAGTTTATTTATCCTAATAAGCAAATACACAATACAAGAAATTATCCAATTTAATAACTAATATTTCTAATATTAACGTAATATTCTAGATAATATATAATATATATAGTATCAAGGATATAAACTAATTATTAATATTTAACCCAATATTACCATTATACAGCAATCCTGCGAATAAAAGCTATAAAACCTGGGTCGGTATATAACGCGTATATTAAGTTATAAGACAAAAATTAATATAATTACTAACTTTTTATCCAATATCAACCACGTACAACACTACCGCTATATTAAAAAGCAAACCACAGTATTAAATAACCGCGTATAATACTATTTCTGCCTAAAACTGCAAAGGAAGGAGTAAACCAGCAATAGCAAAATCGGGCCCACTCACTGAGAACAGTAGAAACCAGCACCTTAATAGCCAGTATAATTCCTAGGTATAAATACCCCCCCTACCCTCCACCCTCTACCACCTTTCTTCCTTCACATAATAACTTCAATCACCACCCACCTCAATAACCCATAACCCATCACTCGCTACATCTTAAGGTACGTAACATTTTCTTACTTTATACACCATACATATACTCTCTACCCACTTTACACGTCCATCTTCGTACGCGCGGCTAAGAAACTCACACTCAGCACAACTTTCGGTATATTACCCGCTCCAGCTTAAAATACGTAACATTTTCTTTCTTATTTTACTACCTATACACTAAGTACACTCTTTATCACCTTACACTCTACCTTTATCTTCGTACGTATAACCGAGAAATTCACACCTAGCACAACCCGCAGCACATCACCCACTTTATTTCGAGGTATATAACATTTTCTTACTCTATACACCACTTACACATACTCTCTGCTTACTTTCCAAATTAACGACGCGTATAATAATAATACCTCCTCGCGGATAGGCCAAAACTACTATTACCGCTATTAAGTAGCCTATAAGTATACTAGCGGATTATATCGATAACGAGAAATATATTAACTTTTCCGTAGCCCCTTAGCCTTTTATACTATAAAGTTTTGCTAAGTACGCTAATATAATTACTTATATAGCTATTCTAAAATCGGGATTGCCTAATAAAATTATGCTTATTAAGTATAATAACTTTATTAAGTAGTACCCGACGTAGTAAATTTTAATTAAGGATACTTAATACGGAAATACTCTAATATTAGTATTAAAAGATAAATAGCTAGATAATAGCCCTTATATAAACCGTTATAGTATCGGGAATAAAAAGTTCTTTAAATATTACCTCGCTATATAAGGCCATTTTAATAACGCGTACTTTAACTACGTATTAGTAGATTAAAAGATAAAGTATTCCTACTACGGAGTAGGCGGGGGGGCTGATGTAGGATCTGGTATATATATTACGGTATGGTTAGATAAAATGACTGATTTGTATAGTAGTTAAGTACGATACATCTATCCCCTCTAAGTTGAGTAAGACCTTAAGGTACTAGATGTTAAAAAATACTGGTACTAGTTTCGAGTAGGTAGTATTAGATTCTAGCGACGAGGAGGAAAATAGTAATACTGACGATGGTTTACTATAGTTTATTAATATAAGTTTGATTAAAATTAATAGCGGTATTTTAAACCCAAACTTATATAATAAACTAATTAATTAGAGGAATAAAGTTATAAATTATGTAAAGGATTTGAGAAACGTTGCGTATTAGGCCTTTTATTGGGTTAAGGGTTTGGATATAAAAATATAGCGTTAAAAAGAGCGTTTCGAAAACCTTTTACAAAAGAGAGGCAAGGGTAAGAGTAGGTATTAGTTTTTATATAGCGATATAGTATAGAGTTCAGAATTAGTAATTCTTAGACGCGTTTCTTAGGTTTATACTATTATAAGTTAGGATTACAAGTTTTAGTAAAATAACTAGGTAGTTAGGGGTAACAATAGCGATAATATACGTATACTATGCAATGGTTTTTATATTAGGAGTTTATAAAGGCGATAGCGGATTTGTACGCCTGTGACTTATAATGCTTTTTTATATTAGAAGTTTTTAATAATAATAGTAATTTTATACACCTGCTATTTTATTTATATAGATAAAATACAATACGTTTATAAAAATATAAGTTTATATAATTTAGGGATCCTTATTATATAATACCCTGCCTTTAGAAAATAATTAATATTATAGCAGCAGCTATTTATAACATTGTACCTTAGATCCCAATGACTATATTATACCTTGGGATTTTTATTATATTATATAATATCTGATTTCTTTAGGGAGCTTTTATATCTTTTATATATATATTTTAAAGATATTTTAAATATATACGGGAATTTATTCTAATTATATCCAAGTTTATATTTTATATAATTTCGAAACTTTAATATACGATTTATTAATTTTCTTTTATATAATATAATACGTATTATTCCTTTTATTATATAATATAGCGCCTATGGTTTTAGTTGAAGGGGCTGTGGTAAGGTGTTATTAGATTGTAAGAAAAGAACAATTAATTATATTATATATTTTAGTTGGAAGCTCTCTCGATTGTATTTTTGTGGCTGGTTTTTTATAAGGGTTTTTTAATTGAGTTTATAAGGATAAAAAAGCTTATTTGCTAAGAGGACCCTAAACCTTAAGACACCTTTATATTTACGCGGGATTGTACTAAATTAAATTGAACCTTTCTCCAGTACTACGTATTGTATAGTAAATTGAAAACGTACGTTTTGATCGCTAGAAACTGGCGATTTGATGTATGTTGGTTTTATTTATTTTGGTCAAGTGGCCGAATGTGTATTGTACTAATTGTACAGTAGGTTTAGACCTTTTACCCCTAATATTTTTTTACCCTTATATCTTAATAATTAGATATTGTATAGGAAATTTGAAGAGATAGAAGTTTTAGTTTTCTTCTTGCGATTCGAATGGTACCATTTTTATAACTGTATACCTTTGGGAACAAACTCGCGTCTACCCCCTGTACAGTAATTGAGTCTACCCCCTGTTTCCTAGAAAAAGTGGGGCAAAAGAAACTGAGTCTAGTAGACTGCCGCGTGGACTATAGTTAGTAAGATATAATAATTACTTTAATTATAGAAGTTGAGTTATTAGTATTAGTATAAGCTATTAAAGAGTTTCTTTTTATAAGCTGATTATTAGCTGAACTTATAGTATAATTAGATGATTACTATATTAAGATTTAGTGTGATAATAAGTAAATTATTTGGCTTGTTACGGCTGAAATAGCTACCTTATAAACTCGGCTACGGTACGTAGATATTTATAATTACTGGTTACGCTAAGAAGTGGCCAATAAAAAGATTATGGTCGAATATACGCCCTTTACAAATATAATGGCAGACGGTCTGATTAAAGTACTTAACTATATATTATATCAAGCCTTTATTTAGCAACTGGGTTTGGCGTAGCTACTTTGAACGTATATGTTTAATAAAAAAAAAAAAAACCTTAAGTAGGAATCGAACCTACGGCTTTCCATCGGTAAGACCATTCCTCCGCTTGAGAGTAGAAGAATGGTTGTGCGTAATTCTGGAATATGTTACTACTATACTATAGAGATTTTTGGAATTGTTGAAAATACGGTGGCTAAATGTTAACTATAAAGGTCCAGATTTAACCCCCCTTTTTTAAAGGATGGAGGCTTAAATTTGAGGGGGTGTGTTAAAAGAGAAGGGGTCCCAACCACATTGTTAATAAGATAGGGGCTTGACCCCTAGGTCGAACCCTGGCACTATAGTCAGCTTGCGTGAGGATGCCTGGCACAGCCAGTAATCCAACCACTAAGCCACCAGGGCAGTGTAAGCTAGTGGCCAGGTGGATCATGCAAAGAGGTCTATAAAAGGAGGGTTTCTGGCACCGCTAGAAAGCTGACGAACAAGAAGAAATAAGACAATAGAACTAACACATAAAAAAAACACTGGATTCAAGGTGCCGTGCTTCTGACAAAATGAATATGCCTCATATTCATTTGAGAATACTAGGTAGGGCCCTTACCCCCTGTAAGATTAACTTATACCTACTGAGGGCCTTATAAAGAACCATCTCCCCTCCTGTGTCTCTGGTATTTGATTCTTTTCCTTTTTTCTACTTTAAGTAAGATAGTTTATATATAGCCTTCGGGTAACCTTTTAACCTTCGTGATCTCTGTGTAAAGCCTACTGTAGTCACCTTGTTACAGGGTATAGACTCCTGTATCTCTGCTTGTTACAGCAGGTTGGTCTGCTGATCTTAGCTTCCTTTGACCCCGTCCCAGGCAGTTATCGTATACCTAAAGCCTTCCACTGCGCCCGTTACAGGGGACTCACCCCCTGTAACCTCCTGTACTGGACCTCACTGAGACCAGTCAGGTCATACAAATTAATAAATATAGTAACTGATTTTTGCAAAAGGGAAAAACCCCCTGCGAGCGCCAACTACTTACAGCGGCTTTTATACGTGTGCTGACCTATTGCGTCACTGCTGCCCCCGGCGCTACGCAGACGCTGCGGCAGGGTTTCACCGGCGTGTCGCCTGGCCACATTACAGTACCGCATCAGCTTTCTTACGCGGCCGTTACGCGTCCGGTGTGACAGGTCCCAGCCCCCACACCGTCACAAGGCGCTTCATCGCTGGCTTTGCTATGACACAAAAAATGCACGGGCCAACTCAATTACCACCTTCGGTCGATTCTCATTAAACCCAGTAAATTGATATAACCCAACTGGGGGTTGACCGGACCGGTCCCTCTTGTGGGAGACGGACGGAAGCACGAACCAGTCTTCTTCCTCCAAATTCGGTCATCACAGGGTGTAATCAAAAAGTGGTTATCCTTTGCTTTCACTGCACTATACCAGGCTGAATTTCAACGGGCCATGCCACGCAGGCACAAGAGGCGTAGAATGACGTAAAGCAGGGAGGGCTAAGCCCGCTTGGGAAGTACGGCGGGTCCTTACCGCTCTATTGACACAGCCTCAACCAAAGTGCATCTCTTTGCACTGAAGCTGATCATTTCTAATCCATATAATTGGCCAACATAGGATCCACACTACCATGTGACAAAACCTTCCCCCGACCTGAAAGCAGCCCCTGAGGGTTGCGTTTGTGGCACGGGTATGACTAACATTGCGTTTGCAAGTCTTGCTGCCACTTCTTCATGATCTCGTCTGCTTCACAAGTGTTAGCCAGTGAAATATAAGTAACCCTTGATTTGTTTTATAAAAAAAATTCCAACCGCGCCTGCTGTCGACACCGGCAGGCAGAAGGAGCAACAAACATTTCCCTTCCTTCCCTCGAACTACGTAACGGCGGAGCTTGTCAGAACGTCAGCCATGCCTTTCGATCCTGGCGTTTCCTGGTTCGTCCCATTCCATGAATATGACCCGTTCACCGACAGCCGATGCATATATTTCACCCAGAAAGAGACTAGATGCCTGTGGCCTTGTAGCGACAACAAGCAAGCGATGCAGCTTCATGAGACTATTAAGAGCCTCCCAGCTGAGACAGTTGATGTTAGGTTAATTGAAGAGTACATCTTGTGCACTTGTTGCAAGTCGGGTCGGGCTCAACATCGACATCGCATAGAGGACGCTGAGCTTTTGATACCGCTAGCCGAGAGGTGGAAAGATGAGATCCGAACACGTACCGCTGGAGGCGAATCACGCTATGATCTCCGTTCCCACGATACCAACAACCGCACAAGTGCGATTTCGGTCCGGCCCAAAACCACTTCCCGGCCTCCACTATCTGAGTTCCGTACTCACATTGAAGAACCTGGTCCCGGAGACTCCGTTTCGCAGAAAATTCTCGATAAGCTAGTAGATCGAGACTTCGAATCTGGGTCAGTGTACATTTTCGACCGGACTTCTTCTCCGGGCTACGTCAAAATCGGGTGGACTGCAAGATCCATCTCGAGCCGTCTCGTCTCTTGGTCTGATTGCGGATATACACCGAACCTACTATTCAGCGTGCACCATATACCCCACGCACAGCGCGTCGAAACCCTCACGCACTTCGAGCTCATTAAGGAATGGCGCAAAGAGCGGAGGTGTAAAGCCGAGTGGTGTGGGAAGAGTCATCAAGAGTGGTTTGAGGTGAGCAAGGAAAGAGCGGAGCAGGTGCTGGGCGACTGGGCAGAATTTATGAAAGTGGCTGAGCCTTACGATTCAGAAGGGTTCTTGAACGACAGATGGAAGGATTTTGTGTTGGCAATGAAAAGTGGGGAGACGCTCACGGCTAAGAAATTGCTAGAGCAGTCTAAGCAATCGTTGGCCAAACACACAACGCTAAGGGTGAACTCGCTATTCAAAGCCAAACCCTTCCTCGGGATCGAACCGCTGCATGAAAATGTTACGGCAAAGAGAGCGCCGGCAGAGAAGAGCTTATCGCCTGCGCAAATCCTACCGCCTCCTTCACCACTCACCCGACCTGCAAACTCTCGAGAGGGAGAAATAGATCTAAGCCTGGAGATGAAGAGACTCTGCGTAACAGATATAATCACCAAGTCTAATAATAGCTCAGCGGTCTTCCCTTTGTCAGAATCCGACGCATTGAACTCCTCGGCCACACCCTCCCCTCCGACACTTCAAACCAAGCCGAAATCTAATCACCCAGCGCCGTTAATAAAGATCTCAGATGATCAGGCCGAAGCGATAGCAGTTGTTTCAATCACGCAGAGCCAACATAACGTTGAAGAGGATGTGCAGAAGGAGTCAAAGAGTGAGCTGCTCAAATGTGATGGGCAGGAATCTGAGAATGGGACTGTCACGACTGTAAAGGATGGATGGGACACAGAAGTGGCACTAACGGAAGCTTTTGCTGTATTAAAAGTCGCAGAATAGAGATAGGCCTCATCTCTGCGCTATAAGGGGTTTTGACCTCTTAAAGAGGGCATATTATGGAGACTTTGGGCGTTTATATTATAAATTTGCGAATTTGGTGGATAAGCATCATTTCACATCACTTCTGTTATTGTGCTCAATAGACAATGCTGGCCCCTTGAAATACCTGAAACCCGTTTACAAAAGAGGGTGTTCTACATATTGTATATACTTATGTTTGCATAACTAGGTACCTAGGCAGCTCTCACATACTGGCATAAAATTGCCGTTCTTGCGTGTAATACTCTACGTTTTTGCCGGCGCCTTTATCTAAAGCGTAGGGAAGAAGAATCGAAATTGTCGTCGTTAAGGTAATTTGCCGTGACATATGGCAGGGAAACCGTCCCGTTTTGGGGTTCTGGGGTCTTTTGCGAAGCTGGTGTTGTGACATCCTAGTCGACTTGCAAGATTTGAGCATAACCTTCCGTTGATGAGGGGACAGCATTGAGGCTCATCATGTGTGCAGTGTGCCAGAGTCAGTCGTTAAAAAGAGCTGAGAAGAAGAGCCGCAATACCAATTTAGAGATGTGATGTGTGATGTATGCGAAGGGTGAAGAATGACAGATGTATGTCTGGCCAAGAGAAACGAGACTGCCTGCCATGTCGTTCGCTAGGTATCTGTGTGGCATGGTTGCAGTTCTCACAATCATGAAACTCAATCAACCCCTCGCAACCCCTCGTCACGAACTGCGCCTCACTTATACATAAAAGGCCGCCGTTCCTTTCTCCTGCAGAGCTACTGGTAACTGTAAGAATTGGGGAAGGTTGGCCGTATTGCAGAAGCATTCTGGAAAGCCGCAAGTCAGCATACCCGGCTAGAGCAGAAGTATTTTGGCATGTTATAACATAGCCTGCCGAAAATGGAAAATGGAGCATTGAGTACCATCCTGTGGATGAAGTATAGGAACGGAAATTTCGTAATCCTCAGATTCCTCTTATTAAATAAGAGATTTAGTCCCCCAGTTTTGTCTTTACGGAACAGAAGACAAGGCGAGGTCAATCTACTGATGGCGCTGCTCCTGCCGCCAGTGGTTTATCTAGAGTCCGACGGTATAATCCAGACATTCCGACCATCAAAGGCGCAGCATGCACGCAGCTTGGGTCAAAGGGAGGTGGGAAGGAGATTAGTATGGCGGGAATTGAAGCACCTGTCTCTTGGAGTGCAGAAGTTATTGAGACCAGTTCGGGATGCACCTCGCGGGCTATTTCTCAGTCTGAACACGTTCTCTTCTTCATGGGCAGAGATGCTCACATCATTGACTCCAGGACTGCAATGGAGATATCTAGTCCACAACAAAATGTAACGTAAATAAGTTCCTACTGGCTGTTCTCCGGGTTTACTACGCCCTGCTATACCTAGTCGGCCTCGAAAAACCAAATAATATAGACAGGTATAAGTACGTTAGTTCCTGTTTAAAGGGGGCGCGTTGATAAGACCTTAAAGAAATATATTAAAGCTGTCGAAGCGAGGGTGGATGCTGAGGAAGTCAGCATTAGATATCGACTACTCACACTTTAAGATTGGAACTCCGGTACTGGTAGGATCTTATGGAGATGAACGGGCTGTGCACAAGGTTAACCCTATCCGGCGAGTTGACAGCCGCAGCGCACTATAGGGTCCCCAATACCGTCATCACACTTCCAGAATGCGACAAGGGTTTTATGTAGAGGCCGTATCTTTACGATAGGGGACACTGCTTGGCTATTTCGTGTCAGGGGGGGAAATTGTGGGAAAGATGGCTCATGGGACGCCAGCTTGTCGGTGTGAAATCATGCGAGTGGTTGTGATATATTGGCCTTTGGGCGAGTCCCATGAGCGTTCTTTCTTCCACCATCTCTCATCTCATTTAGATAGCGACTATTTACAACGCAACAGCCACTAAGCCAACTAGCCCGGCAGCAATCCCTCCTACTAGGGGAACTGTCCTAATTCCGCCAGCACCGCCAGACTTGGTAGAGGTGGTACCCGCCGGGTTCGCAGCAGTCGTAGTGGCCCCCGGCTTCGAACCTGCCGCCCCACCCGTACTCGCACCCGTAGCCACCGCAGTGCCCGTGCCGGTTCCCGTCGCGGAGCAGTAGACCGGTCCCTGCTCAGAAACGATGGAGGCGATTCCCGCCGTGGGGCAGATGTTGGCCATGCATGTCCTGAGTAGGTAAACGAAGTGTCAGACACATCTTGCTCATATTGAGGGAGCGACAAAGAAGAAAGAACGTACGACACCCAGCTGTTGAACCACTCGCACTCGCAGGATTGAACCGGGACTGGCTTGCAGTCCTTGCGATCCATGATGGCGGAGAAGTAGTGTTGCTCGCATGAGTGAACGGCTCTGTTTTTTTGCGGAGGATTTTGTCAGCTTTGTAAAACATCGGGGTGACGAGGTGAAGAGAACTCACTTGCTCGAAGCGGCAACGGTGGCGGCAGGGCACAGGGCGGAGTATGTCAAGTAAGGGTTCGAGGTTTGAGCGATTGCCACGCCGAAGGGCGCTGCGGCGGCGGTAGCTAAGATGGTGAGGGTTTTCATGTCGGCCAGCTTGGACTCGAACAGTTTAGAAGGTTGCGCAAATCAGCGAGTCTCGAAACTGTAACAAGAGCGAAGAAGGATAGGAGTCCGGAATGTCGGGTTCTGGGCGCCAAGCTCACCTTTTATCATCTTCATTCTTCGCCACCGCACTAACGACAAATTCCTCCATGCAAGCGAATCACCATTCGTGTCACTGCATGGCGTCGGAGTTAGCAGATTGGCGCCCGCTAGTAGTTCAGCCCCAACTGTGCTGTAAGAATTGGACATCGCTTGGCAGGCCTAAGGCAAGCTTTTCCAAGTTAGCACTGGCGTTATCCCCCCGCCTTCTCTCCCCCTCTGCGGCGTTGATCGTTTTGCGGGGGCTCATTGGCTTCACAAGGTCTTAGGTCTGTGATGGAAGACGCATTTTGGTCTAACAAGAATTTGATTGGCCTGTTGGGGGTCTGGACCATTTGGAGGTCCCGGCACTGAGCTCTGAGCGCAAGCTTCCCTCTTCCCCGCAACGCAAATGCCGGTATCCATATACATTTATAAATCTATACCGATGACCCGGCGGACGGGATACGACACGTAGTTCCAGCCGCGAGGAGCCGATCAAGAGGGGAGTGGTTGGGATTTACGGTAAGAGAGAGGGGATAGAAGAGATAAATATTGGCTGGTGGTGCCAGAAATTTTGGAGGTGGACCATTGGTCATCTTTAATGTTTGTGTTATTGCTGAATTGAGCCAACCTTTGTTCAATGTGTTAGCTAGCCAAATTCCACTTACAACAGACCACGCAGACCAAGTCAGCTTCGGGAAAGCGGGGGGCTTGGGCCAGAGTGGCGGCACCCGATCTGCATGCAGCAACTGTTATGGGGAAGATCGGCATTGCCTCGTGCAGCAATGCCCGTTTATGTTGGCTCACCCTCTCAGGTAGCCACAGGTTGACAACCCGTCCATAGTCTTGCCGTTCAGCTCACCGGTGAATTTGACGCTGCTTTCGCAGTGCTATCGGCGTTTCCAAGAAGATCCGATTCGAAATCTCCTATTCCGAGACATTGTCCCAGAAACAGCCCCGCGGAGAAGTTCAAATACAAAACGGCCACTGTAATGAAGAGATTGCCTCTGCGTCTTCATAATAAGACGCTGAACTCTCATCACTCTCCATCCATCTTATCGTAGAACATTGTCGTTACCATGGAAAAGCCTGTCCCGTTCTTCAAAAATGATCGCATCAAAGTTACCTTGTTCAAGAACCCTATGGCTTGCTTCTCGGACAGCTAACTCAAAGGTGAAGGCGGCGCCGACGTTGTACGATACTGTGTCCAAGAGTGGAGCGATGGCGGGCTCGGCACCAGCCCAGCGCTCTCATCATCGCTGAGCCCTTTCGCAAAGACAATACCAGCATCAGGATTTTCGAACTCGAACGGAAAAGATCGTTTGCCTTCTTCGACCAAACTGTCATCTTCGACTCAAGACCCCTCGCCGGGCAACATACCACAGCTCGAAGCAGAAGACTGGCCCACCAGTCACCATCGCGGCAAGATGTGCTCCTCCTTTTGCTCACGACGGCCGGATCTCACACATGAACAGAAGTTCATCATCTTCGAAACGTCTCACCCTACCCTCGGACACGGACACGGAGTTCATTCTCGGCCGAATCATCGAGAGCGACTAGGCAGACAAATTGAATCCTGCCCTCTCGCCGCTATCGTGCCTATAGCCTTCACTGATTGGGAATCCTCGTACAGCTGCGCCTTCAAGTACCCAAAGGGCAAGCGGTTGCCCGTCGCAGTGCACCAGCAGGGATATCATCGCCAGTATAAACCGTCTCCGTCCGGCCCTGAATTTCCGGGCGCCGCGTGGATAACTAGCGCGATATGAATCTAGTAGAGGAGCCGAAGATGTATTATCAGGTGCCAGACATGAGGCACCCCACCTGCCCCGGATTTGGATAATGGCTTGATGATGAGTTTGCTGACAGAACCCTCAGTGTCCCAACGCCTGGAAAACCTTCCCGACCTGCGAATCGGCGTCGAAGTTGGCAGTATGCTTTCTTCCACGTGGAGCAAGAACGGCCGGGGGAGAGGGCCGAGGACTGATGGGACGACGGTGTTGTATCCGGGGGCGTTGGTGACGAATGAGCAAAAAATGTTGATGTGGGTTTGGAGGAACGTCGACTTGATCGACAATCGGGTAGGGCTTTTTACCGATCTGGAGATAGCACCGTGTATTGCGTTTTGCTGCATAATTAGAACTTCCAGCTCCTAGTGTTAGTTGTTACCAGACTTATCGGTGGGAGGGTGTCCTTTAAGGCGGCTATCGTAGTAGAGGAAAAACCTCTTTGTCCAGGATACGCGGCTTTACCCCCTTGGAGGTAAGAGCAACCCGCTAAGTAAGCATGACAGAGCCATTACAGCTGAATATATTTTAGATAACCAAGGAGCATTAGCGGAGTGATGAAATTACATGCCTGAGAGACTGTAACCTATTACCTGACTCTAACGCACTCCTTATTCTCAGTACATCGAATCGAATATTGATTCATGACTAATCAAATATTTGTTATTTATTGGCCACCCTGGAGCCTGCACTTAATTGCCCTGAGTTCCACGGTCCATCCATTCCTTCCGTGAACTCAATAAAAAGTTTCCAATACAGACACCAGACCCCCTGTCCGCAAAGTATCCTACCAGCTTCTTGGAGACATCAGAGCCATATCCCTCTGTCGACATTAGATATTCCAGCGCGATTCCAACGGGGAAGGGAACAGCTTGCATGCCAAATATACCAGCTTGAGGCTGTAAGAAGATTTCGACTATGTCGGCGATATGGTTGCAATACTGGCGGGGTTCTGCGCGCGGGGGAAGGCAGCCAGGCAGAAAGGACCATGGGCTGAGGCGGACAGCTTGATGCATTGTGCTGTGCACCAGAATGCACATGGCCCAAAAGAGCGACATGATCTGTCCTACTGCCAGACCCTCTGCTGTGGGATCTGTGTAGCCTCTAGCCTGAATAATCTTGAGATGTTCGATGGGTGCTTGGCTCTGGAGCCAGTCGGTGAGTTTGGCATCTATCCTGATATAGGTAGCCACGAGCTGTTGATATAGTGGTTTGGTAAGATTCTGTGTGAGGTGGTCCAAGTCCTCCAGGAACCCGGGTATCTGGACGAAGATATCCACGAGTTTATCCTTGTCGGTTTTTGCAGACTTGGTCCAGGGGATTGTTATCCAGGCCGGTTCAGCCAATGGGGTCCGCTTTCGAGCACAGCACGCCGCGATTGTCTATTGATGAAGTCAGATTCCATAGATTGGCCACTGAAAGGTAGCTAGAGAGGACATACCAAGTGTATTCGCGAGTTGACAAACAATCGATGTGCAAAGCCTTCAATGTGTGCAGCTGGTGATCTTTGTATGACGAGAGCCATCTCCCCAATAGCATGGCCATGCCAACTGCGCGCCTGAGATAGTACGGCTTGGTTCTGGGGTTCTGATCCGTACAAGAGCTGAACATTCAATAAGCCATCAGTGTCACCTGTGTAGGGGCAAAGGGGCTGTGCAGTACCTCAAACAATCCAAGCGCGCTACACGCAAGGAGAAGATTGTCGGCCTTCCACTTCATAGGATGCTTGAGGCTAGTCTGTGCCTGGCCCAAGGCACTGACGTAGATTTTGAGTCCTTCCTTCATCATCCATGATACTCCGTTCTTTTTCCCTATTGCACTGAGAACCACGGCCAGCACAGCTCTGCTCCCAACGTTGTCGTGGTGACGCAGGTCCCAGGCGATGGACCTCCAGGAGCCAATTGGAAATCTGGAGAGGCATCCAGAGGGATCTTTGGATGGAACACCAAGATATATGTCCCAAAAGAGCGAAAAGTACTTGTCTTCGTATGCAGATTTCGCCAGGGAGGGCCGGAGCGCTACTTCGGCTGGACTCGCTTGGCAAGGTTTGCTGGTGCTGGCTGCGTTGACGAAGATTCGCTGGCGGTCATAACCGGCACAGGTAATTCTGGCTTTGGTACATTGCCCGCATGTAGGATGTTGAAGGTCGCACTGGGAAAGAAACTGTTAGTGACATCAAAGAGTGTTCATCAGAGACCACAGCATACCCCCTTTTTCCGCTTGCGACATGTGATGCATCCTCGTGACCTTCCCGGAATATTGACCATGACGTGAATGCGAAGATCGAGGCGAAGGTTTTGTCCGACTAGAGAGCTAACTGACAATGGTCGCTGCTGCAACGATGCTGGGGGGCCACAATCGTACGTGCGGAGGCGCCAAAAGCCACGTTATGAAGGAGATGGTGATGTAATCTTCGCTGTTGTGGCGAATTAGGACGGTTGTGAGGCGCTCCTTCGCAATCGCTACCGAAACCCAGAGCAAGGCAAACACGTATGCGAGGCGGGAGGTAAGACGGACAAACTAACACAGAACGGTTTATGGACTAGGCTCCGATTGCCTGGTTGATTTCCTGGCTAACGCTTCAACGAAGGAGATCACGACGGAAGTCGCAGGTAGTTTGAACATAAAGATTGGTGGGGCAAGTGGCCGAATCGGGAACATTGCGCGCACCAATAGGATTGTTGATAAAGTCGTCCAACGGAGGGAGCATTACATCACCAAGGGGGGTTCCCCGCCTAATCGGCTTTTTTACTTGTTCCTTCTCGGTCTCGCTTCGGCAAAGGTCTTTAGTGGCACTAATAGGACATGGGATGACTTTGTCTCCTCGACAGAGTTATAAAGATGCATATATTCCCAGATGGTAAAAGTGGCTTCTGAGAGAACCATTCGATGCTTTGTTGCCAAACGCAGTTGCACATACCTAAAAGGTCGCACCATTATGGGCGACCCAGCAAAGCCGTCGTCAAGTGCCTTCGCAGGTTACGTCCGCAGGCTCTCCACAGCCATCGGCTTCTCCAAGACCTACAATTTATTTTTCTACCTCTTCTTCGGCGGTGCCCTGCTTGGCTTCGTCCTTGCTCGTTTCATGTTCATCAACATCGACAATGTCTTCTGTGGCCCTGGATTCAGCCCGACTAGTAGAGCGAGTCCCGGCGAGTGCTACTACTACCGATCTGGGTTGTACCGCGCGGGCATGCTTCTCCATCTTGCGTGTTTCCTCCCAGCTGGTTGTCTTGTCGTCTTTCAATTTCTGCCGGTCGTTCGACACAAGTTCATTCCGGCACATCGAATAAACGGATATATCATCTTGTTGCTGAGTGTTGCGGGCACGGCAGGGGCGTTGATCATCACACGACGAGCTTTTGGCGGCGGCTTGGATGTCCAGACAGGGTTCGGCATGATTGCCATCATGTTTTTGACTTCGCTCCTCATAGCTTACATCAACATCAAGAGGCTGCGGATCGATCAGCATCGGGCCTGGATGCTGCGGGCTTGGTTCTACGCAAGTATACTTCTCCTACAGTCTGTCTGTGTCGTGCTAATGTGCAAGCAGGCTGGTGCCATCATCACGGTCCGGCCGATTCTGTTCATAACTGCTCTCATCATAAGCAAACAGGACACGTACTACGAGGCGATTCCCTGCCGTCTTGTGCAATTTCTAAACAGCACCGGGCAATTCAATGACACTTTTCCGCCCTGCAGCACGCCGGATTCATGGACTGCAGTCCGCGCGGATTTGAATGACAATACAACTCCCCTTGGGCCGGCTGCTTCTTTACGAGCAGGTTTTGGGATGGCTGGATGGCTAGCCCTCTTCCTTCACGCCATCGGCGTTGAAATATATGTAAGTTCAATCCCAAGCCAACATCTTCTCTCACTCGCAGAATCTCTAACTATGACGCTCGAAGCTCCATCTCACCCCTGCCAAGAGTGATCAGCTACGCAAGTTTTCTCAACAGCATCAATTAGAAGCAGGTATACGGGAACGGGGCTGCGACGGTCCAGCAACCGACGGGTTGAAAGATACTCGGGTTTCGGAGCCCCGATATGGCTCAGGAAAAGAGTAGTATCCATGGAAGTTGAAATTCAGCGAGAAGAGGACTTTATCTCTCATTAAGTATAACAAAGTTATCGAAGCGAAGTATTAAGTTTAGCGAGTCATTTGATACCGTGCGTACATAAAGGAGTCCAAGACGGGGAGTTATTCTTCCGTTCCGCAGGAGGAAAGTCGGGATCGGCCCGCATCAAGTCAAGCAGAGTACTAGCAAAGTATGGACAGACAACAGCGCAGTCCTCCGGGTTGAAATCAATGGGCATCCAAAGGCGATTGATGCGAGCCGGCAAATTCGGCTGCGGGGCGCTGGGACAGATCAAAAATCGACTTTGATTCATGCTTGAGAGCGACGGTCTCATTTCCGCATCTAAGAAATTGTTAGCAAGATAAGGGTATAGAGTTTGGGACATACGCCGCTTTGAAGACGGTGGGGTTGCCACCAACGCACATGTCACGGGCAGGGCCTGCCAGCTGGAAACCCAGTCCGTCAGCTGGCAGCTCAGTCAGAGAGCTGGCGCCCCATCAACAGGGTTGCCGGTAGCTAACTCTTGTGGAGGCTGGCTAGGAATTGGGAATACAGAAACGGGCGCGATAGTGCCTCGCCAACACCGGTCGCTCTCCTCCCACTCGAGAATGTGTTGAGGGACACTCAAGACAAAACGGAAAAGATGGGTTATCGGAATTGTTGTTGACAGTCTTGGTGCCAAAGCTAAAGGAAAAATATTGGGACTAGACTGAAGTGAGGCAGCTAGGCTAATATGAACTCTCGCCAGTCCATCCCAGGCCTAAACGACTGGTGAAATGCATCCTTGAATACCTTGCCCACACCGACCCGGCGAGACACGCCATCTTTATCTGTCTCCAGCAGCATTACGTACCAGAGATCCCACGAGCTGTCATGGCGTTCCTTTGGAATGTAATACGACCACTCGGGCATCTCCTCGTCGAAGAATATCCTGGCATCCGAGATAGCAATAAACTCAAAGGGTTGTGGTTGCCCGTTGGGTTCGTTGCCCGCGTCTACCAAGTCCGCAAACTTGTTTGGGAGCACAATAGAGCCGCAAATGTCATGGTTGCGGTCGAGGATGCTGTACCGACGGATGGACGATGGCGAGCCGACTGTATCAGGGTTGGCGAGGAGCCGGAGATGGGCAGACCACGTCCAAAACTGCAAGAAGTGAAATGGCATTTCCTGTGGACCATCCATGTCCATACGGTCCTCCTGCGGCGATGATGTTGGTACTTTCTTGTAGAACTCACTTCGTTTCCTGGATGGCCACCGCTCCTTGTTGTCTTTACCGTGAGGAGGCCTAATGGTGCGCGTGAACAAAAGTCCTGGCTCTTCCCTCTTCTCACGTTTCGCGTCATCAGCTTGGCACGGAAGGTCCGCGCTGGCAAAAGTTCCAACCTCGCCCAAAACGGCGCTGTTGCGGTCCACCAAGCACCAGCGAATCCAAGTGTGTGCCATGAGCCAATCCCAGATGTTCTCAACGGCACCCGTGAGAATGGGTGGGCGATACGTCGCCTGCCCTGTCCAGCCCGCCCATGACCAGCTTGGTGCCACTGGCCGTCCGTCATCGTACTCGCGTGGGGTGCTATCGCCCGTGGCGGGTGACCAAAGAATGGCAGCGTCAAAGTAAGAGCTGGGAAGCCCGCCGAAGAAGCGAGTGCCTATGTGCATGCCTAGAAAGTTGGAGATACCTGCAAACGCTCGGAGGGCGTGTCCCTCTCGTGGGAGTTGGCGGCTTGTGTACAGCTCGACGCATTTGATGTAGGCGCGAAACCGAGAATTTTGCTGTGCGAGTTCGCTCCAGATTTGCGCGGGGCTCTGTACCCAGTCCGCCGAGCGACCTTGAAAGGATGGCTCAAACGTATCCTCGGACATGGACTCTTCTTGACATTGGAACCATACACCCGAGGATGTGAAAATGAGACACCGTCTTGAGAGTAGGCGATCTTGACATGTCCATGCACCCTTGGACCACTGTGAGCTCTGGATGTGCGTCTCCACCGGGTGATGGACCATGAGCGACATCTTGTCGCCGCAAGGTCTGATGTGCTGGTTGATCTCTTCGCCTTGGCTCGTCCCAACCGCGGCACAGATGGTGAGGAAGGCGCTGGCAAGGATGGCTTCGATAGCGCTGTAGTTTGCCCGCTTATCTTCCTTCACGTCCTGCCTAATACAGAGTGAGTCAACCCAGAGGTAGCGGATTCCAAGATCCCGAGTGAGTTTGATAGCCTTTTTGGTGGTCTGTGGCAGGTAGTCTTCGTTGTCTCTCAGCCAGTCCTCACCGCAGTCCCTCTTGAGCAATAACTCGGTATCTGGGTTCCAAGTGTAGCTTAGAACTACATATTCCATGGAGCCAATGAGGGGAATGAGCTTGTTGTGTTCGAGATCGATGACTCGTAGGTGCGTATCCTCCATGAAACGGGCAGACGGCATCGGACTGCAGTGGGCGTGTCGGTCGTTGCAATCTTCAACCCATCCTCTGATCCTCTCCAGACTTTTTGCCGATTGCACTTTGCGTCCCAGAAACGATGGATCGAAGCCGGGTTGATTGAGATTGTCGCCACAGAGAAGAATATAGGCATCTTTCAGCCAGCCTGGCGGGTCCCATGATATCCGAATATGGCGAGTCACGGGTTGGAAGAAGCAAGTCTCCTTGTCCAGGTGGATGAGCTCTCTGCCATCAATCTCCCATTTTGCATAGACAGAGATGTTCCTATCAAGTTCAGGTCCGCTCTTTGATGCCAAAGTCAGTTGATCTTCAGCCGCGAGCCAGACCAGACGACAGAAGTTACAGCGGTTCGCTCTGCTTTCGACATCCTGCAGAGAGCCCAGATGGATGCGCTGGCTGGTGTGCCTGGCGTCACCACTCGTACCTGGACTCGTGAGACGGGATGTTGTTGCTCTGCTTAGGGAACTCTTCCAACTCCGGCCAGGGATTGTGAATCGAGACCGAGACAGCTCGAGATGCTCGCAGAATACACACGTGTTGTCATGTGGCGAGGGCGGCACCTCGGAAACTCGACTGAGACTCGCTGCTGCCAGGCTCTTGGCTCTCTTGGGTGTTGAGTGCTTGGTGATTCTTGCGTGGTCAGTTTTGGGGCTGAGCGGGCGGCTGCCAGTGGTATTCCCGGATTTCGTCCTAATGTCTTCAGGCTCCGAGCAGCTAAGACCCAAATCAGTGCAGCGTTTGCATTTGTCTGGCCATTTGCGGTCTGCCGGCTCGCACTGATAGTAAAAGCCAGCACGTCAGGGAAAAATCCGCCCAAGTGCGATGGAGCTCTGTCAGTACCTTTTTTTTCTGCTCGCGACACGGAGTGCACTTGACGTAACTGTACTGCCGCTTCTTGCCGACATCCCCGGCGACGCTGCCATCGATTGATTCGGTATCCAGCTGGAGCATGGCGATAAAATCTGGACACTTCTACCTCTCCAGCCGACTTTGTCAAAGCGATGGTTGTCGAGACTCGGAGCGGGGTCGCAATGCACTTTCTTCATGGTCGCAATTGCGATATGCGATTGCGATTGCGATTGCGTTCCACCAATCACTTGGAAGGCGCGTTCCAAGTCATATCGGCCGTATTTGATTGGCTCATTCCTTACTATCGAATTCGACGCAGACACTTGCGCAATGTCTCTCGACGTCCTGACAACACTGCCTATTGAAGGTGTGAAGTGCGTGGGACCTACAACCGCTTGGGTACCAGAATCGAGCAAAGAATTCGGAGAAAGCAGGTAGAATCTTCCAAAATCTCCAAGAGTTGGAGGTGATAGTAGCATGATCTACCACTAACAGTACATCTTGTAATTACAGTATGTATACGTTAGGCCTGGATCATCGAATGCACTCCCACATCGGACACGATGGACATCAAACTCCGGCTGATAGGCCACCAAACATCAGCCCCCTCAAACATTGCGACATGGAGTCATCCCGATCTGCTGACAGGGGCTGACAAGTTTTACGATGACGGACTTATTGCGGTGTGAAAATTTTTCTTCCTCGGCGGGACGGTCAAAGTGGCCAGCGCAATCCCCCCTTTCCACACAAGTCGGGCGCAATTGCGCAGCCAATGAGGGTGGCGTTTCTGCGTCTGGCGGATTGCGCGATTTTTCACCAACCCACCCACCCATTGCGTGAGGCAAATTGCGACGCGGCAACGTGTGCAAAAGCAGCCCAATCACATTGCGATTGCGCAGTCATGCATGTTTTTCGGGGCGGCCAGGGTCTGCCTCATGACCTTCAAGGCCTTGCCACGACCTTGAAAACCCAGGGTACCCCGCAGATGTGGGTGGGCAGGAGGTGAGACTGTCCACAATTGTGTGCAATCGCACTGGCATGGTCATCCGAGGGGAAGGTGTTTCTTTCCCAACCTCGGCGCGATCAACTACGTCGAGCATAATGCGGCTGAGGATGTCCAATGCGGGTGAGGCCAGTTGTGTGTTTTTGCTCCAGCTTCAAATTCTGCGGCTTTGGAGAAACCTCGGCACAGATACGTCCTAGGTTGGGTTGTGCACAGCTTTGTCGCAATTGCCCCTTGGCCGCAATGGTGCTCATGTGGCCGCAATGTGGCGTGCCTCTTGTCGCAAATGGCCCCTGAGGCCGATCTATCACTTCTCGGGTTATTTCTGTGTGCTCGGCAGGTACATGGAGGCAAAAAAAAATATAAAAAATTCGACCTGCAGGCGATTTGCCTCACTGTGTTGGTCATTACGAGGGGATCCGACGTCAGCATGAGAGTTGCGGGGGTCAATGGGTCAATGGATCAATGGATCAATAGGTAGGTATGAGGGACCTCAAATATGATGCTGCCCCTCGCAGTTCATGGCAAGGGACTACATCAGATGGTTGTTTTTGACATTTCCAGACAACTTCAATAATCCCGCCGCGAGCTGGGGCGACTGTTCACCATTTCCCGTCATACCTACGCTGCAGTCTGCCGCCCCTCTCTCATTGCCAGGCCCGTCTCTTCTAGCCAACATCCCTCCTTCCTTCTTCCCTTAGGTTGGGCACGAATCTTAAATCACATCAGGGTCCCCACATCCGCCGACTTGCTGTCTTCTTGCTCATCTACGTGGAATTCATCATCCCAGACACATCTCAGAGTCATATGTCATCTCATCCCTCAGGGTCGCCTTTTTCGCCCTGGTCACCACACAGTCTGGAACGTCTGCACAATATCCGGCCCGTCATGGCTGCTCGGCATCTCATTCCCTCACGCAATCCCGATGACACTACAACGCTTGCGTTATGGCTTGTGGAACCAAACGCCCCTGTCAACCACACATTATTATCGGCTAGCTCCCTCCCAAGGCGGCAGGCAGATTTGATGTCATGCTTTGCACAATTGGAAGCTGCCTTTCCTCCAAAAGCGAACCACGAGAGTCTCAACGAGGAGAGAGGGCCGGAGACCCTTAATCCTGCTGCAAAGCTTTGAGATGCTTATGAACGGGGCAGAGTTAAGTGGGTGCTTTGCAAGCGAGAAAAGCGTTTGTTTTCGGAATAGAGGAGGGAAGGACAGATCCACGCGCAATTTCATGATATCACTTGACTACTTGGAGGATACGAAAAATAGATTTCCGGGTTCCCCATGTTTTACACGGACATATTTTACCAGTTTCTTGAACTTGGCGTCGCGGGTGATGACGGTATCACATCCCGACATTTCCCAGGAGGGGAAAGTCTCAACTTTCATGAATCTTGTGTTCTCCCTTAATCATGTGACCAACTGCCAGTGGTGCCTGTCCCATGCATGCCACTCCATACCGTCTTTGGCGTTGTTGCCTGCCGAAAACTTTTAGTTTGTAGATTCCTGATTTGTGCGACAAGATGTGGTGGCTTGCACAGCCACCTTCTTCACCCAATGTCGTGCTATCTTAAACGCCTTGCTTATCAACGTCAGCTCCAGCTACATGCGGGAGACCCTTCTGACAAACTGATTCACATCATCCATCCTGTGATCAATAAATCTACGAACTAGATGTAATCCTGTTGCTTACTAACCGTCAAAAATGGCATTCCCATCGGAAGCGACCAGTTTCGAAGGAAGCAGACCTGGAGAAGGCAGATCACCCTCACAGCAAGACTTGAGAACGAGAGACAGCCCGCTGTGCAACGAGTGCAAAGCGCTCGAGTTGGGAGCGGTCGCCAGCCTGAAACTGGCCGAAAGGCAGTTGGCAGACACAATTCTGGAAGACTTTCGGCCATACACATGGAGGGTGGGACCCGATTGTGACAAGCTGATGCCCGACCACATGTTTTGTCATCTGTGTTCCGATTTCTACCCCGCCAAGATCGGCGCTCATTCAGCTCAGACATTCTTCCGAACCAACGCGATTGCCGACACTACCCTGTTCGAAATCTACCACTCCCACGAAACAACCTTGCTCGTGCCTCACCCGCAAGAACACATTCCCCATAGCGACACCATCCCCGAGGTCACAGGCCGGACATTCGACCCTTCCCGCATCGATTTCACCTTGGTTTGGCAGTGATTGGGGGATTGCTCTAATAACCACGGCGCTTCCTGCACCGGAGTCTCATCACTGGGAATCGAACGCCTAGCTGGATTGAAGGTCATCGACTGCCAATCCCAGACCATTGTCCACCTCCCAGAGCACGGCCAGTATCTGGCACTCAGTTATCTCTGGGGCAAACCGGGGAACGCCGCAGCCCCCTCGCACCTTGAACAAGACATCAACAATCTCGGCAGCCATGTCCCACCCGTGATTAAGGATGCCATGGTGGTGGCCAACGAGATTGGGATTCCGTATCTATGGGTCGACAAGTACTGTATCGACCAGTCAAACACCGATGAGAAGCACAGTCTCATTCGCCAAATGGATAAGATATATCGAGGTGCCGAGCTCACCATCGTCGCGACTGCTGGCCAAGATGCCGAGTTGGGACTTCCCGGCGTGTCAGGCCTCGCTCGACCACCGCAGCGATTCCTCACCATTGGCGGTCAGCGCTACTCGGTCTTCCCAGATCTCACCGAGAGGGTGCGAAAATCCAGATGGTCGACCCGGGGCTGGACTTATCAAGAAGGTTTGCTCTCCAGACGCCGCTTGGTTTTCACCGAGTTTCAGGTCTACTTTCAATGCATGGAGACGCATCACTGGGAGGGACTTGATCTACCGCTACGTCCTCCCGAGATCAAACGCATGGGATTCTATCGTGTGTTCCCCGAAGACGGTATTGGTAGCCACAGCGGAGATATCGCAAAGAGGCTGAACGAGTATGCATCCCGCCAGCTGACGTTTGATTCCGACTCGCTCAACGCCTTCCTTGGCATCCTCCGCTCGTCCCAGCAAAAAGGCGTCTATCACGTCTGGGGCATTCCTTTCCTCGCAGCACCTGGTGCAAGCAACAAGAACATGGAGCGGTCATTTGCCAACGCGCTTGGGTGGAGCACAAGAGTTCCCGGGAACTCGACCCGCCGATTGGGATTCCCTTCGTGGAGCTGGGCTGGCTGGACCCATCTGGACAACTTGACAGTGCCGTGGGTTCATGGCTTGGACAATCTAGTCGAGAGCATGCGAGAAACCAGGACAACAGCCGAGGTTCACGTGGCTCTAAGTGGGTTCTTTCCTCTCAAGTCGGCCGCAAAAACCGTGTCGGACTATGTTTCCAAGATCCGCGCCGATGACGATTTTTCACGATACTCGCAGACTATTTGCATTGCAGGGTCGACTTCTCGATGCACCGTCCACAATCCTTGGGAAGTTAGTATTAGGGACGGCTTGCCCGGCTACTTAACTGGGTTTGCATGTGTCCCTACTGTTCGCATGATGGGCGTACCCGAAACCAGTTATTCCCTGCTACAAGATAAAGAATTCGCGATTCTCTATCTCGGTTGTCAGATTCGCTCGAATATCGTCTTCTCCTTTTTGATCCTAGATGTCGAACCCGGTTTCAGCTCTACCCTACGCAGTTGCCGAGCTGGTACACTCACCGTCGTTGTCCCCAGCTGGGAGCTCGTTAGCTCTGTTGGGGACTCGGAAAGAGGAAATTGGATTGATGAAGAACGATTCTTTGTCGAGAAATGGCGGCGGGAGAGCTTCTTGTTGTCATGATCCTATGTGTTTATGTGCAAGTTTCTTTCCACACAACACACCATTCTTGGGTGAAGATAGTTTCCTTGGCTTCCATAACGAACTTGGGCAATACGTCTGGCTATACACAACGCCTTTTGCATATGTACCTACATGTATATTACTACTGGCATCGCTCAGTGCTGCTTGTGGAACATGATCTTACTCATGGAACACGCGGCAGATCTCCCCACTTACTACCCGTACGGGTAACGCAGAGAGAACAGGTCGCCAAAGTGTCTGATTAACTTTGGGATGAGTCGGGGCATTCTTAACCTTGGTTGCGTGAACATTAATGTTGGTAGTGTACCTACCCTACCTAGGTAGCCAGGCGTTCACCGAAATCCATCTCAAACACATGCACACATCCACGGGACCAAATAAGGTAGGTAAGGTGGGTAAGTCCCATTCTCACTTCTGGCTATGTTCAAAATCAGCGGCCATGGAAGGTTTCTCACCAGGAAAAAAAAAAAAAAAAAAACCCCTATGCTCGCACGACAACCTCGAAAGATGTTTCATATGGTCCTGTGATTTCCTGGGGAGTTGGGATAATTTTTAATTAAGTTCTACCGCCTCTTATGAAGCCTTTCGTCATTACTTTGTAGCATCGTCGAAATGGTAATGTGACTGTCGTAACTTGTGATTGAGTCAACTTCGTCATTTGGCCCGGGGCTGATCTGTCGCAGTTGCCAGTTACCTAATCCGGGAGGACCGTTGTGCCTTTTTCGGACCGCCGTGGGCCGCTTTCGGCAATTGCCGAAGCTGCGCTCAACATGCGCCAAGCCAAGTCCAGGACTGGGACAGAGTCTTTTTCACCTGAAGCAAAAATCTAGTAGATAGCAGACCGGGTTGACTACCTACCAAGGTATGTATGGAGGTATCATACTTTGCAGGTGAACCGGTCATTTGCATCATTCCCCTACACTGCCTTTTTCTTTCCCCTTAACTCCGTGCCGTTTACTCCGCCATTCTTTTCAACAGTACACCAACTCCAAAGCACGAGAATACGCGATGCTCACGAGCGTGGTGCCTGCAGCGCTGGGAGTTGCTAGCCATGTGCTCTACTTCAACAGAGGAGAACACCATCTCTATGCGCCCCTATATGCTAGGATTTTGTTCTTCAGCATTGTTTTAGTTGTGTTTGCCTTTGCCTTCCTGGGGCAGGAAGCAAAGGTGGCAGCAACTCAAGCACTGGGTATTGCAGGCTGGTATTTTTCTGGATTTTACTCCAGCCTCCTGATATATCGCATCTTTTTGCATCCCCTGCGATCATTCCCCGGTCCATTAGGGGCCAAGATATCCAGTCTCTGGCTCCCGACTCAGGTCTTTGGCACCAGCCAGGCGTATCGCAAAGTGCTTGATCTCCACCGTCGATATGGGGATTTTGTGCGCATTGGCTCGTCCGATTTGGCCATTTGCCATCCCGAAGCCGTTTCGGCCATCTACGGTGGCACATCTCGGTGCGGAAAGGGTGCCTGGTATGACTTGACCCATCCCATGGTCTCCCTGCAGACAACACGCAACCGAGAAGCACATCAACGGCAGCGACGTCTGTGGAGCGGTGCTTTTAGCGACAAGCAACTGCGTGGCTACGAGGAGCGTATAGACGTCTTTCGCCGAAAACTCGTGGACCGTATTTCTCGCTCGGCCAAAGAGGGCACGCCGTTGGATGTCACGCACTGGTTCAACCTCTTTACTTTTGATGTTATGGGGGACCTGGCCTTTGGGGCCCCCTTTGACATGCTCGACAGCTCGGAGCAACATTGGGCCATCAAAATCCTCAAGGAGGGCGTCAAGCCCCTTTCGCTGCATCTGCCCGTCTGGCTGTTCCAGGTCCTCACCAGCATTCCCGGTGCTGCCAATGACTGGTGGAGGTTCATTCGTTACTGCTGTGAGAAGTTGGACGAGCGCATCTCGGCGAAACAAGGGGATGGCAATGCTGATATCATGTCCATTCTCCTGTCACCCTGGAAGGGAAAGGAGATTCCGAGAGGAGGAAGAAAGTTACTCGAGGGCGATTCACAGCTGATTATCGTTGCTGGAAGGTGAGCCTTGATCAAAGCACTATTCCCAGTCACTTGGAGACGTTAACACTGATAAACAAAACCTCAGTGATACCACGGCAGCAACCATGACCCACGTTCTTTACGAACTGGTCAAAAACCCCGAGCAACTGGACAAACTGAGAGAGGAGCTGGCACCCCATGTTACCGACGGTGTCGTGGATTATCGCAAGATCCAGGGGCTCGTCCATCTAAATGGCATCATCAACGAGACGCTGCGACTGCATCCCCCGGTCCCTACCGCATTGCACCGATTGACTCCGCCCGAGGGTATCAACGTTGGCGGACGTCATATCCCAGGAGGCATGACCGTGTGGGCTTCGCAATATGTTCTGGGTAGAAGCGAGAGGATATATCCTCGAGCCAACGACTTCGTGCCCGAGAGGTGGTCGTCCATGCCGGAGCTGGTTGTGGATAAGGGGGCGTTTTCCCCCTTTTCAGCTGGTAAGGCTTTTCCGTCAAAAAAAGAATAAGATGTAAGACTAACGATCAATGGCACGACAGGAGCCTATGCTTGCATCGGCAAGTCGCTGGCCCTGCAGAACATGCGGAATACACTCTCGGAAATTATCACCCGCTTCGACATTAGTCCGGGCCCGAATCGCGATGTCGAGCTGTTTGAGGAGAAAACCAAGGAGCAGTTTACGCTGGACTTGCCGGGTCTAAATCTGGTGTTTAGAGAGAGGGGGAACTAGACGGGGAACTAGATAGACGGGAAGCAGCTCCCGTTGGGTGCCTACCCAGATCAAACAGCGAAATAGTTCATCGCTCTTCTCAGCATTGTTACATTGTCACTCCACTTCTCTCTCCGTGACGATCAAGCAACCCTCCAATGTAGCGTTTATACTCTTCAAAACCTGTACTCTGCATGCCCTAACAAAGGACAGAGCTCGTCAAAGCTGAATGGCCCAGCGGCGCAACGGACATAACACTTAAATCCGTAAAAGCCCGAACCCGCGAAGAAATCTTCCTACCCAAGCATCCAATCGGAACTTTCATGACAGGCTGTTCGGCATCTTCTCCTTTCGGAGGGTGTCCGGGAGCCCTAGCCGGCTCGGGCAGTGCCGCGCCGTGATCCCGGACAAGCCACTTGATCTCCTAGGCAGGTACGGCGTTGGGGTTTGTCAGCCTTGCCAGGGTCTCTTTCCTTGTCGCGAAGTACATATATCAGACCGAGGATTGAAGGCTACCCACCTACTTAGGTACTCATATAGATTGAGACCCTGTGCAACCTGTCAAAACCTGCCGGGACAGGTTTTCTTTTCTGCAAAAATACCAAAATCGTTCCACTTTCTCGAACATGACGTCAAAATCCCCAAGGCTGCTCAACTACCGACGTTACATGACCAGACACGACGCTGTGACTGGACGATCGGCATTGTCTGCGGTGCAACATGGACCCGCGGAAATAGAAGAGACCTTATCTCCGCTAGGCACGGCTTTTGTCTGCGACCATTCCGTCGAGTCGATCCCGGTCGAGTTGAACACAGCGGCAGATGGTGAGGAGAAAGACGCAAATAAGCCATCAAACCCGGCTGAGCTACTTAAAAACCCCCGAGGTGCCTCCCTTTGCCATATCGCCATCCCACCTGGCACGTTTATCCCCATGCACAGGACCGACACGTTGGACTACGTTGTCCTCATCGACGGGCGACTCACACTGGGACTAGAGAGCGGCGAAGAGAGGGTTCTCGAGCGAGGAGACACGGTGGTCCAACAGGGAACGATGCATTCTTGGAGAAATCCGAGCGAGACAGAGGTAGCCACCATGGTAGCCTTTGTCATGCCGGCTACATGGATCGAGGTCAAGGGCTCAACTTAGGGTCAGGTAGCTGTAAGTGGATGTTGGAATGGATCGATTTCTAACAAGAAACTATGCTGAATCTATAAACCACAAGTCCTCCTCCTTCCGCCATTCCCGCTGCTTTCTGCGCCGTCTCCCTCTAGAAACAGAAACTCAAGAAGCAAAAAAAAAAAACACTCCAAGTTCCACCGCTATCTTGAATCCCCCCCGACCGGATACCCCTTGGCCATGCCCTGCTCTAGCCCGTCAATCTGCGAAATAAGCGTCTGCAGCGTCGCCGCGTGGCTGATCCAGTTTTTTGTTCTCGCCTTTTGCAGGAGGGTTTCCAGCGCCACGACAAAAGTCCGGGCCTGCAAGCTCAGTAGGCCGAGATAGACGGTGTAACATTCTCGGTCGGTGCGGGTGTGGTATTCGCCGTAGCGCATCTCGTGCTGGCCGTGTCGAGAGAGCTCCTTGTTGCTGAATAGCAACTTGGGGAACTGGTCGGCGAGTTTCTCAGCCAAGACCAAGAGCATCAACATGGATCGCGGAGATGACGAAGAGCCGACGCACAAGAGGCACCGCGCCAATCGGCAGAAATCGGCAACCAGATCGCGGAGCACCGCGAGGGTTCCGAGCCGGCTGTTGTGTTCTTTGCAGTTGAGAATGCGCTCGAGACAACTCAAAAT
>Ga0247760_1000936_pt1 | contig 29697 bp, 20 predicted proteins | sample UWRJL171409R4_FD_179936 | JGI IMG/M metagenome (GOLD analysis project Ga0247760, IMG submission 179936) | Plant litter microbial communities from Arlington Agricultural Research Station in Wisconsin, United States - UWRJ-L171-409R-4 | ecosystem: Environmental > Terrestrial > Plant litter >... | reverse complement strand
AAGGGGCGGCTATTTTTTGGGGGGGGAGGGGCAGAAATTAGGTGGGTCCGATCAGAGGGGGAAATTGGTTTGGACCCAGAACAGAGATTTCAACTACGCGTCACGCAACGACATCCCATCGCGAGACCAGATTTTGTGCATCAAAATATCAACCATAACGCTCGTTTTCCATCAAAAAAACCGAGAAACCGCTTTCGCATGCCCATCTGAATGAGATAAAAAAAAAACCAGGCGGGGTTTCCCCAGGCATTTCGCCAACGTACCACAATCAGCAACCATGGCGACTAGGAAAGTTCGGTACAAGAAACTCAACATCAAAACGCCTCTCCCGGTTCTTCGGGAGGACCAAGTTGATCCGACTGAATATGAATCGCTCACAAATGAGAGCCAAATCGCGACCGGTGTAGAGCAGGCAGAAGAAGCAGTCAGTAGCCACCACCGCATTATGTGCATCACGTGACATCCAGCTGACTCCGCTTGCCAATGCAGGAATACCATCTCCAAGAGGTCCTCCAGGGGGCGGGCGTCGCGGCCGACAAGGAGATTCCTGTTCCCCCACCCGAACAGAGTACACTCTCGTATGATGATCTCTACTCACAAAGATGGTCGGAAACAGCCACATACATCCGCTTCTCCCAGACGGTCGAAGAATGCATCGGATGTATGTACGATATGACTGAAGAGGATGAGTTGTTTTTGAAGTCTTACAACCAGAAGCGTGCGCCTTCGGCTCAACTCTCGGATGATGACTTCGAGAAGATCATGGAGGTGTTTGAGGACACGGCTTACATCAGGACGCCCTTTGCTTCGGTAGACCAAACCGTAGTATCCTATGACGAGATGCTCCACGGCTTGCACGAGCTCGACAAGTCCAAGGTCATGCCTCATGCCAGGGACATCTATGAGTACTGGAGGGAGCGGCGACAGGCCGTCAGCAACAAGCCGCTCCATCCAACGCTGAAGTTTGAGATGCACCCGGATAGTGACGACTTAGACCCATATGTCTGTTTCCGGCGCCGTGAGGTTCGCCAAACGCGCAAGACGAGGGCCCGAGATGTTCAAAGCGCAGACAAACTCAAGCGTTTGCGTAAGGAACTTGAAGAGGGCCGGCAACTCGTCTTGGCGTCTCACAACCGAGAGTTGTTGAAGCTTGAGATGCTCAGAGTGGATCGTAACATCTTTGAACAAAGGGCCCTCTTGAAAGAGCACAAGATTAGGTTAGGCATCAAGACCGACGATGAAGACCTAATCAATCAAAAGGTTAGTGAAACCCCGTAAGTTGGAAAGTAACCTCCTGATACTAACAACTTACAGCCTCAGAAGAGGAAAGCCCCCGAATCTTCTGCTGTACAAAGACCGCCTCCTCCGGCGCAAATTCGCGTGCCTCTTCGGACCGACGGGCGACCTACCGAGGCGGATCTCGAGCAGCTCGTCGACCGTCTGGCGAGCAAGGAGAATGAACTGCGTGCTGATATCGAAAAGAAAGTGCAGAATCATAATGAGTGGAACAGAGGCCATGTGGATCTCACCCAGGGGCCCCTCTCGCCAGTACACGGTCCCAAGCAGGTGCTGAGCTTCAGACCAGCCAAGACCCAGTATTTGATAACACCCCCGGCATCAGTGTCTTCAGCCTCATTAGAAGAGCCGACGCCAATGGACCTTGATAAACCACAGAAACTCCAACCAGTCTTCAAATTCCGAGGTGTGTCTCCAGATGAGAAGTCCATGGAGAATCCACCGTCGTATCGTCGTCGTGTTGGCCGGCTCAATCGGCTGTGGATTGATAGACGGGGTCTCGCCAGTCCACCTCGGGAGGATACTGGTGCGTACTCGGACCGGTGGAAGTATGACCAGTCGTCAGACGACGAAGATGAACCTCCAGTATATGAGGTTGATCCATTTGACGTCATGGCATTGAAGTTTCGATCTTCTGTCCCCCTTCCTCCTTGGATGACCCGAGTGTCGAGCGGCACTCGAGCAGGCAATTCTGGGGCCTTGCCACCAAATCAACAGCTGCCGCAACAAATGATGCCACGACCAACGTCACGAGGACAACCAGTCTCTGACAAATGATTCCCGCGGCGCGTTCGCGCATTGGATTGCCCACGCGTAGGGATGGGTAACCAAGATGGACTGCAGTGAACCTTGTTTATACCCTGCTTAAAGATGATGCATTTAGCGATTGGCCAGGCTGTTTCAAGAGCCTGGTCCGGCGAGGCGTTGGGTGTTGGGATTTGTGTATGAGTATGGGGATCATCGGGAGGTATTGTAAATAGCGGATGTAGCTGGCGCCAGGTCTGGCCGTGGATATCGCGATGAAGCATCCCAGCCGCGGGCTAATGAAACCAAAAGGCTCTCACGGGCCATTTTAGGTCCAAACCAGCAGTCGCCACCTGCAATGTTGGTCGTATGTGTGACCCTGACATATCAGACGTTGGCGCTAAACTGGAACCTAGGGTAGTTGTAAGGTTCGGTCTGCGTTGGTTGCTCGAATCCTTGACATGTATGAATTGGGAAGCCGATGTTGTCAAAGTCAAAACGCTGGCCTGAATTCTAGTTCAGCTACCTTCGTAGCAGTTCCTGTCGTTCGTGCGCGGAAGGATGTTAGCTCAAGGCTGAAAGGTGACCAAAGAAACCGCCGAGCAGTGAAAGTAGATGGTCGTCTTGCCCGGACCGTGGCAGGGAAAATTTCATGTGAGCTGGTTTCCAGGGAAGCGGGGCCAAATGAAGTCTCAAGAAGAAGCGGCCACCATGGAGACTTGCTGGACTTCTGAAGTTCGACAACATAGAGGACATCATGGAACAATTAAGGCCGTGTGTGTGTGTGTGACTGAAGGTCAAAACCCGCAACTCGTCAGGGCAATCCAGCTGTGAAAGTCGGTGGCCGGGCTAGCCATATTCTCCAGCTTGGGGTTTGTGTTTGCTATCGGCCAGAGCACAATGTGGCACTGACAGAATGGCTTCAGTGCCACACGGCTTCATGATAACTGATAGCCGGTACGATATATGGAGGTAGTTTGGAGAGGCCATGGCTGCGTGAATTTAGAATCGAGCTGTCTGGAGCTCCAGATCGATGCTCGGGAAAGGATGCGGGCCGGCAGGTAAGCTCGAAAAGTCCGTGGATAAGTAGCTAGAGACACATCTATAGCATCCTAAGAAACGCAGGAGTCAGGTCAGCCAGGTGTAACACATAAGCGCCAGCGCATGGGTGACGGTCTGTCGCTGTGGCGCGAAAGGTGATGGGGGAGGGGTAGTAGTCCACATATGCAGCGGAATCACGTAACGTACATCAGAAACCGGTTAAAGGAAAGCGAGTGCAGGCGTTGCCGTAGCTAAACCTGCGCCAAAGAGTCGAGGAGGGAGTGGGCGAAGGCCAAGGCCACTCTCGGAGCCCGAGGGGTAACGAACCCCATTGTGCTGGCGCTTTGAGGAGGTTTTCACCGAGAAGGAAAAAAAACAGACAGTAGGGACAAGGATGCCCACGAGAAACCAGAAGGGGACGGGATGGGCACAATCAACGTTTTGTCGTGGGGAGGAGAGGGCAGATGAGGAATTAGGATCGCTCGTGTGGATGGTGGGTACAGCTTGATGCGACAGCCCTGCAAGATGTGGACAACGCGCACGGACCAGGAAGATGCCCCGCGAAGAGGGGCCCTTCCGAAGTAGAAGCCGTCTGAACCCTTTGAAGGATTAGTTGAACAGCTTGGTGCAACGGCAAAGTGAATATCCTGGCACAAAGCCTCGACAGAATATGAGTACGGAGGTCGCTTACACGCCACGCCGAGAGACACATAATGATGCGTGGGCGGTAGCACTGGTGGGGTATGCCATGGAAATGGATTGAGCTCAATGGATTATCGCCTCAGCTTCAGTTCAGGCGCAGTGTTGTCCACAAGGCAAAGATGGGATGAGTACCTAAGGCAGACGGGCCGAAAGCCATTGATCCAGCATTGCTGCAACTAGAGGGTACGGCGGCTGGTAGGTCAGCACAAACTGAAGTGTGTTTGGTGTGAGACTTCTGTGGGGTCCATCAACGGCTTTCTGAAGCTTAAGACAAAGACGTGGGAACGTCAGGCAGTTTAGTAGGGGGTTGGCGATGACTCCAACACGTTCTGATTCACACAAGGACTTTCTGAGCCATTCTGCATTCTTCGTTATCTCGTAGGACATGCTGTCAAATCCAGAACCTCTTGTCTCAAGTGTGCGAAAAACCAGGCAATGAACATGGAATCCTTGTCGCATTAAATGGCTGGAATCAGTGCTGGAATCCAAAGTAAGCTTTATATCATCGCACCAGCTAACTCTCTAGTTACCAGTGCTGTAATTACATTGTATGGATTATACAGATTAAATGCTTCTTGTTTCCACTAAGGTGTTATTGCCCTAACATCAAATAGCGCTTGTTGAATTTTCAGAGCTCTCTCTTCTTGCACTCGTGCCATCTTTCCCACTAAACAGCCTGCCTAGGTATGTAGGGAGGATTATATGGAATACAGCACGGACGTGGCTTGACGCGGCCTGTGGAGAGTGGTCATCATTGTTAATAAATTACCCTGTCAGGCGTGGACTACAGGCGGGAGTACTGGTTCAATCATAACATTGGATAATATTTAAACGCTACTTTAACTATAGTTAGCTGCGGAGCACTGTCATGCGCGTCCTGCAGGCGCGGTCAGTATCGAGTTGCGCAATCTGTTTTCCCACATGCCATTCAACCAAGACAGCTTTACCAGAACCTCACGTCCGCCACATACCAACTATACAACCGTTTATTTGTCCCATTGTTTTGTTATGCGCAACCCTGCGAACTGACTCCTGACAAGTTAGCATTTTGCTGAGCTGCAAGATCAAAAACGAGGAAAACAGCAAGTTTATGAGCTAGAGAAGGCACGGCTGATGCCCAAAACTTTAACTTCAGCCCACGGTGCACCCTCTCTCCTACGTTTTTTCCCCAATGCGATTGCGGAATGCCTCCCTCAAACCCCCCTCATTCAGCGAGGCCGCCCGACTCTGTCGATGACTCCGACTCCGACCTTGAGATTGACCTGGAAGAGCTCGACCCGCAGCACGCTGCGGTAACCTCCGACCAGCACGTTGAAGAAAGAGCCCCTAGGATAGCTCTGCGAAATCTCCGCATGGGTGGTCTTCGCCGCAGCGGTAACCGGAATGGATACGGTGAGCTTGGTCATAGTCACGACGGTGGTGGCGAGGATGCCGAGGCCCTCCTCGACGATGGAGGCGCCGACAACACGCGATATTCTGATGGCAGCGGCCATGGTGATGAAGTTCCCTTAATAGGACGTGTGCCTAGCGGTACCCGGAGACGCCGCCGTTCCTTTGCCAGCGATAGCCTACGGAATCTCAATCTCAAGCTGCCAAGTTTCATGTCCGGGAATGCATCTGATCAGCGGGATGCGGACGAGGATCAGGACAAGGAGGATGATGACCCATCAGCATCACGCCATGTGGCCGTGGGTGCATCACAAACCACACGCTTCCCGCCGAATATTGTGTCCAATGCCAAGTACACAGCGTGGAGCTTCCTTCCCGTCACCTTGTATAACGAATTTTCATTCTTCTTCAACATGTACTTTCTTCTCGTCGCCCTTTCCCAAGCGATACCGGCGTTAAGGATTGGCTATCTGACGACATACATCGCGCCACTGGCCTTTGTGTTGATGATCACTCTCGGAAAAGAGGCCTACGATGACATTGAGCGGCGAAGGAGAGATAATGAGGCAAACTCGGAAGAATATACGGTCTTACGATTTGACGAGCCAGGAAGGAACTTTGGGACAGTCCGGTCGAATAAAAAACTCAAGTCTGTTCACATGCGGCAAGGTTCGAAACGACGCTTGCCAGCCAGTGATAGGTTATCTGATATACAAGAAGAGGAGGAACAGGCCGAGGGTGATGGAATAAGGCCGCCATCTTCCGTTGTCTCGGAAATAGCCAAAAAATCCAAGGATCTCAAAGTCGGCGATGTCCTCAAGCTCAGCAAAGGACAACGGGTTCCTGCTGACGTGGTCATCCTCAAATGTCTCACACACGAAGCGCCAGTTCCAGGATCATTGGGCGAGAGTGTCAAAGATGAGGCACTGCTGCTGGATCACGTAGACGAAGCTGACCAAGGGAGCTCATCAACTGCGGATATTACCAAAGATCAATTTGCAGAGGATGGCTCAACTGGGGAGACTTTTATTCGCACCGATCAGCTCGATGGAGAAACGGATTGGAAGCTCAGACTTGCTTCACCGTTGTCGCAAAAACTGGCTCTTGAAGAGTTGGTCTGCCTGCGGGTGGCCGGCGGAAAGCCAGACCGGAAGGTAAATGAGTTTGTGGGTACTCTTGAGCTCATGTCGCGGCGACAGGACAGCCTCGCCAGCTCCGCGATTATGACGGATGGTGGTCACATCAAGGTGGCGCCGCTCTCCATCGACAATACTGCATGGGCGAACACGGTCATTGCCTCGCAGGCCACAACTCTCGCCGTTATCCTCTACACTGGCCCTCAGACACGCTCAGCACTGTCAACATCACCATCCCGCTCCAAAACTGGCTTGCTGGAGTACGAGATCAACTCGCTGACGAAAATCCTTTGCTTCCTCACGCTCGCTCTCTCTATAATTCTAGTTGCGCTTGAGGGGTTCCAAAACGTTGATGGGAATCGTTGGTACCTGAAGATCATGAGGTTCTTGGTCTTGTTTTCGACAATTGTGCCCATCAGCCTCCGGGTCAATCTCGACCTTGGGAAGAGTGTCTATTCCTGGTTTATCCAAAGAGATCCAGGTATGCCTGGCGCTGTGGTTCGGACCAGCACTATTCCAGAGGATCTTGGGCGCATCGAGTATCTCTTGAGCGACAAAACGGGAACTCTTACCCAGAACGAAATGGAAATGAAAAAGATCCACGTGGGAACTGTCTCATACGCCAACGATGCAATGGATGAAGTCTCGACCTATGTGAAGCAGGGCTTTCACTCAGTTTCGGCGGATAGTTCAGCCGGCCACCCACTCATCACTCCTTCGTCGAACTTCATGACAACCACAAATGTTGGAGCAACCAGAACTCGTCGGGAAATCGGTTCGCGTGTCCGCGACGTAGTCCTCGCGCTCGCGCTCTGCCACAACGTAACGCCGACGACGGAAGAAGTGAATGGCGAGGTAGTGACTTCATATCAGGCCAGTTCGCCTGACGAAATCGCCATCGTACGATGGACCGAGATGGTTGGTCTTCGTCTCGCACATCGTGATCGTAAATCAATCGTTCTTGAGCCTCCCGGGACGGGTAAACCCGTGGTCAAGGTCCGGATCTTGGATATATTTCCCTTCACCTCTGAGGGGAAGCGAATGGGCATTGTTGTGCAGTTTCACGACAACCTATGTTCAGGGGTGCCCAGTCTTGACGATGGCGAGGTTTGGTTTTATCAGAAAGGCGCCGACACGGTGATGAGTTCCATTGTTGTCGCAAACGACTGGTTAGACGAGGAAACGGCGAACATGGCTCGCGAAGGTCTCCGGACTCTAGTTGTAGGGAGGAAGCGACTCTCGTCAAAGGAGTATCAGGAATTCTCGTCCAAGTACCAAGAAGCAGCGCTCGCAATCAGCACCCGGGAGGTGGGAATGCAATCAATTGTGTCCCAGTACCTGGAACAGAACCTGGAGCTTTTGGGCGTGACAGGAGTCGAAGACAAGCTGCAGAAAGACGTCAAGCCGTCGCTTGAACTCCTTCGCAACGCGGGCATCAAGATCTGGATGCTGACAGGCGACAAGGTGGAAACAGCACGTTGCGTTGCTGTGAGCTCCAAGCTTGTCGCGCGGGGGCAATATATCCATACCATCACAAAACTCCGTCGCAAGGACTCGGCACAGGAGCATCTGGATTTCCTCCGCAGAAAGCCTGACTCGTGCCTCCTTATCGATGGCGAAAGCTTGAGCATGTTCCTAACGCATTACAAAACTGAGTTTATAACCGTGGCTGTTATTCTGCCGACGGTCGTTGCATGCCGATGCTCACCAACGCAGAAAGCAGACGTTGCTAAACTCATCAAACACTACACCAAGAAACGAGTGTGTTGCATTGGCGATGGTGGCAACGATGTGTCCATGATCCAAGCGGCGGATGTTGGCGTGGGTATCGTGGGCAAAGAGGGCCGTCAGGCTAGCCTTGCTGCCGACTTCTCGATCGAACAGTTCCATCACCTGACGAAACTACTGGTGTGGCATGGGCGGAACAGCTACAAACGCAGCGCAAAGCTAGCTCAGTTCGTCATCCACCGTGGCCTTATCATTGCGGTATGCCAGACCATGTACAGCATAGCTCTCAAGTTTGAACCCGAGGGTCTCTACAAGGTATGTTTTTCCCTCACGATACGCGTCTCTCGCACCTGCTCGAACATCAACTGACAATCCCCGACAGGATTGGCTCCTCGTTGGCTACGCAACAGTCTACACAGCCGCGCCTGTCGTATCGCTCGTCTTGGATAAGGATGTTGACGAGAACCTGGTCAGCTTGTATCCTGAACTCTACAAGGAACTGACATCGGGCCGATCGTTATCGTACCGCACTTTCTTCGTCTGGGTATTTGTCTCCATCTACCAGGGCTGCTTGATTCAGGGCTTGAGTCAGATCCTGACCGAAGTGGATGGCCCCCGCATGGTGGCAGTCAGCTACACGGTTCTTGTGCTGAACGAGCTGTTGATGGTTGCCATTGAGATCACAACATGGCATTGGGTCATGGTTGTTTCTATTCTGGGCACCTTCTTGGTGTACGTTGGATCGGTGCCTTTCCTCGGCGGGTATTTTGACCTCAAGTTTATTCTGACTGTGTGAGTGCATCTCCTCCTTATGTGTTGGCCAGAAGTACGGTTGCTAATTCTGTTTTTTTTTTGTTAAAGCGGGTTCCTTTGGCGCGTTGTGGCGATTGGAGCCATTTCCTTGATTCCCACATATGCGGGCAAGGTCATTAGGAGAACAATGAAGCCACCTTCGTATAGGAAGGTACAGGGCATATAGAATGAGGGACAAGGAAGGGGCAAGGGAGGGGCGCCTTTGTTTTGATGATTTGGTCTGGGCATGGGTGTGTAGCTCACGATGTACTGGTACCTCGCTTGCATGGGAGGCGTTTTTTATCGAGATGGGTCACTGCCGGCGATGTAAATGCGACGGTTGGCTTAGTTCGGGCCTGGCCCATGTATATAAGAGCTGGTTGTATTCGGATTATGACAAAGGTGCGCCCGTGATACGATGAAAGTGGTGACTGCGTAACGATCGCTCAGTGGGAAGCTCCAAAATGTGGCTAGCTAATGACATCCTGGTGTATGCAAAGTGAGAATGCCCTTTAGTATGTGTATTCTCTGGGTATGTACGTAAGTAAATACCCGGGATTTTGTAATGTTGTTGAGATAGTGGTAATTTTTTTATCCAGTCAGCAGTCAATAACTAACTGGGACATGCACTGGTTTAGATATTGAGATGTTTGGCTTAACACATCTCATCTGGACTGTTGGATATCGTGCAATATGATGCATATTAATATTTCCGCAGTGACAGCTACAGCTTCAACACCAACCAATCCGCCCAAAACTTAGGCAGTATCATCTCCCAAGCACCCACCGCGCCTCCAACCTGGCCCTGGAGCTCCTTCCCATTACCCCAGACCTTGGATCCGGCATAGGCAGCTATGAAGCCCTCCGGCCCGGAAACCATGAGTAGGTTCTTCCCCCCCAAGGTGGGCATTCCCTGGACGTCAACACAACCACAACGAGAGATAGCGACCGTCTCTTCTAGTAACCTCCACGATGATCCGTCCGGGCTGGACGATGGATCTTTCCCTGCAGACGAGGCAAGAGCGGCTGCGGAGTGGTAGGCACAGGCGGTGGTGTTGACTGGGCTCGGATCGGGGCAGTTTTCATCGTCGAGTGCGGTGCTGCGGGATGAAAACCACCGAGATGCGGTTTTGGTTGGCCGGCAGCGGGCGTGGAAGCCGGTGGCCTGGAGAATGTCGGCCGCGCTGATGACGGCACCTTCTTCTTCGACGGTGCAGGAGTAGTGTAAGGCGTTGGGGTGGCGTTGCTTGAAATGATCAAGAAGCGAAACCATGGCGTTGGGAGAAGACGGAGAGGATGAGTTTCCAGCGCCAGGACAATCGGCCCGATGACGGTTTGCCCAGATCAGGGAGACGGAGGGTCTATCAGCATGCGGCGAGTCGAGTAGAGCACGCATAGTCTGAAGAGCTGGAGCAACACCGGTCCCTCCAGCGAGGAAGACGACTCGGCCTGCGCTGCCAAGTCTAGCCCGCACATCAAAGCCCAGATGAGGCCCGCGGAGCTCAACTTGGTCACCGACGCCAAGAAGACTGAGGTAGCTTGAAACCTCACCGGCGTCTATTTTTCGAATGAAAAAACGCATCTCCCCACGCTCGAGGTCCAGAACCTCAGCCTTCTTCGACTCGGCCGGGAGAGGTGTGTAATGGCGTGCCACCTGCAGCTGGGGCTGCTTGGTCTCGACAGACCACAGGCCGTGTCTCCAGGCCTGTTCAAGGACGGGTCTGTTGGTATGCACTTCTCGAGGGAAGCGGCAGAACGGGAAGAGCGTCCTCAAGAACACCAAGATAGCGTCGGCTTGTTCGGGCTCACGGGCGAATCGGGGTCGGACCGTGAGGATAAAGCTCGTTGGTGACACCTGTTCCCGAGCCACAACCGTAAAGGGCTCGAAGCTAGTCGAGTTGAGAGGGTTTCCCACCGCTAGCCGAGCAAGAGAATCGTCGATGGAGGTAGCGTATATGACTATGTTTGCAGCAAGCCAGACACAGAGGAGGCTGACTCCCTTGGAAGAAAACCCCTTTCCAGGCTTCGCGGTTTCGGCTCGCAAGCCATCTTGCTCCGGCAGATCTTGAGCAGGAGATGCGGATGAAAAAAATTTACGATTTGGTCGAAAGTCCCGTCTTGTTGAAAACCTCAACCTGGTGCGGTCCGACACGGGTGGTTGGCGGAATATCACGGTCGATGCATATCTCGAGGTGAACGAACACCATGGAAAATCACCATGGCGCCTAGAGGTCGCTGTTAGAAACCTCTCAGGTAAGCGGGTGACATTCGAAAATCTCCTGGTCATAGCGACATTATTGGAAACAAGGGTCAAGGGAAGCCCAATCAGAGTTTGGCTGTTGATTGATCCGAAGGGCGAAGATGCGAAATTGATGAGGTAAAGAATTGAGCTTGAAGCTGAAAGTGCGCGAAACAATGGACCTCCATGCAAATATCCAGCATAGGCCCCGATAATGGAATGACTAAATGATTTTGTTGCCGACAAGCCTATAACCTAAGAATTTGACCATCCTGCCGTATCCCTCCTCTAAAATGCTCAGTGATAACATTCCCCTTGATGATGGTCTCTTCCACAATGCCTTCAACGTGCCTTGGTTCCACCCGTCCATACCAGATGCCATGGCCTGCCAGCGGGTGGCGTTTGGCGTCTTTCGTCTTGTGACCCGGGGGAAGGTACACGATAACATTCCCGGCGAATTTATGACCCCCAATATGGCTGACCAGGCCTACCCGTGCAGAATACATCTTCCCTGATGCCTCGCCTGACAGCGCAGCAGCACCCGGAATTTCCGTTTCGACCGGCCCGGAGAGGACCTCAATACCCGCCGCGGGAAACGCCGCTTCAAACTCAGCTTGTAGCAACGGACCATAAATACCACACCGTTTGTCACGGCCTCCATGGCCGCATATCAGCAACAGAACATCAGTGACGTCGCGTACCCCCCACAGCAAGCTCTGATACGCCGTCTTGCGCGTCAACCTGTCCCGATGTATCGGAGACAGCCCGTCATGGGCCGAGTGTAGCTTCTCAGGCAACAAGTACCCTTTCACCAAGGCCTCAACGCTATCAAACGAAACGCGTGGCAGGAACGGCACGTATTTGAACGAGGGCAACAGGTAGGCTGAAGTCGTCTGCAGCTCCTTGCGCGGCGACGTTGATGATGGGAACGATGAGTTCAAAACCGAAATGTTATGGAAGGGCTACCAATCGTTACAAAAGTCTTACCGTTAGCCAGTGGCTTCCATCCGAGTTCCATGGCCTATCTTGATCGTAGGTAGCACCCACTCACTCACGTCGCTGAAGCTGCCGCCGCGGCCGAGTAGCTCGCGCAGGTCGGCGCCAAGGTTGTCGCCGCCACTATCCTCTTCTATCCGTGATGGCCAGTCGCTTCTGCCCGTGCATACAAGTACATGTTGCGCGTAGTTGCTGACGAGGCCATTGAGGGGTGTCTTGTGGTCAATCTCGAAGCCCTCCGGCATTTCGGGAGTAGGCCTGCACGAGCATTTAGGAGACGGGCAGGTTGGAACTGTTGGGAATGGAGGGGGTTTTGTAGAAATTAATCGGTTTGTTCTTAGCAGCGAGGTGACGGGCGTTCTAATCGCCAATCTTGATGAAAACATGACGACGGACTGCGTGGAATGGGTCTGGGTTTCGCAAGACCAGGTTTGCCGTCGAGATGGAGCATCCAGACGACCTTTAGATCTTCGCCTGTACCAATGCATGAATCGGGGCATTTGCCTACGCCAAGAGCCATGGGTGACCCCTCCCAAGTCTTGTCATCCCTGAGGACGGAAAATTTGCAACTTCTTTTCTCACTAACCTTGAGGTGGTACGGATAGCTATGAGAATATGAAATATCGAACTACACTGCATAACAAAGATAAAACATAGGCACCGAAACCAGAGTTTGATTTACAAGTCAATTTCAAGATTTTCACTCTTGCGAATGATGTGGGTAATAGCGTGAAAGCAATGCCACGTCTCTCTCCCTCTCTCTTCTGGCGCGCCCGCAGCCTGTCCCCCCACGGCGCAATCCTCCTCCCCGCCTGCCGGGACCTCTCCTCAGTGCGCAACGAACTGCGGTGGATTCGCGAACACATCTCCTCAACCAAATCTCGGCTCCCGCCCTCCTTCCGTTTCTTCCGCCTCTGTTCCCAGCGCGCAAAAGGCATTCCCCTCCAATACGTCCTCGGTAACCAACCCTTCGGGGATCTCTCCGTCCTCTGCCAGCGTGGAGTCCTCATCCCCCGTCCCGAGACGGAGTCATACACGCTTGAGCTCGCCGGCGAGATCCTCACTGAGCTGTCTTCGTCTCCATCCCAGGTGTCAAGACCAAGTCCAAAACTGAGAATCCTAGATGTCGGCACCGGGACAGGCTGCATCGCCCTGCAACTCCTCTCCAGCTTCTCCTCGCACCATCCTCTTGGCTCTCCCGATTTAGATATCAAAATCGAAGTCCACGGCGTCGACATCTCCCCTAAGGCGGTCCATCTCGCGCGGCGGAATCTACGCCATAACGTCCGAGAAGGGAATATTCTGTCCTCGCCGAAAAGGACGGCGCAATTCCATCTGGGCGATATTTTCTCCCCCAAGGTGGAGGACGAAGTACTAGTTATGGGGGAGTGGGATATCCTAGTTTGTAACCCGCCCTATATCTCGCAGGGATCGTTCTCGCAGGGTACGGCGAGGTCGGTAAGGAATTTTGAGCCGAGGCTGGCGCTGGTACCCGAGAGGGGAGATGATGAGGTGGTGCAATGGGGATGTATGCCTGAGGATGTATTTTACGCAAGGCTATTAGACCTTTCTGCAAGGTTAGCGCCGAAGAGGATGTTGTTCGAGGTTGCCGGGGGGGGGCAGGCGGTCAGGGTGGTGGACATGTTCCGGAGAGATGAGAGGTTGGTGGGCATGTATCCGCGGGTTGAGATTTGGAGAGATCACCCGCATGCAGAGTATGAAAGCATGAAGATAGCCGGTCGGCAAATCCCCCTAAGAGGATCAGGGGGTGCTCGCGCTGTGTTCCTCTGTCGACGATGACGAATCTCCAAAAGTCACTTAAAAAAGGGACCGCGCTGTGTCATAGAATACACTACTGTACAAAACATCCCATGCTCGATTTACAAGACAAAGTTTACCAACTTTCCCTCCCCGACAACAATGATCTTTTTCGCTGACAATATCTCACTGGACAGCTTGGTTTGCCCCTCCCGCGTCTTGAGCAACTCTCCGATGACCCAGTTCTTCAGTTCAGCGGCGCAGGATCCCGCTGGCGGCCTCGCAATCTCAACAGCAAAGCGTAGCTTACCGTTGATTTGCACCGCACATGTCTGGCCTCTTAGTTGGAGTAGCTGTACTGTCCCATCCACTTCTGGAAACAAGGCTTCACCCTCAAACAGAGACCCCACTTCCGGCTTGAGAATGCCCCAACACTCTTCTGCAAACGCAGGCACAATCGGGGCAGCCATGCGAACAAGGGCAGATATAGCTTCCGCTTGAATCAGCTCATGGGCCTCATGATTCGCCGCAATGGTGTTGGTAAGAATCATCAGGTCGGAAACCACTGTGTTAAGCGTGAGAACCTCGTCGTAAGAAGACGTGATCGATGCAATCGTCCTCTGTACTACTCGCCAGATTGCCGTGTCTGCATCCCACCGTGCCAATTCCTCGTTTGTCATAGACCCGAGCTTCTCAGACGATATTTCAAAATATTCACGTACTGTTACACCCTTTGACTGGATGCTCCCGAGTTTTACCACCATATCGTGGAGTCGGCCAAGCCACCGTGTGATACCAATGATCTTCTCCCCATCCCAATCCAGGACATCGCTCACCGGAGCCTGGAAGAGCATGTGCGCCCGCGTGGCATCCGCACCGTGCTGGGCAATGACTTCGGTCGGGTCGACGCCGTTATGCTTGGATTTGGACATCTTCTCGTAGCTTATCGTGGCTAATTCCCCAGTAGCTACCACCTTCGGTGTCGAGGGGTCGCTCAGATCGACCTGGTCAGGCCTCAGGAACCGCCCGTTGGACGGATCACTGTACGTCTTTCCGTGCACCATCCCTTGAGTAATCAGGCGCTTGAACGGCTCATACTTGTCCGCCATGGTTTTCTCCTCGCCTGAGACGAGATACGATGTCATTAAAAACTTGTAGATGAATCGAGCATAAAGTAAATGCAGAACTGCGTGCTCGACCCCGCCAATGTAGATATCAACCGGCAGGAGAGACCTTGCTTTCTCTCCGGAAAAGGGTGTATCTTTGTTATCTGGGTCGATGAAGCGCATGTAGTACCAGCTCGAATCCACAAACGTGTCCATCGTGTCCGTGTCCCGTTTTGCAGGGCCACCACACTTGGGGCACGGGGCGTGTACCCAATCCTGTAATGTCTCCAGCGGGTTGCCGACCTTTTTCTCCGCCCAGTGATCATCGACTTTGGGTAATAGAACTGGGAGGTCTTTATCAGGCACGGGAACCGCTCCGCATTCGACGCAGTGGATTATTGGGATTGGTGTACCCCAGTATCGTTGCCGGCTGATGAGCCAGTCTCGTAGCTGCCACTTCTCGACCGCCTTTGCCAAGCCTGCTGTTTCCAGCATAGAGATGAGCATACGGCCAGCCTCTTTGGAAGATTTGCCCTTGAAAAGTCCACTATGCTCGGTCATAATACCGTGATCGATAAAAGGCTCGTTCAACAGCGCGGTGGTAGACTCATCTTCGGATGCTGCAAGGACCACACGAACGGGCTCGTCCGCATGATGTATCTTCCAGAAAGCGTGATCGCGCACATCATGCCCTGGTACACCCATGACTGCGCCCTCGCCATAATCACCCAGCACATACGGGGTGACATAGACCGGGAGTGATATCTTAGTCGCTTCGGGCGTGCCCTCGTGGTAGGCTAGGGGGTTAATGGCGCGGATGTGAGGTAGCATGTACCCGACCTTCGAATCAGGGGGGAGGCCGGGGAGTGTATCGAGGAAAGCTTGGAGCTCGGGGTCCTTGGCAGCTAGATCAGCCACGACGGGATGTGTCGAAGCGAGTGCCAAGTACTGAACGCCGAATAAGGTGTCTGGTCTGCTGGTAAAGACATCGATAGCAGCGTTAACTGCTTGGTTGAAGACCAGGAGAGGGAACCTGATGGAGACACCGGTTGACTTTCCGAGCCAGTTCTTTTGCATTGACAACACTCTTTCAGGCCAACCGTCATCCTTTGCGAGCACCTGGAGGTCATCGAGAAGCGAGTCCCGGAATTCGGAGATGCGAAGGAACCATTGCTTCAGTTTCCGCTTCTCAACTCTGGCGCCAGAACGCCAGGAGCAACCATTCGCGTCAACTTGCTCGTTCGCTAGAACTGTCTTGTCGACAGGGTCATAGTTAACCTCGGCTTCGCTCTGGTAGGCCAGGCCCTGGGCGTGGAGGAACAGGAAGATCTTCTGCGTGTGCTTGTAGAAATCTGGATCACAGGTGGCGAGCTCCTGTGCAACCCAGTAAGCACATGTTCAGCATGGCAGAAACCGTGGTGGGTTCCACATACTCGAGACCAGTCCCAGGATCCGTTCATGAGATTCAGCTGCTCCTTCATTTTGGCGATGTTGGCCTTGGTCCAGATTGCCGGATTGATACCCCTCTCAATGGCCGCGTTTTCTGCGGGGAGTCCGAATGCGTCCCAACCCATGGGTAGGATAACTTTGAAGCCTTGGAGGGCCTTGAATCTCGCAACGACATCGGCAATCGTGTAAACTCGAAGATGACCGAGATGCAAATAACCTGAAGGGTAAGGAAACATGGGAAGGATGTATTTGGTATCAGCCGCATCGTTACCGTTGTCAAGAGGGACATCCTGGCGTAGCAAAGCCCATTTTTGCCGCCATTTGCCGTCTAGAGCTGGAAGGTCGAGCCTTGAGCTAGCACATCTTCTCGACGCTGTATTTGCAAAGGACCATAGCAAAATTCTGTGGCAGATGAGTGATCTTGAACGGGTTAAACTTGGTACACAGGACAGGCCAGAATTGGCAAAATACCGGCCGAAGGACCTCCCGTAGACCGGCGACATCGTTATTCCATTGCCGAGGACTAGCAGTCGAAAGTGATGTGAAGTGGCAAAAGCAGCTCAAAGCTGGCTCAAGCACGACAGTGTGATCAAAATTATTTGATCCCTGGCCAGACTCACGATTTCGTGCCACGGCAAGTACCGCCCGGGTGAATTCCCCAGATTGCCAAATGAAGTGGAATGCGGTTGACTGTCTTGTCTGAAAGCTGAGCAGATAAAGAAGAAAAAAGTGACAGACTTCAAGATGATATAGAGACACGCCGCGGTGTTTCATGTGCCCGGCAGAGCATCCCAGGTACCTTCCTATTGCGCGGAAGGCCCTTGTGTGGGGACCGGCACAGGCCACACAAGGCCACACAGGACGCCTAGCGTTCGTTGCAAAACAACTCGTCGCCCTGGTCCACTGACGACGAATCCATTCGAATTGATCCATGCTTGTCTCCCCCTTTTTTGAACGATATTCCGGGGTCATTTCCTCCATCACGACCCCAAGGACGCAGGACACGTTTAAAAAGCACGCATTATCCCATCCTAATTTAAACACTACATTCAAACATCTGGGCAAACTCCCTGACTGTCAGCCCTGCGCCACCAGATCCCCCACACTCCTCCTCGCGACTGAAGCGGTCCACGACTCCAAATCCCAGAGGTGTACAGTCCGATATGGTCGTTTACCACAGCCGTAGATAACGCCATCTTTCCACTGCAGAACGGCGGCGCGGCGACCAAAGGCCGAAACTGCAAAGCCCAAATGCCGCCTTCATACTCGTCGAATCTCCAATCTGAATCGCGAGACTCGCTGGAGCTCGCGTCGTTAGCCAGTTCAAGCCGAGGCACCGATACCAACGATACCGATTCCCGGCCGAGTATATCCTCGTCGCGCAAACTTTCTCTCGAGCAGGATGATCCGTTAGACAACTCGAACCCGGCCGCCGTGGGACGGTTAGGCGATCGTGACCGCTCCTTTTCCATGTCTTCAGGCTTTGACTTCGCGTCCAACCTCTTTCCACTATCATCAACCACAGGTGCTGGGTATGCACCCATTGGGGCTTCGGCATCAGCGAGCCACGCGAATGGTGCGCTCGGCGGAGGATCGTTGGAGAAGCACAAAACATTGACATATCTCAACGGCTTGTCGCTGATAGTCGGCCTGATTATTGGTTCAGGGATTTTCTCGTCACCTAGCCAGGTCAACGTTAATGCAGGTTCACCCGGCGCGTCCTTGATTATATGGCTGGTAGCAGGGATACTGGCGTGGACCGGAGCTGCAAGTTACGCTGAATTAGGAGGCGCTATTCCTCTCAATGGCGGCGCCCAGGTATATCTTTCCAAGATCTTTGGTGAACTATCGGGTTTTCTGTTCACATGGGTTGCGCTTCTGGTTTTGAAACCAGGGAGTGCCGCTATTATTGCCATCATCATGGGCGAGTACCTGGTGAGGGCCTTCATCGGAGCCGAGGCCGAAACTATCAATCCATGGGTCAACAAATCCGTAGCTCTCATCGGGCTGTTGCTAGTTACCTTTTTGAACTGCGTCTCTACCCGGTTGGGAACCAGGATGAACGACATGCTCATGTTCTTGAAGTTTGTTGCATTACTTGGCGTTACCGTAATTGGTATTGTTGTCGCGGCCACTGGATACTCTTTCTCGGGCATGGCGAACCTAGACTGGAAGAAGCATGAATGGTTTGAGGGGACAAAGCTGGATGCATCAGCTTGGGCCGTGGCACTTTACGCCGGTCTCTGGGCTTTTGATGGATGGGACAATGTGAGTGTTGGCGATTCCCAGTCTCATCTCTGAGACACTGACAGTTCGATCGCAGACAAACTACGTGGTGGGAGAGTTTCGCAACCCCAGCCGCGACCTCCCGCGGGTTATCCACACAGCCATGCCCATGGTCATCGTGAGTTACATCCTGGCGAATGTGGCTTACTTCCTGGTATTGCCGCTGAAGACCATCAACTCGACCAACACGGTCGCCGTTATGTTCGGCGCCAAGGTGTTTGGCCCCATTGGGTCCCTGATCTTTGCGCTTATCGTCAGCGCATCATGTTTTGGTGCCCTGAACAGCTCCACGTTCACCAGCAGCCGCCTCGTCTACGTGGCTGGCAAGGAAGGCTACATTCCTGCCGTTTTCGGGCGTATCGGTAGCGGCACTGCGGCTGCAGAGCACGCTGTGCTCTCCACGACACGTACACGGTCATGGCTGAGCAAGAAGCTCGCTCGCCTCTTCGGCGATGACGAGATGGGTCTCTTCTACACACCAATTCCAGCGCTCACGCTTAATGCCGTACTCACGGCTGGCTACGTTGTCGTTGGCGAGTTCGGCACCCTCCTCACCTTCTACGGTGTTGCCGGCTACACCTTTTATTTCTTGACAGTGCTGGGCCTGATCGTGCTGCGAGTGCGCGAGCCCAACCTCGAGCGCCCGTACCGCACATGGATCACCACGCCCATCATCTTCTGCTGCGTCAGTCTATTCCTGCTGAGCAGAGCGGTCTTCTCGCAACCGCTTCAGACGCTCATCGTTGTGGGGTTTGTCGTGGCTGGGGTGCCAGTATATTACTGGAGGATACGCGGGCGAGATAGCATGGTGAAACGTGAGAGCTCTGGCAGGGAAGTCAGGCCATGGTGGAAGTTTTGGAAGAAGTAAGAAGTCTTATTCCGACCTGGGCCAACTGCGTGGCACTGCAACAGGATTTGTACAGCAGGCTTTGACTTTTTGGCGTTTGTGGCAGCTGCATCTACGGGTTGGTGATCGGGTGGGGTTTTCCCACAATGCCCGTTCTTGGAAGGATACTGATAAGAGAGATGCCTAGATACCACGGCTTGGGGAAAGGGGGGGGAAGGGGGTGTCTTGGATTTGGTGTATATACATGCAGCCCATATACCCAGTGTGACAGCAGATGTTATTGGAGAAGAGACCCGCATCGAGTCAAACCCAAACCCAAAACCAATGCCTTCTAAACCCTTGAGTCGATATTTTCAGCTAACTGCGCGGACCTGCAGAGAGCTGACCTGTTACAACAAGCTAGGCTCATACCTGATCATCTCAGGTTTGCACGTTGGAGGTAGTGTTACACGCTGCTACAGACTCGCATACTGGGTTTCCTGTTCCCGAGGCCAGTGTCGGTGCTGATGCTGATGCTGAGTTGACTATCAGTGTGGTACACATATCACGCACCTCAATGCATCACCTGATCAGAGATACGCAGCATGTAACTCGCATTTAGCAATAGTGCCTAAGTGGAACGTTGCTATTTATTCTTGTGGGGGTCATTCTTCACCTCTTTGCCCCCGATGGTTCGTCATAGCCGCTGCTTTTCCACGCTCATCAAGACATTTCGCTACCAGTATCACTGGACGGAAGGTGAACTACGCATGTCCGAAATATGCCACTGTATTCGTCCGCCAGGTAAATTACAACAATACAGATCAATCCTATCCACCCATTCAAACCTCTGCCCCGCGGTTTCGTGAGCAGAGGCGCTTTGCTTTGCTTAATTGGCATAAGTCATGACTTTCATTTCTCACTTCCCCTCCCATCCTTCTCACTTGGCCTTGTTCCGCTCACCATACGCCTTGGTGGCATAGTCACCACCGTGGACGATCAGATCCTCAGGCCTATAGTCGAAGCGGCCCGACAGATAGCTGTCGAGAATAGACTTGACGCCGTTGGCGTAGCGCTTCTGGGCATCGAGCGAGGTACCCGACATGTGGGGTACCATGGCGTTGCCGCCGCCAAAGGGGTTCTTGGCGTAGCGCAGAGGGTGGTCCTTGGGCGCCGGCTGGGGGAACCAGACGTCACCGCCATAGCCGCGGAGGTGGCCTGATTTGAGTGCCTCGGCAACGTCCTCCTTGACGACGATGGCGCCGCGGGCCGTGTTGACGAGCCAGGAGCCTGCGTGACAAAGTTATTCAGTGTGGGTTATAAGTAAGGGAGGAAGGAACTGGATCATACCCTTCTTCATTTTGGAAATCAGATCCTTGTTGAAGAGACCGCGCGTCTTCTCATGCAGAGGACAGTTGATGGTGACGACATCACACTGGGTCAACATCTCTTCGAGATCTTGAACGCGACGGCAGCCAATCTCCTTCTCCTTCTCGGGGCTCAGAGGTTGGTAATCGTAGTACAGCAGCTCTTTGCAGTCGAAAGGCTTGAGGCGGCGCAGGACACGCTCGCCGATACGGCCGACGGCAACGGTACCGACAACCTTGCCCTCGAGGTCGAACTCGTTCTTGGCAGCTTCGGCCACGTCCCAGCGGCCTTGCTCGATCATCTCGTGAGCGGGAACAAAGTTGCGCACCAAGGCGAGGATGGTCATGACGACATGCTCGGCGACCGAGACGACATTGGAACCCGTGACCTCGGCAACAGTAATGCCGCCGTTGGTCTTGTTGGCCGCGTTGAGGTCGACATGGTCGGATCCAATACCAGCGGTAATGGCAAGCTTGAGGTTCTTGGCCTTGGCGAGGCGCTCAGCGGTGAGGTAGCCAGGATGGAAGGGGGTAGTGATGATGATCTCGGCGTCGACGAGTTCGCGGTCAAAGGTCGAGTTCTCGCCTTCCTTGTCTGAGGTCGTCACGAGCGTGTGGCCTTGATCCTCGAGCCACTTGCGGATTCCGAGCTCGTTCTCTGTTGTCCCGAGCAGCGCGGGCACCTGTTCCGGCGTAAGTCTGGATCGAGCTGTGGTGTTGCGGGGCAATGCTCCGCTAGGGGCCACTGCCAAGACGGGATCGCTCTCGTCGCCCCACCATCCCGAAAGGCCCCCGAACCCCTGTCTCCAAAGTGGCGTCTTGCCTGGGGAAAGGAAGCAACCACAGCGAGCTACCCCGCATATGGTCACCCACTTCTCAACGACAACACCCAAGGTGGTGGAAGGGATCGGGGAGTTCTAGGGGTGGCAACGAATCAATTGAGACCAAAGAAACTCACCTCCTCGGCGTGCTTTCCACCGTCGTACAGAACCAGCAGTACTTTGACCTTTTCACGTTGGGTTGTTAGCAGTCGAACCGATTGCGATTGCTTGTGAAGCGGCAACAAAAGACGCGGAAAGGTGATGCCAGCGCTCCTCGAGGTGCTCGACAGAAGTGGCCGTGTAAATGCCGTGGTTGTTGAAGCTGAGCTGAAGGAACACCTTGTTGCGAGGGAGGAAACCTGGGGAAGCGCCGCAGAGCGGGAGGAAAAGAGCAGCGAGGGAAGGGAACGGGCAGCGTTAGGAAGTACCATTTTGTCGCTTAGTAATTTTGTCAAAGACAAACTAGATCTACGTATCGAGTAAAAGGAGGAGGGAGTCTAATTTGACAAGACGGGGGAAGGCGAGGCCTTTTTAATCCGGAACAGCCTCTTCGGGGGTGCGGGATGCACAGAAAAACGGACCCAGGGAGGTACGATGTGCAAGTTAGGTATGTCGGGGCCGGGAAAGAAGGGGTGTGGGCGAGCGGGATGTCTTGGGAGTTGTCTGATTCCGGGCCTGTTAAAATACACCAGAAGCCGAGGACGGAAAGAAGCCTAGATGATGTCAAGAGAAGAAGTGAGGAAGAGGGAATGCCGAATGTCGACAGGATCTGAGCGATCATTTATGGTTTTAAAAAACCATGAAGGGAGGAGAGGGGGAAATGGTCAACCAGCCAGCCCAGTCCTTCCCCCTCTGAATCCGGCTTTTGGCATCCAGCCATCCACCCACCCGCCTACCAACATGGATGATCGAAGAGCGTATGAACACCCGGCAAACACCTCTGGACGCCGCTCCGATGCCCGTCCTGCAGATCTATGGCGGGGTAGTCGACCGTTTGGGGCGGCCCAAAACCGTTTGCCGGTGCTTTGTGCTACACACCCATCTCGCAGCAGAAAAGCCAGCCCCTCACTTCACTCCCCTCAATTGGCCAATCCATCATCAGATCTGGTTGCCGGTGAGTGAACCAGAAACAGCCCAAAAGAAGGGGGAAGAATTTGCTTGTTTTAGCCGGCAGAGTCTGGGAGAGGTTACTCCTCGGACTAGATGCAACCCAGGCCATGAGGTGATGCATGATTAAATGTTTTGCAACTATTCACGCAGAGTTCTCTTCTCCTCTCCCGCACACCCCCCTCACTCGCCAATGTAATGTGAGAAAGATACCCCTATAGCACCTTCCCTCTCGGCCCTTCCAACCATTGCCGCGGTCGGTCGGGTCGGGTCACTTGTTTCCGGACGATGATTGGAAAGGTACCTATGGACCACGAATGGCTGTCTATTGCCTCTTGCATTTTCCGAAGAGTAAGAGCCACGCCGGTTCTCTTTCGGTGATGGTTCGGCATCCCGTCTCACTTGTTGTCCAGAGCGGGGTAGGGATAGCACTTACAGTTGGCGTAAGGGGCTGGCCACCCACCTCACTCTAATTACGACACCAGTGAAGTACGTAGCAGTCATTAAAAACGGCCTGCATCGGAAACAACTTGGCTTGCAGCTCTGGAGCTCTTGGCTCTGCAAACCGACCGCAGTGGCTGCCCGCACGTCTTGCAGTGCGGGTTGGCCTTCGACATTTTTATTGTAGCTCTACGCTACAGTCGTCTATCTACGTAGGTACCTACCTAGGTAAGGTACCTAGGGCTAGCCGTGTAGCCCACGCTTATCATGCCAATGCTCTGACATGCATGCAATGCAAGAACCCATGCTGAAACTGATCGAAGTTGGCCCCAACAAGCTAGAAACCCGAGCCCCGATGCAAAACGCTCACAGTTATATGTAGAACGCCGATGGCCTCCGAAGAAGTAATCAATCGAGCAGACTTTGGTACCCAGAATATGGTGGAGGCGGCGGAAGCGTTTCCTGGCGAGGCGGAGCCGGAGTTGGTTGAGGAGCAGGAGCTGGATTCGCCACTGGATTGTTGGACGCCTCGCTTCCCCATTGGACCGCTTTCTGCATCATTTTAGGAAAGTACTGCTGTATAAACGATTCACTGGATATAAATCCCAGTCAGATGGCGCTCTATCAATCATCACGGGTTAGTAGGCATAACTTACGTGTAGTAACTGTGTTCTGAATTGTGAAGGTCACTTAGATTGTGAGCTAGTTCGTGTGCCACAACCACCCACCACCACGTCGCCGCCTCAATCCGGGATTGGGCACCTCTAGACCCTAGAAGCCTCGGAGCGTGGAGCTGCTTGAAATATCTTAGGTTGCAGAAGATGCTTCCGCTAGAGTTGAAAGCAATGACGCCGCCGTGCTCGTCGTAGTAGATATGAATCACTTTACTAGACAGCCCGTAGACAGTGCCAACGTCCTTGAGGAGAGCCTCGAACTCCTTAATCTGCCCGAGGTGGGTGGTGAGGAAAGTGCTCACGTCGATCGAGAGGTCCTTGGCAACAAAGACCCGCATGCCGCCTGGTGCCTCGGCAGCAAACGCGAGGTTCTGTGCCGGCTTCTTGTCGCAGTATGTGCCCTTCTCTTTGACTTCAGTTTCGGTGGGCCGGTTAAAGACCTGCGACGAGTCGTGTGCCCGTGTCGACTTGATGGCACTCAGAAGGTTTTGCTGGACGCTTGCCGGGTTGCCTACTCGTCCGTCATCCATGGGCTTCTTGCTTGTTGTTGTTGTTGTTGTTGTTGTTGTTGTTGTTGTTGTTGCTGTATCCTCTTCGGACCCCTTGGTGTCTGGTGGCGGTGGTGGAAGGGACTTGACCATATGCTTCTGTGGGTCCTCGTTTGATTCCAGTCCGAGACGCCGCGTCAAGTTGGAAAAGAGCCCCCGTCTAGACCTGTCTTGAGGCAGTGGGGCGGGCTCATCCTCCGGTGAGTCTTGAAAGCTTCCGGGCATACGATTGCGTTCTGGGGTCTTTGCTAACTCTCGTGTTGCCGCCTCGGCGGCTTGTGTCTCTCGCTTCCACTCCTGCTCCCGCTCCTGGATTCTTTTTTGCTCAGCCTCCAACGCGTTCCGTCGCTCCTCCTCGGCTATCCTGGCCTCGGCCGCCTTTGCCCGGAGGATACGGTCGACATTGTATCCGCGAGCACGGAGATCTAAAAGATCAAGGTTGAGGAACAGCTCAAATAAGAGGTAGGCCTGCTGGCTTGGCCGCTGGAGAAGGAACTGGCAGATGGCTTGTCCGACCTGGTACATATCAGGCCTAGCGTCGGCTGCAACATACAGAACGAGAGCCCCGCTATTGTAAACACTTGCCGCTGACCGTTTCTCGACGTGGGTTTGCGTGTGTCCCTTGAGTGAACGCCGCAGCGCAACTGATCGCACCGCCTCGACCCGCAAGTTCTTCTCCAGCCATTTGGCATCTCGCTTGATGGGATCGCGTCTATCCTTGCAGTATTCATGCAAAAAGAGTTTGGAGCGCTCGAACACATGTTTGCGCAACCACTCAGCGCGGTCCTGCTTTTCTGCATGTGGGCCAATCCTGACGTCTTCTTGGATCTTGGCCCCGAGGGCTTCCGAACCCAGAGACATGTAGAGCGCCTCCAAGGTATCGTCCTCCGGAGCACACAGGAGTGATTGCTTGAACAACTGGTAACTGATGTAGTCGTCGAGCACCACGATCTGGCCGGGCGGCGCAAGCTGATAGTGTTTAATAGGAGCGTCGTCCTCGTCGTAGAATTCTGACTTCTCCTTTGCCCCAGACAACTCCCGGAAACCTAGAAGCCACGCCGAGGTCTTCATCTTCTTGTACAGGGTTTTATCCCTCTTCAAACTGTCGAGGTCATCGGCAAGGGATCGAAGGAGACCGAGGTACTTGTCAGGGCTCTGGAGCGCGCTCAGAAGGCGAGCCGGCTCATCACAGGCTAACTGAGCAATTTCGGGCTTCGTCGGCTCGCTCTTGGCACCACATTTGAACAAGAAGGCATTGGCATGATTTCCAAAGTCAACAAAATCAAAAATGTCACCATACGTCGTTGAGCTCCCGAGGTAGCAATGCGAGGGCTTGGCGTAGACAATCGTCGTCTCCAATTCCGACCCCTTCTTCCTCACAATAGGTACAATCGGCGTGTTCTTCAGCCTCATGATCTGGTGTTGTCCGAGGTCGCCCAGTCGTGTTGCGAAGTATCCGAACAACTTGGCGCTAGAATCACGGTCGCGAGGAGGTTTCGCGATGAGGCGCTCCACACAATCATGAATAGAGGGGTTCATAGCCACTCCGAACTTGTTCGCATGGGGATGCATATCCCTCCTGAGTATATTGTAACCAAGAATAGCGGCGTTCTCGTCTGTGTAACAGTCCAACGGGGGGACAAGCTTCTTATCATTGCCTTCAAGAGGCAGAATAGCCTTGATCGTGTTCCTGAGGCCATAATCGCCGTACTTGTTGATGTGGTGATTTGCAATGAAATACGTCATGGCACTTCCCCGAAGGCTTGGATCCGAGGAGGCCATCATGTCGACAAGCTCAGGCACACTGGGAAACGGGCGCAAGCCCAGCTTGCATAAGAAGCGTGCCTCGTCACTCGTGTTTCTGAAGCTGCCTGGAGGTCCAGGCCACTGAAGCACTGGCAGCTTGAGCTCGCGGTGGGCATCCTTGGGTTCGAAGAGCTCCGATATCTTGTAAAGCCGTGTGGTTCCCTTTGTCGACTCCATTCCAGGAGGACCAGCCTCAGCAGGACACAGCGGTGACTCTTCGAGCTTCTTCATATCCGCTGCAGGAATGTCATCCTTGACCGAGGTCAAGTACTTGATGAGCTCTATGTGACTCCATTTCTTATGCTGTGACTCTTCCCCCGCAAGTGGTGGCGGGTTCAGGAGCCTCGTGAAAATTGTCTCCAGGTCGACGGTTTTCCGCACGCCCAGAGCAACCAGAAATTTCTCCTTAAGGGTGTTGCAACCCTGGATGGTTGGGAGATCGTTGAACAACTTCACAGACGGGAAGAATGATTCGCCTGGCTTCTTCATGCCCACCTTTGTTGGCATGACGGTTATGTTTTGTAGCGTTGACACAATCGAGGATCTTGAACTCGGGCTCAACGAGTCCCAGTTCTTGGATATGACAGTGAGGATTCGCACTGAGAACTCGGGTGACTTTGTTAGGTTCTGCCCAGCATCGTTGCGAGCCGCTGTCTCAACCAAGAAGCGAAGCCAAGTGACCACCTCCAGGGCCTCCCAACCTAGCGCTTGAAGCTGAACGTTGGGAATTTCAGCCGTGAAGGTATGGGATATGGTCGTAGGCGGGACAGGAAGACTTGGGGGGATATTAGGGCCAAGATAGTTCTTTACAGATCCAAGGGCGATGATATCTCCTGAGTTCCCTCCATCACTTATGGTAGCCACAGCGACTTCGAACAGTTTTTGCCTGCTTGGAGGATCCAGCTCACCCGTGGTGGCGCTCTTTGCGGCCCAGGAGATGAAGTGACGGAGCTGGTCCTTGTCTAGAGCTTTTGAGCCGAGTTCTTGGTAAATGTCATCGATCGTCGTGTCACGGATGAGGGCAAAAGATATGAGTTTTTGGATAAAAGGAGCGTCCCGCATCGATTTTAAAACCACTGGAATGCCAGACACAAATTTTCCAACCTCGTCGGACGAAACACGGACTTTGTTAGTTAGAAGTACACCCTTGGAGGAGTAGACTTCGATGGACCCGTGTTTGTGGGCCATCCAGAACGCCTCTTCGATGATTTGGGCCACCTGGCCGCTCGGTGTTGAGTCTGTAAAGGTGTAGGTTTTCAGAATGTGAAGCGCTTCCGGGACGCATTTATCAACGTCTCCCGGATGAGGAAGCGGGCCTTTTTTCTGGTTCCTGGAATCCGACAGGCGCTTCAGCTTGTCATTCAAGTCCGCCATCTCGTTGGAAAAGGCAAGTCTCGACATGATGCCAGCCACACGTAACATCTCCTGGTTCCAGCTACGTACCCAACGGGCATTGAGATCGATAGCTTCACGCTCGACCGTGGGGATCACCGACGGGGCCGATATATGCATGCCCGCGCCTGTGGTCTGCGTTGTCGGAAAGCCAATGAAGATTCGGCCTCCTGGCTTTCGACTTGGAAGCACGGTGGAAAACACATCAGCAACCTTGGTCATGTTGCTCCCAGTCGAGGACATTTCAGACGCCACAGTTTCATCGTAAGATGAGGTTAGTATCGCAATCCTGGTCATCTTCGGCGGCGGTTTTTTGGTTGCTCTCTCCAGCTCAGTCGCATAAGAAGCTGATACCTTGGTCGCAACCTGCCCAGTTGTGACTCGGAGGAAAATGCTAGACGTAGAAAGCGCGGTAAGGTCTTCAGCGATGGCATCTTGAATGGCTTTCTCTTCCTTGGCAGCTTTGGTTCGCGCCGTTGCCTCTTGCGACAGCCCCGAGGCGAATCTTGAAAAGAAACTTCGTACCGAAGGCATTTCCAGCGTGCTGGAGCCGGTGTAATATGCGTCACTGGATTTACCCGCTGCTGCAGCTGGATGAGGTTTCCACCCCATCACGCTCATAAATGCAGCATCGATTTGCGTACTAGTCCGGTCTGCCGATGCAAGCTTCATCAGTCCGTCTTTAGTTGTTGTTTCGATATCCCGAGGTATGGGAACCCCGATGCTGGGTGATGACTTCTTGTGGAGGGTCAGGATGCACCAGTCGTCTATCCAAAACTCAATGTGCTGCAAAGCGACAAACGTCAGACTCGTAGCGAGAAACTGACCAACTGAGAGGAGGTTTGGGAGAGGTGTTGTCGTATTTCGGTACTCGAGGAAAAAAGTGGTGTTCGGACTGCCTTGACCCTGAGGGATCTGAAGCTTCCTGGTGAAGAGAGCGTTTCCTTTCCAGTAAAATGCCATGGCCTCGTTCCCCGAGCTGACGAGAGGCTCCTCACAGTCGGCGAAGACACTGTAGAAGCCAACGCCAAAGGCGCCGATCTTTGTCTCGTCGGGGTTTCCCTCGGCAATCCTCTTCAGTCTCCCCCAGTCGGTTTTTGTGAACGGCTGGCCATTATTCTCAACGACGAGGCGCCGGAGGGTGTGGTGGGATATAACGTGCTTGAGAAGCTCGGAACGGCTGGTGATGGCAGGCAATGGGACCTGCGTAGAAGGCAGGGTTTCCCACTTGATCTTGACCGTGGTCGCTTGGGCATCGGCGGCGTTCTGGATTAGCTCTCGCAGAGTTGTCCATTCTCCCGAGTATCTAGCAAGGACCTTGTCGATGAGCGCCCTTGTGTCAACCGTGACGGCTTCCTCATCCTCGCCGTCTTTCAGCGCCGCGGCCCGCAGCCGTGCATAGTCCATATCGCCGTTCGTTTCTTCGATGGGTAGGTTGTCTAGTGGAAATCAAGTGTGTTGGCTGGCGCTTGAAAACCCTCAGTTGCGAGCTACCGGCTTTTAGGTAAGAGAAAGAATATATTGAGGCCATGAATGCGCCAGCTCAAGTCAAGACACTGGACAAGTCTCACAGTTTCAGCAGGCGGACCACGCCAGAGCTCCGCCACCCCTGGAAAGCTTGATAAAAATGTCTTATCGGGTGGGCCCAATTGGCGGCCCCCTAAATCCGCCAGATGGCTCAGGGACCGCGGAGTTGTGGCAGTTCACCGTGCTCTAGTGTGTCCCTAATACCTTACAGTCAGATCTGTACACAAGCATTAGAGGTATAACGATAAATTCGATTTAACGGTAGAAACCCTTCCGCCCCAATTCTCGATTGAGGCGACAACGATAAACTCATTTCTACGATAAACGTAAGGATTTTGCTTAGTCACAAGCAAAATCGTTATGTAAAAGCTGGATTCCAGGGGGGTTAAGCTTATAAAGCTGTTGAAATTACAGCCCAGTTGCCCTGTAGCTACAGCACCCTTGGGTGCTGTAGCCTAGTTGATCTACTACCCTGGGAGTGCTGCCGACTGCACTATGGCAAAGTGCAGTCACCACAACTACGGGA
>Ga0247760_1000933_pt1 | contig 29735 bp, 35 predicted proteins | sample UWRJL171409R4_FD_179936 | JGI IMG/M metagenome (GOLD analysis project Ga0247760, IMG submission 179936) | Plant litter microbial communities from Arlington Agricultural Research Station in Wisconsin, United States - UWRJ-L171-409R-4 | ecosystem: Environmental > Terrestrial > Plant litter >... | reverse complement strand
CCTGACGGCCACTCCGGCACCTCCATTCCAGATTGTACCACAATCGCCAACTCCCCCACATGCGCCACAGTCGGTGTCGACCCCATCCCACCAGCAACAACCGACTTGGAGTAGTCCTTCTATTGCGATGCCTCCCCCAATGACTAGCTATCCAACAAGCCCACCGGCATTGCAAACATCAGCATCTACGGTAACAACGCCTCCGGTTCAACCTTCACCAAGCGTCCCTGCACAGCCGCAGTCAGTGCCGCCAATACCAAACCCATCACAAATACCACAACCCACGCCTATTTCACCCTACCAGCAGCAACCAACTTGGAATAACCCCCCGGCAGCTGCACAGCACGCGCAACCCATTCAATTTCAGGCCCCAGCATACGGAGCACCCCCTCCAGCGCTGCATTCATATCAACAGACACCACCTCATATGCAAACACCCGCTCCGACGCATCCCCCTTCCCAACAATGGGCTCCGCCCGCGCCATCACAGACGCCGCACTCGATCCCTCTCCCGGTTCAATGGACGCCCCCGGCGGCCCCGACAACACCGGTACATCAGCCTCAGCAACCCCAACAGCTCGGGTATGGCTCAGCCCCTTCATATCACCCCGGTGCCTACCCTCCCTCCCCACTTCAGCAGCAGCGACCAAACAGCTATCAAACGCCACCACATCAGCAACCCCCTTATCAGACCCCCGTCCAACACCACCAGCCTTACCAACAACACCCCCAGTACCCGCCCGCAGTAACAGCGTACCAATATCCTGGTTCAATGCAGCCGAATGCGGGTCCCGGGTATCTCTCTGCACCCGGGTATGCCCCAGGAGTGTTTGGACAGCAAGGCGGAATGGGATTTGCGCCGCCACCTGGTATGGGAGGCCCTCTGCCGCATCTACAGAAGAAGAAGAGTATTTTCAGTTTGGGAGGGATTGAGATCACGAGGAAGTAATTATTGTTATGGTTAGGAAGGGTTAAATCTACCTTTGGGTATTGTTTGACAAATACACGTTGTCATTGTAATAGACATCAGTTTAATGTATGCATATTCGTGCTTGTGTTGATTTCAAGATGGCATTGCTCCCTCTCAGCTAGCGGGGTAGTTTTCAACTGTGGTTCGCATGGTTGTTGCCCTCGCCTTGCATCACGTTTTCGAGAGCCTTGCCTTCAAGAATGGTTGGGAATATATGCTGCCCCCAATAAACCAATATTTTCGAACGCCACATCGGGCCGAATGTGGAACTCCTCAAGCCACGTACCCTCCAACATCTTCACCTCACCAATGATGTGACGTCGAGAATCTGCAGCCAAGCTCTCAGGAGTTGACGAAGCCTAACAAAGTCGAAGGCCGTGCGCCATCTGATATCGCGAGGCTTTTTTGATGCTCGGGCCTCCAGTTAGGCAGATGGTGTGCTCGGAGGAGATATGGATAGGCAGGTATTACTGTCTCTATAAGTTGTTGCTTTGTCTCTGTCATTTCCCTCGAGTGCACTCCGCTTCTGTTCCATGCAAGGTCGGCAACCCTCCTGACGCATCTCCCAAGATGGCTCAATAATGCATTAAAGATGCTCTCACCGAGGGTGCCAAAGCATGCATTTTCAATCCCAACTTTTGTCGAAACGTTCATCAAAATCAGTCAGAACTGTACCGAGAAGTCGCCCTTCCCAAATACTACCACTATCGAAGTGGCGAGGAAGCTCACAACGGGCTCAACATTGTTCCTATCCAGTGCCTTCGGTACATGGACGTGTTATCCGCTGGAAATCATTCTCAGCCGACTCATTGACTTCAAACTGTCGTTGGTTTTCGTGTATGCCAGCATTGGTCGCAGCCTACCGACGAATAGTATGACGTCAAAACAAGTAACGGCCGGTAGTCCTGCGATCAGCAAAGTTACCATCATCAATGACGGTCATGTGGCCTATGATCGCGGTGTTTCAAGCCTTCATTATCGGTGTGCCGAAAAGCGCTGACTCGACACTTCGCATCCTCAAACAGTTGGAGAAAGATCTTCACGTTTCTGGGCAGATGTTGCGAGCATCGACTCAGGAGTTAGTGGAATCTGGTGCTGTGGCAAACTACCGACCGGACAGATGTCTCTCATGCGAAATGGAGCGATCAATCTTTCGAAAGGGTCTCCAGTGTCTCTTGGCGTGATGCGAGTGCGTACCGTATTTAGAAATGCCATTTCAATTAGGAGTGTGACAGTATCAAATCTGATGTTGTTGCCTTGAAGGCCACTGATGATTGGGCTGGGAGATGGTTTCTGGCCGTGGTCGTGGGCCTGCCAAGATTGAGTGACGGCCTGGATTGGCTGACATGGTAGCCTCCCGCATGGAAGGAGCGAACGAGTCGTTGGAAGCGCCAGGGGCGCTCCGCAGTAGCGTTTACCGTCTCGGCCTCCCCCGCCCTTTTGTCATGGCAGCCCAACTCGATCAGGACAGCATTCATCCAAGAGCCCTTGCCCGCCATGATTGACGACACGAGGGAAGACCCAGCGTGCAGCATCACAGGCGCCCAGCTCTCCGCGTCCATTGAAGAAATATCCAAGCACACCACAAGTCGTGTGCTGGCCAAAGCGTGGGCCAGGAGACTCCGCTTCTTGACCTTCGACGACGGCCCCGAAGTCGCCACCGTCGGCGCCAATGCAGATGGCAGGAAGCTCCTCTGTGGTAGATGCGAGTCCGGGTACCGCATCCCGCCGGGGCACTACTGTGACTCTCACAGGCCTCGCAAGCAGGTTCTCAAGGGTCTCGGGAGAGGAGGCGCGGAAATCACTGTCACAGAGGAAACAGCGACTGCCAGCATCAAGCCCAACGCCTGCCAACATATCGCTCAGCTGACATGCCATTACTGCGAGCATATCCCACTGTTCCCCTCACGCAAGAAAGCAACCAGGTTCCGCATACGCAGAGTGGTTCAAAAAGATGCGGACATGGGAATGGATACTTTCCATCCCCCTTCATACCAAGAGTTTCCTTGCGGCCACTTTGTGGCTGTGTCATACTGCTGGTCGTCACAGGCGCCGTCTACCGGTGGTTCTGACATTGAGAGTGAGCCGTACATTGTTATTGAGGAAGACGGAACCGTTCGGGAAATACGGGCCACAAAAAGCACCATTGATCGGGCCGTTTCCTTTGCCGCCCAGAACGGGTACCGTATGATTTGGATCGACCAAGAGTGTATTCCGCAAGACAACGCAGAGGAGCAACAAATCGGTATCCAGGCCATGGACATTGTCTATCTCAGCGCCCATATCACCATCGGCCTCTTCCAAGCAACCCTGAAGCAACGGCACCTCGAAGCCCTAATAGGGGGGGCGTTCGAGGATCAAATCGCCCAAGCATTGTCGCTTGGCTCCCGGGGTAAACCGACGCGCGCACCGCCCCAGAAGATTCGCTCGGACCACTTGACGGAGGCCCTGGAGTTGGTCGTCAACGACCGCTGGAATTCTCAGGCATGGATCCTGCAGGAGGCCTTTGCATCTGCAGGAAACATGGTAATTCTCTTCCCAAGGAGAGAAACATCCAGACCAACGAGTTTCGCCTCATTTGTCACGAAGTTGCTCCCTCGTCAGAGATATGTATCGACTTCCAGATTCTACACGTCTCCTTGAAGGTCGCTGCCGGTCTGATAAGGACGGCAGAAACGGATCCGAACCCTGCTCTGCTCGACACGCTGCACAGATCGCAGTGGCTTCACCCTGAGTTCCCCAAGAACGGTCCCCTTGTTGAGTTTTCAATTGGTGGGTCAAAAGTGAGGGAAACATGCAGCGCTTCGATGGCACTAGCCTTTCTTCGCCACCGGCAGAACTCGATTGTTGCGGACAGACTCGTTATCATTGCTAACATGTGCGGTTACGAGAGGCGTCTCAACATCGGCGAGCTTGGGCAGAACAAAGCCATAAAAAGTCTAGCCGTGTGTGTGCTGACTCTCTCCATAATCAACGGCGACTTTTCACTTTTGACGCCTGAGCTGCACGACAAAGGTAGGGTTACAATGTTGATAGACGCGCCGTTGAGGGATGAGACTCTTCCTCAACGGTCTACATTTCGTATGTGACCCCTCCACCTGATTGGCATAAGTTTGAGCAGTTAAGGCTAACTGAATGCACAAATACAGTGGAAATACTCCAGTTCGGTCTGCAGAGCATGCCTTGGGTACATGACGCTTGCCTGAATCCGCGAGGCCCTGACCTGGGTCATGCCGCTCCGGAGTCGTTCTTCCTACAGGGCAATAGCATACGCCTTCCAGGTCTCCTTTGGAAGGCTAAAGACTTTTGCGAGCTCAAGGACATACAAATAAAGTACAGAAGACGGTGGGACTCTCTGAACTCTGACCTAGACCGGCTCATAGAAACAACCCCCTGGTCTGAAGCGGATAGACGGCGTGCCCAAACGCGTGGAAGAAACCCCTTCAACACAGCCGCTTATGAGCACATGGAACGCCGAAAACGCGCGATCACTCAGATTCTCTTCGACATGCTAGAATCCCTTCGCGCCCGTAGTGAAATAAGGGTTGCTGATGCGATCTGGCAGTCGGTGTGGGACCCGGAGTGGATGAATGCGAAGAGAACGCTACGGCCTGTTCACTCAGTGAAGGATTTTCCTAGAAACCTGAAAGTGGAGAGTCGAGGCGCAATGTTCAGACTGTACCAGGACAGTCAGTTCAGCTTTCAGTGCGAATGGATCATCGACAGAGTGATGAGGAAGGGTGGGCTTTGGGCGGCGACTCTGGTGAGAAAACCCAAAGACGACGAGTTCCTAGACAACCGACAGGGTCAAGTCCTCCCGGGTCGTGCTCCGGAGTTCATGGGAGATCTCTTTGACGAGGCCCACGGGCTGCATTCTGACCTCGAAAGCGAGGGCCACAACGTGGATGACACGCCCGAACCGGTTTCCGAGCAGACACGTAAAGGAATAACCCCTGAGCTCTCACTTGAAGTGTCAGAACTTTTGGACATGCCGGTTCAACGCGGCATGCTCGCCTTCGTCAACCGCCAGCTCGTGGATATGTTTCTCAGCCTCGTGTCTCCATACCCCACCAGCGCATCGGGAATCACAGGAGAGGTCTGTTCCAGGGATTATGCGACCCAGTCGCTCCATTTCCTCCATACATTTGGAGAGGGTGGAATGGACAGGCTGGAGACATTGAAGGGCCAATGCGCCATCTTTGACGTCGATGGCGCTGTCACGGGCCGGGGACATCCGACTCTGATTCTCACCCCTTTCTACACCCATGTTGAACGGGTCCCGGCACCTGTCACACGAGGTATGGGGATTTCGTGGGTGGTTGAGCCCGTTGAAGGTGAAAAGGATGGGGGAAAATATGAGAAATTCCGTCTAGCGGATAGATGTTTTGTCAGAGGAATGTGGCGTGTGATGCTATTTCCAGGAGGGAGGTATACCATTGTCTAGGGCCAGTATTTTCCACGTTTTCAGATGGGGTGTTCCGGGGGTAACTCGAAAATTTGGCTTCCCTGACTTCTTCACATGTTGCTATCTTGAATTGAAATACCTCCACTGGTGGAAATACGATTGGACCAACAGCGAGAGAGGGTTTCCGCGAGATGCTAGTTCCCGTATTTATTAGGGACACTTGGCTGTCGAATTAGACTTCCTATCGTAGTATGAGGATAGTATTCTCATACGAAGCGATCGTGTCAGACGTAAGTCTAAAACTGACTAAAAAAGCGACAGCCCTTCAAGAACCACACACATGATTTCAGCTGCGAGGCATCTTCTCCTCATCCAAAACACTACGTTCCTTACCAGTCACATCAACCTTTGCCTTCTCGGTTTCCTCCAATCCATAGGCCGTATCCAACTCCTTTCTCAACTTCACCTCCTTTTCCAAGAACACCAACAGAAACGACAACGCCGAAAACGCCACACCGCCTTGCCAAACCAGCTTTAGCGCCCCACTATATACCGTGATAATCTCCCTGCGCGACGGCTCTGGAAATGAGTCCACAAAGTCAGCCAGGGCGTGCATATATGCACCATTTCCACCCTCAAACGCGGCCCTCACTTGAGGATCGGTGATGCCACCCCCAGCTAGTTCGGCGAAGCGGTTGGAGAAGATCGCAGCCGGGATAGCAACGCCCCAAATGCTCCCGAACGAGCGGGTAAATGACCAGGCAGCCGTTGTGGCCGCTTGGTCAGACTCGCCCATCTGCGCCTGGGCAGCTGGCAACAGGGTGTTGAGAACGAACCCTGAGCCGAGTGCGGCCACGGCTTGGGAGAGAACCCATTCTGCCGTGGAGCTGTCTTTGTCGAGGAGGATGCATAGCCCGATACCGAGGGTCTGGATTGCAAAGCCAGCAAGATGCAGCGGTTTGTATCTTCCGAAGCGAGAGAGCAGAATGACGGCGACAATCGCGCCTGGGATGGAGACCACCGCAGCTGGGAGCAGCTGTACGCCCGCGCGAGCGGGAGAGCTGCCGAGGACGGCTTGGAAGTACACGGAAAGAAAGAAGAGCATCCAGTAGAGGATGACTGAATTCAGGAAGGTGGCGATGAAGACGACAACGGAGGTGCGGGTTTCGAATAGCCGTATGGGAAGGACGGGCTCCTTGACGAATGCTGTGTTTTCGAACCAGACGAAGGCAGCGAGACCGGCGAGGCCGATGACGAGAGTGGCGATGACGCGACCGGATGACCAAGGGAGGAGGTTGCCGCCGTAGGTAAGGGCGTAGAGAATCGAGATGGTGGAGCCAATGATTAGGCCGTTGCCGCCGTAGTCGATACGTTTGAGCTTCGATGAGAAGGACATTTCCTTGTCGTATTTGACGTGGAGGAAGAGGTAGATCATGAGCAGGGAGGTGCCGCCGATCTGCACCGGCCACCAATGTTAGTACGATGAGTCTGATTGTATTGGCATTGAAGAAAGATGGACACACTGGAAGGTTGAGGTAAAAGACCCAACGCCAACTCGTGTTCGCAACAATGATGCCGCCAACCCAGGGGCCAAGGGCGATGCCAATAGAGTAAACGACAAGAACGACAGCGATGTAATTTCCCCGTTCCCTCAAGGGCACAAGGTCAGAGATGATGATGTCGACGATGACGTTCATCCCACCCGAGCCTACTCCCTGAACGGCGCGCCCAGCGATTAGCATTGCGCCATTGGTTGCACCACCGCAGATGCCACTGCCAAGAGTGAAGAGGGCGACAATGACAATGGTAACCCATCTTCGACCCCAAATATTCGCTAGTTGGCCAAACAGTGGCTGCACAGCAGCTCTGTGGCAAATTTAAGTCAGCCATGACCAGCAGTTCTTCCAGGAAGGGCCTTACGCAGTAAGAAAGAACGCATTGGTGACCCAGATGTAGTCGGCGCCGAGATCAAGCTGGGTGACAATGAATGGCAGCGCTGTCGTCACGACGCTGTTTTCAAGTGAGCTCAGCAGACCCATCACCGCCAGCGTGGCAATAATTGCCCAGAACCGCTTGCTCCGGTCAAAGCGTTTGGCGGGAATTGAGACTTCGATATCGGTTGTGTCAGAAGCTTCTTGCGGATCTTTCGGATCCCTTTGCACCAGTTTCGTGGCCATCGCTGTTTGGGTTGCTCGGATTCTAGCGGGTTCGTGGGATGGCATGAATTGAAATCGGCAACATCCTATCTCACCAATTGCCTGCGGGCGTGCATAGCTCTTATAGCGAACGTGCAATTTTTATGTCAATACTGAATCCTTCCGAGTTTTGGGCAGTCGGACGGAGAAAAGGGAAGATTTCTGTCCGGGATTCACGGTCACGGTGAGCGCCAAATGCCCCGATTGGCCCTTCCTCATTCCTATTTAGGCTCACCCCTAGCGATTTAGGACGGGCTCCGTTCCTGGTTGTCCCGAGGCTCCGGCGGGGCAGTGAGCGAATCACAGACAGTATCAAGCAGAGAGACACCGATGCCTACACGAGGCAAGAGCAACCCGAGAACATCAACGGTCCTACGCCTCGCCAAGAGAATTTAACCTCCATTCACTGCAGCTCGAAGTTGGCACGTGATCCGGACGCCCTGCTGGGAAGAAGAAGCTTTCAGTTTCGGAAAACTTTCCTTTGACCACACCCGAATCCACGCCATCGACGCCATCGATGTTGCCCGCTTCTTATTTCCTCCCGAAACTCACCATTGATCGCCTCACAGCATATTCGGCCTTCGAAGATGCCACTCCCACCCTATGTCGTCGGCCCCGCTGTGGGCTACAGTCACACACACACCGTCATCCTCCTGCACGGCCTCGGTAGCAATGCAAAAGAATTTGCATCGGAATTCTTCGAAAGTGAGGCCTCAGGGACCGAAATAGACCGCACTCTCCCAGCGCTCTTTCCCACCATCAAATGGGTGTTCCCGCAGGCGAGGTGGAGGGTGGTCCGATCTGAGCAGTTCGGCGACAGGGCAGCATGGTTCGAAATGACCTCGACCGACGACCCGCAGGAGAATGGATCTTTGCAGATGCCAGGATTGAGATCGAGCTTTTATTACCTGACGAGCGAGATCAAAAACGAAGAGAAGTCAGTCCCGAGGAGCCGGATATTCCTCGGCGGAATCAGCCAGGGATTTGCAACGTAAGATGCACGAAGGGGCGATTGCCTCGGCTCGCTGACATATTTTAGGGCACTGAACGTATTCTTCGTCGATGGCAATGGGGGGTTTGCGGGTGTCTGTGGGTTTTGCAGCTGGCTACCACTCGTCAGCGCTATCACCAGTAAGGAACCCCAAGAGCTTTCAAGAGGTCTCACCACAACGCCTATTTTTCTGGAGCATTCTCGAGACGACTCGATCATCTGTATCAAGAACGGCATACGCATGCGCGATACGCTGAAAGAGCTCGGGTTTGGGGTTGAATGGAAGGAATACGAAGATGGAGATCATTGGATCAATGAGCCACAGGGCGTGGACGACTTTGCTGGGTTTTTGCAACGGACTATGCGTTAAAGTCTCAACTGAGCTTTTGGCTTGGGCAATCAACACCGTATTGAAATTTCAGGAGCGCCCCAATCGAAACGAATGTGGCCTATGGCAGAGTTGTCATCGGAAACCTAGCAATGGCCCTGATGGCAGCTGCGCAATCGTTGGATCAGAACATGCAGTCAACGCCGAAAACTTGCGGCTGACTTTTCGCTAACCTACCTATGATAATCCGAGGGGTGCACTGGGCCCATGTCGTGTAACCGACTGCAAGATGGTGATGCGACCCGTTCAAATGAACAGCGAGTCAGCAGGCGCATCCTCGGCTGGGGGGAGCGAGCCAGGCGGCGGTTCAGCGAAACTAGACCAGACGGGGATTCTAGAGGAGGCTGGTTCTGACGGACAGCTCAAGGCCCAGACGCCGGTTCAAAATAGTGCCGACAGGTCACCTGCGCTTGGTGGTCCAGAAGGAGAAACGCCCCCTTATGATGAACCCAGGACCCACCGTCTACGGGGGAGCCCATCACCATTCAAGAAGCCAACAAATCCCAACTGCCTCGCTGGATTCGCGGCATATTCTCCGGGGGCTGGATCAAGGTCCCGCCCCCTCGATGGGATAACAACACTCGCCTAGAGGCGTATATGTTGGAAGAAGGCAGTGCCCGCGGGTTTCAACTGCATTTCTTGCCTGATGAAATCACCCGGAGCTTCCAGCGCTTGACGAAAGACAACAACTCCACAGTTTTGGACGCTTATACAGGCCTGCACCCACAACGACAAGCGCATCTTGGTTCCGTCTTACTCTTTGTGAAGCAGCGTGACGGCCTCGAGAGATATGTGGTAGGTATTGTTGTGCAGCCCGAGCGCGGGTACGGCGCCGACCCAGCAGTCGTCTTTTATGTTTCTGTCGGAGACAAAGAGGTTGAACCCGTCTATATCATCGACCAGCAGCATGTCACCTAAGGCCCCCCATTTTGAAAAAACTTACTGACATCCCTCCCAGCGGCCGTCGCCTCCGTATTCCCTACGAGCACTGCCGCACATTTGATGTAAAACCCTTTTCTCCCTTCTCCTTCAACCTTACCTATACCCCACCACTGACACAGCCCAGCGCCTCTCTAAATCCCTCTCTCGCGGAAACGTGTATTCCTATTGCTTGGGACTGCCTCGATCTCACCCTCGACGGCTGTGTCATCCCTGGCCGCATCTGGGAATCCACCATCAAGCCCGGCATAACAATCGAGATCCGCCACCCGCAGACCGTTTATAGGTCCTCCTCTGTTCGCGATCCCCCGCTGGGAAGCCTCCCCCCTGGATTCGGACTCCCAGCTCCGACTCCGGCTTCGCGTCCTACTCCACCGCTGCCGCCGATGCCGATGCCAAGATCAGGGAAGGACAAGGGCGTGTTGAGGTGGATGGCGAATAAGAAGGGGAAGAAGGGTGGGAAGAGGAGTGTGAGTAGTAGTAACAGTAGCAGTAGCAGTGACGAGTCTGAGGAGGAGGGGGAGTGGCTAGGGAGCGAGATGAAGAGGCTTGGGCTGTGGAGGGATTGGAAGGCGGAGGTGGAGAAGGCGGAAATGAAGCCCGAGGAGATGTTGAAGAGATGGACGAATGCGCCGGACGCGGTGCTGGATTTTGGGTGGCCGAGCGATGGTGAGAGTGGCGATGATGGCGATAGTACGGATACGGATTGGGATTGATGTTTCCTTTGGGTATACTCCGTGGTGGGTGGTGGTGGTACACATAAGTTCTCATCCGTCCAATAGGGTGTCCCAGACACGTAGATACCCGTGCTTTTCAATAGAATCTGTGCTTCCCAACCTTCAAAACAACTGAACCCAACTCAAATCCGCCTCCCCAAACACCGCACCCCCTACTCTTTCCCCCCAAACCGCCTCGGAATCCCCTCCACCGCCTTCCACCCCACCATCCGAAAATTAACCCCCATCTTCGACCCCTTCCCCTCCCACTTCCCCGCCGCCATCCAAACAACAACACATCCACAGTGGCTGCACCGCTTGAACGCAATATCCCCTTCACTGCCCTCATCCGAGCGGATGTATGCCTCGACCGTAGCGCCGTCTGATTCGGTGATCGTTACCTCTTCAGGCGGGAAGTACCCCCAGAGGACGCCGTATTTGTAACACACGGTGCAGTGGCATTCGTTGAGGGTGGGGGGCTTAGAGGGGTAGGAGACGGTGATGCGGGCGCAGTGGCAGGTGAGTCTGAGGGGGAAGGGGGTGTCGGTTGGTGGTGAGGGGTTGGATTGGGAGGCCATTGTAAGGGAGTTTGTGTGTGGGTAAATTTGGGGGTGTTGTTGGAGTTGAGAGTCTGCAGTGGATTTGGAGGATCAGTTCGTGGATGTTGTGTTGGTTGCTGGGATGAAAGGGTTTTGAGAGAGGCGGGGCTTTTGTAGGAGGAAATGGTCTTTAGGTAATTGGTCAGCGCGGTAAGCACCTCCCCATTGTGCAACCAACTGCACATTTGTGGTATTGATATGCGGGGATGACGTTTTGGAACATTTCGAGTCACAGTGCTGCATCGTCCAGACGGGATGCATGCCCGTCAGACGGAGCTATACGTGTCCGAGCCAGAAGAAAATCAAGGAACAGCCACGAGTCCGGCGATGATCTGGAGTTATTGTCATTGATGACTTGCATCATAAGAGCTATAGCCGAAACCTCAACATTTATCACAACACAGAACCTGTCCTCAATTTGATTGACACAAAAGGCGCACACAGTGCCGAGAAGTCCCCCCCTACAAGATGACTCAAATATCCAGGCCCTTTGTGATACGCATAACATTCTTGATGTCACTGTAGAAGATCCCATGACCAGCACGTTTCGCCATGATTCGCGCCGTCTTGGTGATATTCTTGATCTTGCGCCTATTGATGTTGATGTCGCCCAGACTGTCACACTCTTCCTCGGTGACAGTTGAGTTTTCTTCTCGGCTCAAGAATGTTTTCCAGATCTTCACGCGCGACTCCTTGTCGAGCTCTAGATACCGGATCGTGAGGTGAATTCTGGAGTTGACAGCCGGATCCAACACCTTCTCACGGTTGGTGGTGAGGAACAACAGCGATGGGTAGTACTCGAGCTCGCGGAGGGACTGAGAGACAACGTGATTGCGCTCAGGGGTGTTGTCTTTGCGCTCCTCGAGGTACATATCGCACTCGTCAATGAGGAGAACAGCGTTCCAGCGTGCAGCTTGCGAGAAAGTCGTGCTCAACTCGTCATCGATATTTCTGTCGTCTCGCACAGGAATGGGCTGGCCCGGCACGGCGTGGGCGGTTTGGTTGACCACGGCCCTAATGAGTTGCGATAGCTCCATTTTAACCAGCGGTGCGTTGATCTTTTCAGCAACTGAAATTTCAAGAGTTAGGATGAGTATGTTCGCCGCGGTGGCTCATTTGAGGTACGTACCCGACTCCGCCGTCATGGTCTTGCCGACACCAGGACCGCCGGCGAGTAGGATGACAAGTCCGCCACCTAGAACAGTCAGTAGAGCATCTTCCAAAGGTTGGTTTCAATGTTCGGTTGCATGCAAGAGCCAGCAGGACATTGCGGCGGCTCAAAAGACCATGGCCGATCTTGACGTGCAACTAAAGAATGTTGTGGCTCAGCTCGACGCCGTTCGACCGGCGGCCAGGGAGTTATTATTATTAGTGATAAATGATAGGTGAGGATAGGTGCCCGGGTGGGTAATGATAGGTGATGGTGGACGAGATCCTTCAATTGCTGTCAGCACTTTATTCGTGGGTGATGCTGGGGGATACATGTAGAGTAAACTTACATTCCTCCACGTCGTCGTCTGAATCTGGGACAAAGGCCCGTTTCCGGACCTCTGGGAGAAGCCCCAGGCGCTTCATCGTGCGATCTTCTTTGGCCTCGGCCGCCTTTCTTCGCGTGGCTATGGCTTCGCGGTCCTGCATCAATGCACAGGTTAGGTCAGGTAAGGTACTCCTGAGACATTCAGTATGCGTCTGCGCTGACCCGATGTTGTTTACTGGCTAAATGCATCCTGAGGCCGGACTTCAACTTAAAACCCTGGCCGTGGTATTCGCGGGCACGGCAGACGTAAGGAGATTTCGAGTCGTGGTACATATCCCAAACAATCTCAGTGTTTGGTAGGTGTTCATATAAATGGGCGGAGCCCCGCTTCAATGCTGCGATTGCAGCACGAGCACGAATTTTGGCGAAAGCATCTTCCACCTCGGCGTCTGTAATTTGATCTGCAATTAGCTTCAATTCAGGTGAAAGTTCCAATGAAACAGAATGCTTGAAGTGCACGGCCTCCTGTTTCCTGGGGGCAGTCTGAATTGGCGGTGATGACTGGGCGGGGGGAAGGCAGTAAATGCAGTAGGGGAAGACGAAATACAGCCCGGCGGTTGTGTCGGCGATTGTGACTGGGTGGAGGGGAAGGAAGACGAAATTGAGGCCGAGCAGTGTTCACATACCGGGCACGGGCGCATTGACTCCCTCGCGGGAGTCCGTGGTGGTGGTCGCGGCGGCATCACCGGAAGAGGCCATTCTGTCAGGTGCTTTCGTCCGATATTGAGATGAATATAAAAAGATGAATTATTGTACCTGATTCAGACTGGTGATGGGAACTTCGGATGAGAAGTTGCCCGAGGTGAGAAGAGATTAAACAGAGGTACTTCACTGCTGCTTCCCAACATCGGTAGGTACTTCACTGCTCCTTCCCAACTTAGGTACCTACTCAACGGTCACGTCCCATCATCCTGTCACGTCCCGTCACGTCCATTTTGACGCGTCGACGTGTAATAAATGTTTCCCGACATGGACGGTCTTGTCATTCCGGTAATGCAATTATCTTCCTCCCAGGGAAGGTACATGTATGTCCAGTGGTTCTGCTGAATATGAATTTACCTTGTAATATGGCGGTGTGCGTGTGCTGCCATCCAAGTCATGAAACTGTTAGGACTTGGAATCCACGCCGCCCAGATACGAGTGACTATTCTAAGAGAGTTCCCCCACGCTGGATTTCAGTCTGAACTACTGGTGAGGATTTGAGCGCGGTTTGCTGCTGGCGTCATGGAATCCTTACGGTCCGGCAGAACCCCGAGCGGTGAGCAAACACGTCGGGGAGTCATATGATCGGATTCACCGGTCTGCTAGCAGGCGTTGGTCAAACGGGGCCAGGTTTGATTGGTGACACGAAAGCTCGAAAGAGTTCGGATTACAACGCATTTGGGGAACCAGGTGTAGGAAGGCGGGCTTGGTAGGTACCTTAAGCAAACACTCGCAGTTGACGCTCTTGACACGCTCTAGGTGATGCCTGATCCAAACTTATCCTGTTTGCACACCCGACACATGACCTCACTCTTGGGATGAACCTGTGCCCGAGTGGAACACATGCCTGCGGTCAGAGCCCACTCAATTGTCTATATAATAACCGTTCCTCGCCCTTCCTCTCTCCCTCACTCTCTCTCTTCCCTTCTTCACCAACTTTCTGTGGGCGAACTTGTTTCGAGCCAGCCAACAACCCTCATTCTAAGCGCTCCCTGCCACCCAAGCAAAGCCTACCCTCGATTTCACACCGACGCTCCCTTCACCATGGCCGAAGCCAGCGAGAAGCAACTGTTGGGCTTCGTGCCCGACCCTGCCAACGTCGCCAACAGGAACGTCACGGAATGGCGGGCGATTGAGATGAGCTGCGATTTCCAGGTCCCCCAAAATGACAGTATGCCGCCCCTATGTCTCAGTGTGCACTGAAATATGGCTGACGTTTTTTTCACCGTATAGTAGTCGTTTACCCTTCAGAGTTGGGGTCCGAACCGCTCGTGCTCCGGGCATACCAGCAAGGCTTTGCGATCAACCCTCACCGGGCTCGCAAAAACACCTGGTTGACACAGTTCTTCCACGATGGAAAAGCATTCGTGGGTGAGTACATCCCAAAGGCTGCCTAGCTGTCTTACTTGCGTCTCTAACAATTCAATTACAGTCTATTGCCCGGCAGAGAGGCTTCATTTCGGCGAAAATTACCGCCCGCTGCCAGTGAAACTGGACGAGTTGGCTGAGAACAAGGATACTTCGGCCGGGCTACAGCTGCAACGCCCGACCCTAGAGTGGAGCGAGCAAGGGAGCCGTTCCAGCGCTATATCAAGCGACTCTGGCTGGAGATTCGCGAAAACAGACAACAGCTGGCCAATTTGGGTCTTTCAACTGAGGACGCGGAGGGAATGTTCTATGAGGAGACATTTGTTCCTTCAGTGGACAAGATTTGCAATGGTGAGTGTTCACTTCCATTTAGATCCCTTCATGTCCGTGACATTTGCGCTAACCACCTCTAGCATTCCACGAGAAGTTCCGTCTTGCTCTTCAGGAAGAGAACATGTCAATGAAGAGTCTCGTGAAGACGTGCAAGCATCAAGACTCGACGTGGCCAGGGGACGGCAAAGATGTTGTATATGCCAGAGTCTACACTCAAATCGACGGTGATCCCGACAAGCATGCAATCTATGTTGGTTGGACCAGGGGCATACAGAGTCGCGATCGGACTCACATGACTGACATGAAGCGATCTTTCCCGTCGGTCGAAGGCAAACCCAACCACTACGACATCGCCAAGCGAGGCACAGGTCGTCATTATATCCTGATCCTGGTTCACGCGCCTCTTGGGTCACTGAATCGGGATACGCCCATGGTCAGCCGGATGATCGAACAAACCTGCATCTTGATGCTGAAAAGCTATACGCCATGGATAGCCGGCGATGCTAGGAATACTGATCTCGGCAAATTAGCCGGTAAAGCGGTCCTGGGGCCCAAAGCTCGGCTCTTAAGCCAGATCGAACGCAAAGTCCGCAACTTCGATACTGGCTTTCAGTCTTACTGGGAGGCTTATGGCTGCAACTTGGACAGTCCATTATGGAGTTTTTTATTCGACAAGCAAACAAATATGGACCCAAGCAAAGTAGGCCTCGTCATTGTTACCCCTTCTCCCGGCACGCTCACTCCTCATATGACAACCTTCAGATCCGCCCATTGGTTCGGGGTCCTAAATAAGGCTGGGCAACACGCGCACCGGACGAAGACCTGTTTTCGAGGGCCTAGCACAGCGGCTGATGGCACTGCCTCAACCATACGCCGCTTTAGAATGAGTGTCCCAGAGAATCTATCCCGCAAGATTGTTGCTTCGATCTGCAAGGAGCACATGCGGACAGGGAAGGGGTTTAATGCCATTCTGGCATTCGAGATCATGAAAGATGGCCCACACAGTCGCCCATTCGTGTCGTTCACCTCATTCGGACCATACGAGGACTTCTCCGCCCCTAACTGTCTGGGTGTCAGGATCGAGTGGCTAACTTCTGAGGGGAAATGGAAGACTGCGCCTATTGTTTACAGCGAGATGGGCCTACAGAGAATATGGTCACCTATGTCGCTGCATGGTGATGCGAGCAAGCTCATGTGGGCCTGGCACAATGTCGCGGGCCTTATTCAGATGCTGCGGGATCAGACTTGCCCCAACGCTCGACTTGGTGGGTTTCAGCGATTGTGGTCAAAAGGCTGCCTCCCCATGATCCAAACACTCGAAATCGACCACTTGAAGCAGACGGTAACATGGGAACCTCGCTCTGAGCCAGAGGAAGTCCCCGCGCCAGTTGAAGCGACGCGAAAGCACAACGATGAATGGATGGCGACTTGGCTTATGAGCCCTGTCAACGACTTACTCCAGTTCACCTTCCCCGGGATGCGCCCGGGAGCTCCCATTTTCTCCATCGACATGCTCAGCGCGCAGCTTGCCAACAGAGAGGGAGGGCAGGAGTGCGACTCATGCATCCTGAAGAGGCGACTTAGGCGGATGACGACGAAAATTCCACAATGTAGCCCAATCAGCAATGTCTTCAGTGTGCTGCTTTACACCGAAGCTGCACGTTCACGCCACTTACCACACTTATCGAGGGCTGGGTTGGTAAAAGCCCGTATACGGAAGAGGATATTCTCCGAATTGAGAATAAGCTGATGCTTAAGACCCCTGGAGCTGGGCCTTTTGTGAGGTGGGTGAACTGGAAGGCCACTTCGAAAGAGGAGGATGAGAACGACTTCGAGATCCCCCCGCCATTTGGATGGGAGGAATGTTGTTCTTCGTCTCGCAAGATGACGAAGAGGGCAGCGCTGAGGATAGTGAGAGCAATGATAGCGACTCGGAGTAATCAGGTAGATTTCCTCTTGCAGTCAATTCTGTTAGCACTAATATCACATGCGATGTTCTTATAAATGGCGTGCTCCCCCCACGCAGCACGCGCACTGCTTGGGTCCCTCGTACAGGTCCTGGACCAGCCGCTGGCGGTCCTCGTCGCTGATGCGCACATCGTCCTCGGAGCGAATGGCGTCGGCGAGACGTTCGATCACCGAGAACGGCTCGTCGCCGGATGCGAGCAGGTCGCCGATGCTGTTTTCTGTTGCCATATTGGGAGGCTGAATGGGAACAGAGGTGCAGAGACCGTAGGCGTTGAGGTCCACGGCGGGCCCCTTGCTCCCTTTTATGTCACAGTTCTTAGTCTCAAGGCCAGGTGATGCTGGCCTGGTTCCCTGGCTCACTGCCCCGACCGGGGCGGTGCCATCCGATCACAGACCGGCTCGATTGGCTGTCGCTGAGGACAGTCGATGCAGCGTGTCGGACATGAACCTGATTTGCCCGACGGCTGCATCGTGCAGGCAGCCGCAAGGCAACCATGCGCGCTGGGGCCAATAATCGCAGCGCTGAACACGGTGCGGAGAAACGCGCCCGCATCTGGTGGTACGGGCCATGACTCTGACGAACCGGACGAAAATGCGGAGACAGGACCTGGGGCAGTGCAGCATTCCCAACGAGTGGACGGACGGCAACGGCCCAGAGCGACACCCCCAGTGCGGAACCGCGGTTTTGTCATCCGCAATTGCCGACGGCGAGGTGCTCCGCATGGGGCCGATGTGACGCTGGGCCGGGACCGGCGCACCGGAAGTCAATGCAGCCAAACGTGAAGTCGGCTTGTTGAAGATTCTTTGATAATTTTCGCAAAGATTCTTGCAGTCAGATCCAGACCTGGAAAGCCCAATTGAGTGTGCAATTGCAACATGTCTGACCCTTTTGGAAGGAGCGCTCAACCAGATGCCCCGCCCACTGAGCTGGGACGCCTGCGCATCCTGTCGTCGACGTCTGGGCTCCGCGTCTCCCCTTTGGCGCTGGGAGGAGGTAACCTTGGTCAAGCGTGGGAAAAGGCATGGGGTGTCATGACCAAGGAGCGCGCTTTTGAACTGCTCGACGCGTATTTCGACGTGAGTACCGTATCCTTTTGTCTCTCTTTTGCCGACTCATCTTGTGCTCCATTATGCAATGGTCGCACTGCAGCAGCTGACATTTCGCACAGGCGGGCGGCAATTTCATCGACACCTCCAATTCGTACCAGAACGGCGAGTCTGAAGCCTGGATCGGCGAATGGATGACCCAGCGCGACGGCGGCATCCGCGACCAAGTCGTCCTCGCCACCAAATACACGGCCGATTGCCAGCTCGTGGCCGCTGGCGAGGGCAAGAAAGGCCGCACGGCAAACTCGGGCGGAAACCACAGACGCAGTTTGCATATGAGCGTGCGCGACTCGCTGCGCAGACTGCAGACCGACTACATTGACATCTTGTACGTGCATTGGTGGGACTACACGACATCTATCGAGGAGGTCATGGACTCGCTTCACGCCCTTGTCTTGCATGGGAAGGTGCTGTATCTTGGAATAAGCGACGCGCCCGCCTGGGTTGCCAGTGCGGCGAACATGTACGCCAAAGCCCACGGGAGGACACAGTTCAGCGTCTATTCTGGCCGGTGGAATGTCCTCGCTCGTGACTTTGAGCGAGACATACTCCCCATGGCCCGCAGTTTCGGAATGGCGCTTGCCCCGTGGGGAGTCCTGGGCGCTGGACGGTGGCAAACTGCGAAGGAAATCGAAGACAGAAAGAGGGAAGGGGATTCCCTGCGTCCGCTACTAGGCTCGTCTCAGTCTCCTGAAGAAGTCGAAATCAGCGAGGCGCTGTCCAAGGTTGCGTCAGAGCACGGAACGGACTCGATAGCAAGGATCGCGCTAGCTTACGTCTTCAAGAAGGCGGCGCAGCACGGCATCTACAACGTGTTCCCTGTCGTAGGGGGGAGAAGGGTTGAGCAGCTGCACGGCAACATTGAAGGCCTGGACATCAACCTCACCGACGAACAGATGGATTTCCTCGAGAGCCTAAGACCATTCGATATCGGCTTCCCTGCTAACTTCGTCGGCGGCGACCCCAACGTCACGGGCGTTGCCCAGCCCCTGACCGGGAGGGATGCATATCTGACGTTTCCAGGGGCTTCAAAGATTTTGGCTAAGTAGCTGCCGACTTGAGTCTAGGAGCGGTATCAACCTCGTGAGACAGCTTTCAGCTCTTACAAAGATTACGGGGAAATAACAGCCGCCTTTGCCAACCGCCATTCTTCTATAGTCTAGTCAAGTCCTTCAACAGGTAACTTTTACAATGCAACGTCACGTTCTTGGGGTTCTCGCTGCCTCCATCGCAGGCAATCTTCAGCTCCAAGACGAATCGAATCAACCGAACCAATTGAGGGAGAACCCGCGACAACTTTTGCCAAGCAAAACGTTCCTCAGATCTCTGCAGTGTCAAGACTGGTGTCTGGGCACATCGGTAAAAGCCACGAGCCGCCAGGGTCCTTCCTGGCGATTTTCCCGGTCACATGTCGTACGCCGAGACCGAACGCAGCCCGTGCAGTCGGCAGATTGGCAATGCCAGTTGTCGCACAGTTTGCCGACTTACCGACCTGCCGCAATAGTCGTGGCCTTAAACTACGGTGAGGACAGGAAGAAGGTTTCAGAAACACTGTTGAGGCTCTGGCTGTACCAACACGGTAGCGAATTCCAATTCCAGCACTTAAAAGGAACCATACCCCATATTCGGCCGGCTCCCGGAGAGGCCCTGATCCCAGCGAACCATTCAACTCGGCGATTGTGCGAATCCAATCGCATGGGCAGCCAAATCCGGATCCCTTAACCACTGGGACGGCTTTGGGCGTTGATGGCCAGATCTGCGCACGTCCCTGGGAAAGGTGTCAAAGTCTCAGGACCGAAGAGGGACGCATGCCGGTTGGGAAGCTCACGGTTGCTATTGCGTCGGGCACGGGCTGGGGGTAAAACCAGGTTCTAACTACCGTCCGTGCGCTATCTCAGGGGCTGCTCGTCGAGGAACTCCCACTTCAAATTGATTGTCTACTGCGGCTCGGGGCTTTTGCCAGTTATCGGTTATGGAGGGCTCGGGCATATTTCACACTATATCAATCTTGGAAAGAGGAATTGGGCCACTTAGTTGACGCGGAGCAGATGAGAGATGGTGATAAGTGCTGGTGGTGGCATCCCGTGCTGCCACATGCGCTCCCTGTCGCCAATAAGCCTCCACCAACAACACCCCGGACCGAGAGGCTGATGGCTTTGAAACGCAATCCATACATAGCCAATTGTCCATGCCGTGTGGTGCACACCATTGGAATTGGGGTTTTGGATGTTTGGATGTGGGTCAGGGGCCCTGGGAGCAGTTCCTCAGAGCTCGAGCCCCATGTGGGAAACATCGCCAATCAAGGTGATTTGCGATCCGAAACGCACATCACTGGGGCAGTTGAGCGTACTCCTTGAGATCGACGACATATTTATATGTCTTGGCCAAGATCCTCCGGCTCCTGGCTTTGATCTTGATCCCCTGTTGCCCATATCACCACCTCTCCTGTCGTGCGAATATCTACCGTCAAATGCTACCTGCGTAGTACTCGAAGTCGAGTGCGCAAATCAACAACATCAATACCAACATGGCCAACATGATCATAAACCCAGCGCTGAACGGCCAGTCCCGGTTCGGCGAAATCGTCATCATCCTCTCCGTCTTCTCCATCATCTCCACTGTCGCCGTGGGCATGCGATGCTACGCCCGGCTCTTCATCCTCCGCTGCTTCGGTCGTGATGACGGTGTCATGGTCGCCGCACAGGTTCTCACCCTAGCCTCCGCCATCGCCATCGGCCTAGGTACTTTCTCCCTCTCTCACACCAACCACCACCCCACACTAACCCCCTACCAGAAGCCAAATACGGCCTCGGCCACCACACCTGGATGGTCCCACCCTCAAACCTCGTTCCCTACATGAAGTCCTTCTACGCCTCCATCGTAGTCTACAACATCGCCGTCTGCCTCACCAAAGTCTCCATACTCCTGCAATACAAGCGCCTCTTCTCCAATCCCATCATGCAGCGCATCACCCTCTTTAGCCTATGCTTCCTCGTCGCGTGGGCCGTCGCCCTCGCCTTCCTGCTCACGCTCATCTGCCAGCCCGTCGCCGCCTTCTGGGACACCTCCATCAACGGGAAGTGTCTCGATGCGCCGACGATTTGGTACATCATGGCGGGCGTCAACCTCGTCAGCGACTTTACTATTCTTACGCTGCCGATGCCGGTGATCAAGTCTCTGCAGCTGCCTAAGCGGCAGAAGATCATGCTCGCTGCGGTGTTTTGCCTCGGGTTCTTCCCCTGCGCGGTGTCGATTTATCGCATCAAAACCCTCCGGACGGCGATCGACACCCCGGATCCGATGTACGACAACGTCGATGCTGCGACTTGGTCGTTCCTTGAGCTCACTACCGGAGTTTTGGCAGCCTGCTTACCAACGCTTCGTCCTATCTTCATTGCCATCATGCCGCGTCTCTTCGGCGCATCCTCCGCCGTGCGCTCTCGAGCCGGCCACTCAACGGTCGGTCGTGACGCAAGGGGCGCGAAGCCATATGTCTCGCAGAATGCGGGGAATTCGTTCAAGATCAAGGAGATGGATTTAGGGAGCGAGGGGGGCAGTGGGCTTCGCGGGGGGAGTAGTAGCGGGGAGGAGGATATTGAGTTTGGGGCACTGAAGGGGGCTAGCCGCGGGCCGAAGGTGGCGGCGGGGTATAGTGTTAGTGTTGTTGCGGCGGAGGAGGGGAGGCGGGATAATGGGGATGGCGGGCTTGGAAGGGGGATTCGGACGACGACGGTGGTGACGCAGCAGGTTTCAAGGGGCGGAAGAGGCTTTGGGTATGGGAGGCGATAAGGAGTTTTACCTTCCTTTGCAATGAGTTCGTTGGGATAATGTGTTATGATTGGGAAGTTGGCTTTTAGGATTGGAGTTCCAATGGGTTGGTTGCGCGGGACGGAATGATCGGAGTAACGATACCCTAATGAGAAATCTCATTTTTATATGTACGAAGACTCAGGTCGAAAGAAAAGGTCTCATATCTCCGTGCGAAAACACGTTCTTGGAATCCTCACACGGCCCTGTGTTGTAACTGTAACGACTGGACTTACCACATTACAGGCCTTCCCAGCATTTAAGGAGGCCTTCCCGGAATGCAGCAACGCCTTTTCAAAATACAGCAAGGTCTTTTAAAATGTAAGCAGAGCTTTACAGAATCTAAGATGGCCTACCACAACTAAAACCATAGATGGCATTAACAGTAAGCCATATTTCGCACTAGCTAAGGGCACCCTTTCTTCTGGCCCGAGCCTTCGTACTTATATTGCTATGAGCAGCACACGAACTTCACCTTCTACTTGTACCTGATTTCCATTGCTTCTACAATTGGTTCTGACGTTTCTAAAGGAGCATAATAGAAACTATGAGATATAGGCTAGTAATACTTAAGGGCTTATCAACGGTAACTCCGCGCCGGCTGCTTTCTTATTCTCCCACTTCTTCTTAATGGGGCCATAGCTGGCGGTTGAACAACAGGTGGTTGTTGGGCAGGAGGCTGCTGGACAAGAGCTGGCGGTTGCATTGGTGGCTGCTGCTGGATGGGGGCTTGTTGCTGGGCTGGACCAGCTGTTCTCCGAGCTTGCCTCTGGGAAGGTCCTGGCCCTGGGCGCGGAGCTTTTGGTTGGACTAGTACCGTGCTTGAGCCTCGAGCCTGGCTTGCAGAACGTCTCGGCCTCGGGTGCGGAGCTATTTGTGGGGTTCGGGTCCTTGAACGTGGAGCTCGGTGTTCGGAACTTCTCGAACCGGGACGAGCAACCGTACTAGTCGGGTTCGGTTGAGGCTGTGGTGGATGACTAGGGACCGGATTATTCCTAGATCTATTACGCACGTTGCCTGGGAACCTCGGCCTCATAGATTGCCTTGGCTGGCCCCCATACTCATCATCGTCATCTTCTTCTTCGTCCCGATGTATCCGCTGTTTGCGCCGCGGTTCCAACACCCCCTTTGCCTTCTTGGATTGCCTTGGCTGGCCCTCGTCCTCATCATCATCCTCTTCCTCATCCACACGCGCCCGCTTGTTGGGCCGAATTTGACCTACCGGCTGCTCACCAAACGGACGCTGACCAGAGGTCCCACCGCGCCCGCGTGAAGACTCACCCGGTAAAGGCCCTCCTCTTGAAGCCGAGGTCCTATGTCCCGGGCGTGGCGATGATGATGGCGTCGGCAAAACGGGGGCCACAGCGGACCCCCGTTGCGCACTGAGTTGTCTCCTTCGGTGCTGTATCGGGGGTTGCAGGTCCTCTTGGCTGTCGCTGTCGCTGTCACTTTCCTCTACCTCACTGATGGATTTGGGGGATTGTGATGGTATCGAGGTCGATCGCCGCGGAATTCTCTCTGTTGGCAGTGTCGCGGCTCCGCGGCCACGGTGGGCATAGGGATTCGCGGGATTACTTGTCGGAGTACGTACTAGAGTAAGGTTTGTCGCCAAATTTGAACTAATTCTCTCTCTGGGACCCCTCGCCACCGTGATAGCTCCGCGGCTTCTTTCTTGCTGTCCGTGGAGCCCCCTCCCAGGGTCGTTCTGCCCTCTACCGTAATTCTCCCCTTGGGGTTGGTTCTGGGCGAGACCTTGGTTCTGCACGGCAGGTTGATTCAGAACACCCCTCCCACCCTGCATGGTATCGCGCTGCCGTCCGGTGCGGGCGCCTTCGTTCAGCCCGCTCCTGTCATTCTCCCCGATCGCTTGATTTCGCTCAATGCCTTCGCTTTGCTGGCCACACCTACAATTCCGACAGCACGTGCAATCTCTTCGCCCGTCCTCATCTTCAAACCGGATGTGTCTCCCACCTCCGAGGTTTATGCCCGACCCTTCTCCGCCTCTGCCTCCTCGCTCGGCCCCATTTCCGCTACCCCCTTGTGGGGGAGGAGGGGCCCGGGGAGGCAACCGTATACTTGCATTCGGTCTTGGATTTGGTCTTGGATTTGGATGCACTGGAGGAAGAGAGGCGTCCCTCCCTCCGGTTCTGTAGCCTCCCCTCCCGCTGCGCCCCTGGAGAGGGGGTAGTGAAAGAACATCTTCATGTCGTGCACGTTGCTCCATCGGGGGTGTTTGGCTCTCAATATCGTCAAACTGAGCCTCATCATATGCCATCCCCATCAGATTGTGCAGAGACTTGACCACCTCCCTATATACTGCGTTGCCGTCCTCGGAAAAGTCGGCATTGTACTGGTACTTTTTTATTCTCCAGGAAGTGACATTGCCCCAGCTCAAAACCCCGAATCGAACGAATCCGACAGCGCTGAGGACGACATGCAGGCAGCTCAGCCAACTCTCAAAATCCCCCTCAGACACGGGCTGCTTTGGCAGGCCCTCAGGTTCAACTGGGTCAGGGATACCGTCGGTTGCGTCCCTGGTTGCCCCAGATCGCCGCAGGAAGCGGACGAACTCTGCCCTGGCCTCGGCGGGTGCTCGCCGTCTCCATTCCTGATCTTGGGGCAAGGGAAAGTGTGATTCCGACGTGCTATCAAGATACCATAGGTCTCCACTTGCCTTCCGGAAGATAAGTAGGGCGAAGTAATTCCATCCCGGGATGGCCGGATGGTGGCGATGCACGACATGTAGCGTGAAGGTTGCTTTCCTGAAATTATGCACGTCCTGGCTCCTTTCTCCATACGCAGCGTTGTCTCGGATTCGGGAGTCTCCTAACCGGAACTGGGCCTGGGTGTGGACCGCCTGGGAGGCGCCCGCCAGTATGTTATACGGATGGGGAGCCACCCACCACTTTCCGCACTCAATCGGACCTTGAAACGCAGGGGGGATTCGCTGCACCCAGGCAAGCTCTCGGACCAGAAGATAATATAATTCAGTTGGCTGCAGCACTTGCCGGTCTCGAATACGACTCAATCCATTGTGACACCGAGACAGAGACATGAAAGTACCCAGCCGTGCCCCAAGATTCTGACCGTCAGCGCCTTGGGGGACGGCAAGTGTTTCGACCTGGTCAACAACGGGGTGGCGAACATTGTTATATCTTTTTCTGACAACGTCGAAATTTTCGGGTGATGGGAAACTTAGATCCAAACGCGACTCAGCAGTTCTAGAGTCGTTGTCCTCGAGTCGGATATTCCGTCCCTCGTATCGGTTGATGATGGTGTGATTTGGGAGCTCGAACCTCGTTGTGTACCACACTGGCATTGGACGAAACTCCTCGGCCACGCTTAGATGTGGAACAGCATTGTCCATGAGCATTGCTTGTGCCATTTTTCAGTGTAGGATGAATCTTCGGGCCTTGGCAAGATGCGTAATGGGGATGCGATACCAGCGGTGAACTGGCGAAGTTTGGCCGGTGATATCGCCGGGCAGGGCGTTTGGGCCCTCATAAATGCTCCCGAACCGTCCATTTCGAGGCACTTCCTTTGCACCCGACAAAGACAACATTGTGGAGGGACGACGCATTTGGTGGCCTTTGTCCATTGTAAGAACCGTCACATTGAAGTTTGAGGGTGATGGCTCGATGCATGCGGTATCGGGTTGTTTGTTTGTTTGTTGTATGTACTTGTTGAGCACAAAGCTTCGGTTGAATGCCTGGTCGAAGATCCTTGCTTGCCATGTGCTGGCTCGCCTGTCGCGGCAAAGTCGGTGGGCCAACCCTAACCCCGAATGACTCGCAAGGACCCACCCTCAGGCAGCCTGGCCAATGGTGACGCGCTTCGTCATTGGCACCTGATACGGAGCAGGAGTCGCGTCTGCAAAATTTCATCATTTTTTTCGAGCCTTTGTCGCCTGCCTTGACATCTCCAATCCACCACTCTGCAATGCTCATCACCCGCATTCAGACCACACTTGGGCACGCCAACTCACGAGTTCTTTCTCTCTCTCTGCGCAATACCATCTATCGCGCTTTCCAAGGACCATCTGCACGCGAGACCACCCCCGTGCGAGTTCGTCACTTCACCCAGCTCAGCGCCCAACGCCAGCGCCTCCACAGCCTGCAGCGCTCCCCTCTCAATCCCCCCAGCAAGCGGTACCTCACAGCCGCTGCCACCGCAGACGCTGCCACCATAGACGCTGCCATCGCAGTCCCCGATCACACCATGGATACCATCAAGCCGGATAGCGCGACGTACGCGAGCATGGCAGGCCGCCTGCAGCCGCAGCTGCTCAAGGCCCTCGAGCAAATGAAGTACACTCACATGACGCCCGTGCAGGAGAAGGTCCTCGCCCTCCCTTTCACCGGCGATTCCTTGGTCCAGGCCAAGACCGGCACCGGCAAGACCATCGCCTTCCTGCTGCCCGTCCTCCAGACCCTCTTGACCGCCAAGAACCTGAAGCCCGGCCAAGTCAGCCTGCTCGTGCTGGCCCCGACACGCGAGCTTGCCCAGCAGATTGCCGACGAGTGCGACAAGCTGACCAGCCTGTGCACGCCGTCTCTCGAGTGCCATCTTGCCGTCGGAGGCAGCAAGCGCGCATTCCATCTCAACAGGTTCCTCAAGGGGAGCCCAACTATCCTGGTCGCTACCCCCGGCCGCCTCATCGACTACCTTTCCGACTCGGCTGCACAGGACAAGTTCGGCAACCTCCGCGCCCTCGTTCTGGATGAGGCCGATCGCATGCTTGACCAGGGATTCATGCCCGACCTGCTCAGGATCCTCAAGCAGCTCCCCTCCAAGACCAGCGCAGGCTGGCAGGGTATGTGCTTCAGCGCCACCATCCCGCCCGAGATCAACAAAGTTCTTCATCACGTCCTCTATCCCGGCCATGCCCGCGTCTCGACCATTGATGCGAACGAGACACCCACTGTGGACGCCATCCCGCAGTCAGTCATCCCTGTCGACTCCATCTACGATGTCCTGCCCACCCTTCACAACCTGCTGGCATGCGAGCGATTGGACAACCCTTCGCTCAAGGCCATCATCTTCAGCTCTACCGCCCGCCAGGCAGGTCTCATGTACAACATCTTCGGCTTCACCGGTGGTGCCGCACCTGGCAAACTGCCCGTCTACCAGATGCACTCCCGCATGGGGCAGGCGGCGCGGAACAGGACTGTCGAGGAGTTCAAGGCCGCCACGCACGGCCTGCTCTTCGCCTCGGACGTGGTCGGCCGTGGCATGGATTTCCCCGACATTGGTCTGGTCGTCCAAATCGGCCTCACTACCGACAAGGACCAGTACGTCCATCGTGTTGGAAGAACCGGCCGTGCTGGCAAGAGCGGCCGTGCTGTCATGATCATGACGCCCGAGGATATGCCGTTCGTTCGCAAGAACCCCCAGTTTCCCATCGAGACAGTGATCTCGTAAGTTTACCCAAGAAGACAATGCCCGCGCAATGAAGCTAACGGATCCAAAGCCCACACCCCCAGGCAGCATCCATCCCGTCTGCGGAGATCATCCAGAAGTCCCTCGAGAAGGTCCCTGCGCAGACCAAGGAGCAGGCTTATGTCGCCTTCTTAGGCTTCACCAAAGCCCTCAAGAAGTTCCACGGGCTCGAGGCACCGGCCGTTGTCAGGCTCGCCAACCAGTTTTCCGAGTCGCTTGGGCTTGAGGAGCCCCCGGCTCTTGAGCCTTCGACAGTTGGCAAGATGGGGCTCAAGGGCGTGCCCGGCTTGACCATCAGGCGCGGCGCCAGCGGTGGTGGCGGCGGCAGAGGCGGCGGTGGTGGTGGTGGTGGCAGAGGTGGAGCTCGGGCTGGTCCTGGGGCTGGCGGCCGCAAGCAAGCGTTTGAGGATTCCACCCCTTCCAGCTCGGCTGCGGAGGGCAGGGGCAAGCTCCCAGTGGGTGAGCCCCGGCGCAAGCGGCCGAAGAGAGGTGGAAGGGGCTCTGACTAGATTTTCTTTCCTTTGTCTTGCTTTCTAGACGGTTCTGCTTTGAGTCTTGGGTGGCTTGGACGTACGTGACTGGATACCCCGGGGATTTTCGGATGTGGGCGAAGCATGCTGGCGCGCGCGGTGACGCGTCGGCACTCTGACCGTTGAGGTCCGGATTGTGGGTTATAGAGGCGCTTTCCTTTTAGAGATAGACTGGTGTCTGCAGGGCAGCGCGACCTTGAGCTTATTGTCATGATACCAGCTGCCAGTCTTGGCCAACGTAGAGTCCAGCATCCCATTAGCGGGGAATCTAGCATCAAATGCATTGTCTTTCGTCTGTCATTCTACCATGCCAACTGCCAAGTGACTCGGACCATTCATGTTCTGTTTTGCATCGGCCTATGACCCGTAAACGTGCAAATGTTTGTTGATGCATGGAAATGAGGACGTATATAACTATTTATGTATTAGGTATTTACCTTGGAGTATGTATCTATCTATATATGTGAATACTGGTAGGCTTGTATACTCGAGTCATGCATCTATGCCCCGGGACTAATCCACTAACCCTAATTTGAGCGGTGTCGTCAGGATATATTGGTGCCTAAGGCGTGCCACTCGCAATTCTACAGTCAACCCTACTCGCGGCGGTGTCTATCACCAAGTCTAGTTTCTTCACCGAACATCACACAGGTAGGCTCCGAGATGCCTCACGTAACTTGAAACACCATTCATTCTCCCCAACCAGCCGTCCATCCATCCATCGCATGACATCGCTTCACCACGAAAAATGACGTCAGTCAGAGCTCAGCTATCGAGACGACGATCATCTCATATGTTATCAAATGCGGGCTCATACACCTCCTTAAGCAAATAAAACGACGAAATTCGGCTTCTGACGATCCTGCCTGGCCAAACAGACGACGCAATTCGATGCGAGATCAATGTTCATTCCCTAGAGACACGCCCGAGCTTTGAAGCACTTTCGCACCATTGGGGAGACCCAACGCCGACTGAGGAGATGAGCGTAAATGGGTTCTCGATCAAAATTACCTACAAGCTGAGGGTTGCCATTCGGCATCTTCGTCTTCCCGGGGGCCACCGAGTGTTTTGGACTGATCAGGTTTGCATCGACCAAAAGAACATCTCAGAACGCAACCATCAAATGCGCCTTATGAACAGGGTGTGTTCAACCGCCGAGACCGTCATCGTATGGCTTGGCGAGGCCACGCCTGAGAGTGATGTAGCCATAGACATTCTCAAGCAACACAGAGGCCGCCCTATTCCACGCGACAAACTCACCATGAAGGAGCCTTTCGACTCTCTCGTTACCCGTGTCGCGTGGTGGACTTGAGTTTGAGTTCTCCAGGAAGTGATACTTGGTAAATCAGAACCCATAATCGCATGCGGCCCGAGGAGAATAGGCTGGGACGATTTCATGACCGCGCTCGAATCCTTTGAGGAACAGTTTGACCATATTACCAGTGGTGATGATCCATATCGTGTCAGCATTGGTCAGCTAGCTCGGATACAACAACTGCGGGAAGCCGTCCAGTCAACCACTTCGAAGAACATTGGTTCAGCCGCCATCATTTTGCAGTTGAGCAAATGTTTCAATGCATCGGACCCTCGTGATAAGGGTCTATGGATGCCTTGGGATGATGTCTCCGGAGCTTTGCAATGAAATACAGCCGGATTACACCAAAACCATCAACGACGTTTATCTGGATGCCTCGAGATACCTCTGAGAGAAAGAATTGCTCCTCCCTTTTTTCTCCTCGTA
>Ga0247760_1000932_pt1 | contig 29764 bp, 24 predicted proteins | sample UWRJL171409R4_FD_179936 | JGI IMG/M metagenome (GOLD analysis project Ga0247760, IMG submission 179936) | Plant litter microbial communities from Arlington Agricultural Research Station in Wisconsin, United States - UWRJ-L171-409R-4 | ecosystem: Environmental > Terrestrial > Plant litter >... | reverse complement strand
TGCTGAGGGGTTTTCTGGGGAGGGAGAGGATTTATCACTCGGAGGTCTTTGGGGGATTGTGGGAGGGGAGGGCGAGGGGGAATATTAGGGGGAGTTCGGAGAGGTTGAAAAGGGGGGAGGGGGAGGGGCAGGGGGTTAGAGGGAAGGAGGGCGGTGGGGAGATGGAGGAAAGCAATAGGGAGGTTGGTGGTGGGAAGTTAGAAGAGCGCAGTGGGAAGGACAGCAGTGGTTTGAATTAGCAGATGTTTGCTCGCTCAGTCTTCTGAGCCAGAGCGGTCGTCATATCTCATTACCGTGCCCAGCTGTACCCCTGTACCCAAATTCCTGATCCTCAAGTCGCAATCAACCGCGCCGCCTCCCCCGCCAGTCTGCGTCGCTTGCGGACCTCAGCAACATACAGAACCAAAAACAAAATGCTTGCCACGCCGCCGAAGCCCGCGCACATCCCAAACCCCAGGATATGCTTCGGCGCATTCTCCGCCGGGAACAGATACGCGCCGTAGATATTGCCCGTGGTCGCCGCGCAGCTCATCATCCCGATGGTAAAGGCGCGCACCTCAGGCAGAAGATCGCTGAGCACCTCGGCGATGAAGGCCATGGCCTGCGCGAAGCCCACCCACGCGCCGGCGGTCATGAAGGCGATGAAGACGTAGCGCGCCTTGAAGTCGAAGACGACGGTGGTGATGATTCCTAGTATGCAGAGGAGGGCCAGCCCGCCGATAATGAGGAGGCCGCGGCGGTGGGGCATGCGGTCGCCGATGATGCCGCTGAGGATGGTGCAGACGAAGCCGACGACCCAGATTGGGACCTGAGGTTGGGTTAGCAAGGCGGACATTATGGTTGTGGCAAGGTCGAGGGGGAACGTACCGTCATGAATTGCGCTGTGATGGGGTTTGAGTAACCGAGCCCCTTGACCAGGACCGGGTAGAAGTACACCATTACGAGCGTGGCAGATATAAACTAGGTCATCCCTTTGTCAGCACACTGTGAATAGATATGCAGCTTCCCAAACTAACAAGGCACCTACCGCTGAACCGGTGGCAATGCACCACGCTCTCCAGTTCTTGACAGACCGCCGCATTGTTTCGTAAACCGACAGCCTCGGCTTCGAGTCCTTGTGGTCGACCAAGATCCCCACGCGCAAGAGGCGAGTTGTCGCCACGAAGCGTTCCTGCTCCGTGAGTCTCTTGCTATTTGTCGGGTAGTCGGGCAGAATGAACACAGCGGCGATAGCGAATGCAATGGTGATCACGCCCTCGATAATAAACAGCCACCGCCAGCCCCTGATGCCCTGGGCGCCCTCGAGGTTGGACATGACACCGCCAGCGATCAGGCCGCCAAAGGCCCCGCCTAGTTGTGCGGAAGTTTGATATGTGGAGGTCCGCTTCCCCATCTCGCTGGGGAGGTACCAGTTGGAGAATATGTAGCATGCTCCGGGGGTCAGGCCGGATTCGAGCATCCCGAGGAATAGGCGGGTTACTATGAGTTGTGGGTAGGTGTTGATAGCACCGACGGAGGCGGTCACAATTCCCCAAAGGATCATGATGCCAGGGAGGAAGTGCGATGGCCTGGTGCGAGCGAGGATGATGGTGGAGAATGGGACGAAGACAATATACCCAACTACATGGTGAGAGGGCTTGTTAGCGGAGGTATGTTCCGCAAGTCACAGCATAGGTACGGTTGGACTATTGCCGTTGGATGGGTCGGCCGTTGACTCACAGTAATACGTAATGATAGCCAAGCTGAACTGTGTCGAAGACAGCCTCAAATCGGCAGTGAGACCCGCAATGTTGGCATTACCCAAGCTATTTTGTTCAGCTGCATGTCAGCGCTCGCTCCCAACGGCAAACCCGATGAAACAGACGACACGAACTTTGCGCGGTCCATCCACGACAGGACGTTCATGATCCATATGATCGGCATGAGGTAGAGATCAATCTTCCGAACAAGCTTCTTCTCGAACTCGGGCGTCCACTGCGGCTCGTTCGCCACCTCGACCACAGGCTGGCCCTTCTCGTCGTTACCATCCTGAGATAGCGATTTCTCTGAACGACCCATTCCTAGTAGATTGGTAAGTCGTATGCCGCGACTCTGACGGCGATGGCCAGAGAGATGGAGAGAATTGTGTTGGAGGGCAAGACACGCCGATGAGCTTACTGGCTCTCGGGTCGGGTCCCGAGGTGTCTGGGCCGCGACGCGTCTTTATAGGGATCATCACCTCCCCAGGGATAAGGGATGAGCTAGAACGTGGCGCCGGAACAGGCGGGGACAAAGGACTCCCACGATCTGCAGGTGGGAACAAACGTCGAGCTGCACCCAGCCCAAAAACCAACGGCAGACTGTGCGCCCCCCTCAACGCCTGCCCTATGGCTGCTGGACGCCATTCGCACACCCCTGCAAGCCATACCGCCGGATCCCCCCAATCAGCCCTCCCAGAAAGAAACCCGGGGTGCCGACGCCGGACAGACACCGCTAATGCACTGCAGTCACCGCCCGCCGTCGCCCCAATCCAGCACTCATTTCATGATAGGACGGACGCGCCGAAAGACACCTCCCTCGCTCTCCTGCAACCGCTTGTATCCAGTCCACCACCCCGCGGTGCCCAATATTTCGCCCGTGCCCGCGCCGCGAAACGCACCTCGCCATGCCATGCCATGCCGGTCTCACCTCGCAACAGCTGCTGGCCCCGGGACGGCAGGTCGCGACATTATTGCACGCGCTGTCTCCTCCCTTTCTACCCAAGCACCGCACCGTCGACGCGTGACCCACCACCGTTCGGCAGGCAGTGGCGCGCTGCCCCCGCCACAGACATAAGCAGAGCCGCCAAGAACGCCATCGAATGTTCCCTATCAGCAGCACGGAAGGGATCTGCAGGCGGGGGTTACACACCTACCTCCCGGCCCCGCCAACACCCGCCGGATAACAGAAGGGAGGGACTGTAGAGACTGCACCGTCCCCGCGCGCGCACGCACACACGCACGCACTCGGATAACGAACCTTACCCACCACCTCCACACGCACACCGGTAGCAGATCCGAAAGACGTCGGGAATGCCGCTAACACCATAATCGGTTACGCAGAGCGGAAATTCCTCCGGCAGCAGATGCTGCGGAGGCCAAGCAAGGCAGATGCAAGTCATACCGCGCCGTGGTAGGACGGCGGTGTGATGGGCGGACAAGCATTGCGCAGAGCGAGCGAGCTTCCGCGATGCAGTACTCGAGTACAGCGTGAGATAGGTAAGAAAGATCTGAGGAGTTGACGGGGGGCGAGCCTTGCCATTGCCACACGAGTACCTATCATCCCCAGGCTTGCAGGCTCGCAGCGCCGCCAGCATATCACCGGCATGGCGGGATGCGTCCCCGCGGCATGCTCGCAGCTAGCACGCAACCCTCACACAGATGCTTTTATGATCACTCACAACGCAACGTCGTGCCCTCGTGGTGGGTGTCGGGGAGAGAGCTTGTCTGGCCCGATTGGCGTGGCGCACTTCTAGAGGAGCGTGAAGTACAGCGAGGCGTTCGGTCACGGGTGCGCAGCACAGCGGCCCCCCCCCCACTGGAGCCGAAGAGGGAAACAAGACAGAGGCAACGGGTGTGTGTGAATTAGTGTCGAGCATTTACACGACCTCCTACTCTGTGTTCCGATACCGATGTTTGTCCGTCTGCTGTCCGTCCCCACGCGCGCGGGGCAATGAGATGCAGGCGGATGCAGGGATCTTTTGCAGCACACCCACCACAGCACAGCTATTTATTGGATTCTGGACGTTGACAACGGAGAAGGGGTGTGCTCCCGCTGCGTACGCGCATTGCCTACCTATGTTGCGCACTTCTGCCAGACGGGAGTGAAGTTCACGCGGAGGCCCTTGGCCAGATCGGTGCTGTTCCCGCCGAGCGTTCCCCCCGAGTACGTGCCATCGGCCCGCTTGGCTCCGACCAGACCGGCGCCGATACGGATGGCTAGCAGGGGCACGTCTCCCGAGGCGGGTACACACGCTGACCACACGTTGCCGGTGGTGGGCTGGGTGTCAAACGTCTCTTCGAAATCGTTGCCCTTGACCTTGTCCTGTCCGATGGTGATGTTTGCATACTGAGAGGTTTATTAGCGGCCCGAGTTTTTTCCAGGAAGTAAGGGCTAACTCACGCCTGCGGCCATGCCGCCCAGGTTGGTATGGATAGAAAGCGAGATCTTGGTATCGGCATCAATCTGCGCCCAGCCACCGATCGTGATGCTCTTCACACGGACCTGCATGCCGACCGGACCATCGCCAAGGGAGATTTGCTCCACGCAGAACTTCTCGGCCTCCCCGGGGGTTTCGTCAGTGTCGGGTAGAGACAGTCCCCATTCGCGGAACACAAAAACCGGTGCGCCTGCCTTGGTCTGCTGGCTCACGGGCCCGCCGCCGATGGGGCATCCAGTTCCGTACACGGTCATATTCTTCACTGTGACAGCGGGCGGGGCGGGCGGTGCCGTCTGGGGGAGACATGTCGCCAGAGACGACAGCGACAGCAGGAGGGAAAACCCCCGCATTTGGTTCGACAGCATGGTTGGCGGTGGGAAAATTGTTGAAGTAACGATCGTGTCGGAATAGCGTGCTTCGACGAGGAGCTGTTGAACCACGAGCGCAGGGCAGGAAGAACAACATGTGATCGCCCCGCAGACAGCCGTGGTGTTTATATGTCTGCTCCCCAGGACAATCTGGCGGAATCGTACTATGGGAAGCGAGAAAAGGCCCGTCCGGAGATCCCCATGTTCCATTCAGGATGGCTTCCAGGTTCACTGTCGCGCGACGGGTGGGCTAGCCACGTCTGGCCACCGGAATATTGGAGTCGCTTCAGCCGCCATCCCGTCACAGGGGGCGCGCCAATGACGAGAGGCACCGGCGTTGTGGTAATCTAGTCGCTTGGGCGGATAAAGGCGGGTTGATGCTCTCGTTTCTAAATCGGAGCACTGGGTTGTGTTCTTTCCGGGTTCCTGCCAAGCCTGGCAAATAGAGGCCGACTCGCTGGGCTGCTTGCCAAATCTTGCTGCGTTTTTCGGTCCTCGCTAGTGGGCTTTATATCGGCTGCGAAAGTTGCGGACTTTGCCTTGCGTAGCGGTATTCCGTGGTGCTGTACGCGCAGAGTCGCATCCGCAGGTCCTTCAACGTCCAACAAAGGATGACAGGATCGAGGTTGTGATCCTGCCGCCTCGGTTTGACAACCAAGACGGCCGGGCGGATTGAGGATGGTCATAGATTGGGCAGCTGCGCAGGCCAGACTTCACGGTCCATATGGGGTGGCGAAAAGTCGGTGATGAGGTCCATCAGAATGCTCGGTTGCTTTTAGCTCGCTCGCGAAGGAGCTGGGCTGGCCGCGAAATCTGGGTGATTGCCAAAGTGGGTCCCAAGCGTCATTCCTTTCAGACATTCTTTCCTTGACTTCAAGTTGCAGCACTGCTTAATTGTCAAGAGATCAATTCCACCCCACCATCCGAAGTTAGTTTTGGCCAGCAAGACGTGCCGAGGTTGCATTCGAGATCGTCCCGTTGTCAGACACTGTTTCTTGGGGGCTTGGCATGGTCTTGACTAAATCTGTCGATCTTGGCGATGAGCCCCTGCGCAACCCCAAAAGTGTTTCAGCCACCATGGTGAAACTTCAAACAACTGTCGATCCACAAAATCAAGAGCATCCCCTTTCGTCCCAAAACTTATCACAACTATTGAAGCTGCTGAACAAACACCACAATCCGAGCGATGCGGTTTGCTTTTCCCTTTTTGTTAACGGCGTGCGCAGGCGTGGCGCGCTCCGTCAGTCCCTGTCTTTGTCCCTGGACACCGCCGACGCCGTGTCTGGCCTGTGGAATTGACGAATCGGAGGGATTTCCGCAGCCAGGCGGGCCGACACGGGAAGAAGGCAGAAGGCGAGAGGTGTTCCCGTCAAAGTGGGAGGACGTTGGCAAGTGCGCCAGAACATGGTGCATCTTTGTGAACCGCGGATTTGCCGGCGGCGAGGGGTTGGTGGCCGTCACCACTAGACCGAACTTCGAGGCGCTCCGGAAGATCGAGGTGGACGCCAACAAGAGGGCTGCAAGCGTGCCCTCGTATTATGTCGACGAAGTCCCAGGGAAAGGCCTCGGGGTTATCGCCAACAGGACGCTACGTCGAGGAGACGTCGTCATGACGGAGTACCCGGCCGTTCTCGTTCACCGTAGTCTCGAACAATCCACCATCCCGCAACGGGAACAGTTCGCTCTCCTGGACGCGGCCGTGGATCAACTTCCGCTGGCCCGGCGCGAAGCGTTCCTGGCGCAGATGGGGCACTTTGGCGGACACCGGATCACCGATATCCTCACAACGAACGCCTTCCAGCTTGATCTCGGCGGACCCGACGGCAAGCACTACGGGAGTTTCCCGGGAGTCTCCCGCTTCAACCACGACTGCAGGCCAAACGTGGCATTTTATATCAGCGATCGGCTGGCGCATATCACTACCGTCGTGCGCGATGTGGCCGCTGGCGGCGAGCTGTCCATCACGTACCTCGACTCGTCGACGCCGCGTGTGGAGCGGCAGTCTCGGACTCGCAATGCTTGGGGGTTTCCGTGTGGGTGTTCGCAATGTCGGCTTTCGGACGCGGCTTCCGCAAAATCGGATGACCGGCTGGTTGAGATGAAGAAGATCGAAAAGGAGATATCCGACCCCTTGAGTACTGGAGTGACGCCAGCATTGCTGCGGAAGCTGGTTAAGCTGTACAAGGACGAGCGGTTGGAATGCGAGGTTGGCGGGGCCTACACGCTCGTTGCGTTGAACTATAACATGCTGGGAGACGCGACAGCGGCCGTCAAATTCGCAAAGTTGGCCGAGGAGGCGGTCGTCATTGAGGGGGGCGCCGATGTCGGGGACGCTCAGGCTATGCGCGAGCTGGCAAGGGCTCCAAAGCAGCACTTCACGTGGAGAAGGAGATTGCCGCCGTCTTGAAAATTGATTGAATGTAACTTTCTCGCGGTGGTGTCGATTGGGTGGCCAGGCGTTCTGGGCAGCGTTTTGCGGGTGGCGTTGGGTGATGAGCCGGGTTGGATTTGAGATTGAACAGTCTGTGCGATAGCGAATAGTTTCGAATTGATGGAGTGCCCATCATACATCAATGTTTCAAAGGGTATCGGCTTGTTCTCGATTGCTGCGAGCTGCTGACCGTGACGAACAGGCGACGCACGACGCGTCAAAAAGGCGTGAGCGGCCCGGACCCTGGAGCACTTCTCCGTCCTGGGCCGTTTTGTGCCCCACTTATCTTCATTCGATGATGGATGTAGAACAAGGCGCGGATCTTGAAAAAGAAAGCAGTGACGTCGGAGATCTCGGCGTGGAACTTCATTCGTCCTTCGACTTCCTAGGGCCGCCAAATCTATAGCTGAATGTCTCCTCTGAAAGGTCGCCAGAAGAAGGCCGCAAAGCTGTTTTCCGCCGCCCTTTCCGCTCTAGTACTACAGCTCTCGCTCCTCGGCATCGCAACCGTCAGGGTTTACCACGAACCCACCAAGGACCACATTGGATACGACCCACAACCATGTGGGCGCGATCACGTGCACACTTCCTTACCTGTCTGCTGACACAAACACAGGGGATCGTTTGAGGGGATCAAGTTCAAGTTTGGTAGGATCTACCCGATCGTGGGCTTCCGTTTTTACGATGAGCTGCCTTTGCGGTTTCGCGCTGTCTTTGGTGACTCGGCAGGGCACCCTTTTGTCTACGAGGGACCGTACAGCCAGGGAATAACGGCTAAGATCCGAAAGGAATATATAGGGTCGATTTAGTGACAGCTTTAACTTTCTTCTCTTGACTTCTTTGTTACATGCCTAGTAGTTAGAGAATACTTTCTACCTACTCGCTACTATAGTAAACATTGCCCTAGTACACCCTGTAAGAGGGGAAACAAGTTACACATCTCCTTATATTAATACGATATAGTCTTTTTACACCCCGCCCTTATCCTTCGAGTCGCGGATAATAGCCTGGTACTCTGAGACGAATCTGGGCTTACAAAATTTCCTTTTTCGTTTGTAATCCTGAGCTGGGGTAAGCTGGGGTGAGCTGTGGCTGATTTGTCCTGAGCTTTCCCTGATTCTTCCCTAAGCTAGAGTGATCCCATATGTGGCCGCTGCATAGCCTCAGAGACCCGTTTTTAGTCCCCTCTGCTAAAGTGTCCTATGGAAAGTAGACACGTAATGTCTAAGGATAGCTCCCAGGCAACAATTCGAATTACGATGTACGTACGTACTGTGTGTGCGTGTGACAGGTGTGATGTATACTAGAAAGCTCTATCGCTAAAGCAGAGTAATCCGCGCCTTGTAAAAGAATTTGAAATAAACTACAAGGATTTAATCACACTAATGCTTGCTAGAATATATCACTCTTACAAGCCTTACAGGCCTGTTAGGCTCTGGAATATAGTGGCTTGTTCGCTATAGTTTAACACTAGGAATACAGAACAGCTCTGTAATACAGGGCTGTAAACAACTGTTATAGTGAGCTAGTCAAGCTTTATAAGGCTTATTACAGTTATAGATGCAGTTATATTATTTCTACTACCTATATACCCTCCGGGCTGTAGTTAGAGCCCCGCACGCTAGCTGGAACTCGTATAGTAGATAGTGAATTCTGTAAAACTATTAAATATAGAAAAGTTTACAAATTAACTCGCAGCTATATAAATAAACCACCTCGTCGCGTCGCATAACAAAAATATCCACGAAATAACTCCCTATAATACAATAGTTTACACGACTATAAGTGGTATAACTATAAGGCACTTTAACCCTAACTCTGAAAATAATAAATGCTAGTTAGGTTAGGAGAGTGATTTTAGATAACAGAGTTTTTATAGGCTTATAAGCGCTATAATACAGGGGATGACCCCCTGTAATTCCGTTGCAGGGTACGCAAGCTACAAGTGCAGGGTATGTAGGAGCGCTGTAATCCGCAATGCTCTAGCCTATAGCCTAAAATTAGAGGCTTGTAACAAACTAATCTAATAGAGCACATAGCCTATAAAGGCTATAGCTTACAAGCTTAGTAGGCTTGTAGGGCCTTGTAAGCGTCTAGCTTGTAGTAGAGTTGCTTGAATTACATTAGAAGATACGCATTAGAATAATAGTCTCTGTACTGCCTGACAACCCTTTAAACTAAAAGCTTAAAGGGCCTATAAGGCTTTATAACTACATATAGTTTAACAAGTACCTTTAACTATAACAGTGTTCCGTCTACGTTTTTAAACATCTTAATTAAGGTAGCTTATATAACGTACACTAGACTAAGAAGCTCCTGTAGTGGTAAGTTCCGTTAGTATAACTTTAGCAAAGATGTCTCTCTCTACACTAACGGCACAGGACCCATGGCTTTAGATTGTCTTGTAATAGGTAACGGATACTGCTTAGCAGCTGCATTCTATATGTTAAGTCTCTAGCTGCAGTACTTCTACGCTAAAGATCCATCTTTTAACTTAACAAACTTGACTAGGGAGCGCTTTAACAACCTATTTATTACAGCTGTTAATGAGTACAAGTCCGTTATCGGTGCTGCTGATCTGGAGCTGTCGCACTTCAGAAGAGCCGGCAGGAAGATGCTCGCCTGGCATAGTATAGCGGACTAGTTAATGCCGGTTAATGGTAGCACCGACTATTACGACCGGGTTCTTAGTAGGGACCTAAAAGCACAGGATTTCTATCGCCTGTTTTTGGCGCCAGGCGCGGATTATGAAGGCGCCGGCATCGCTGTGTCAGACGAAGACAGTCTCGATTATATCGTGGACTGGGTGGAGCATAGGAGAGCAAACGAGACTCTCAGAGCAGCGGGGACCACGAGGATGGGAGACCTGGCTCAGCGGGATATCTGCATGTATCCGAGAGTCCAGCACTACGCGGGCGGAGACCCATCTCTGCCATCGTCATTTATAGGTATATAGCCTGTCAGAGCTTACCACCTCGTACTCCACGCAACCTTATAATCCGAGCCTCGCTTATACCCCCCCTTGTGCTGCGTCCTTTGCGCACATTATGAAAACGCGGGGCTGCAGCCACATTCGCTCTCAAACTTTCTCATGCTTACTCCCCAACAACTTCATTTCTTTAGAGCCCGTTGTGATGATCACCATCATGATTTCCATCGGCAATGATAAATACTTTAGAAAAACCCCTTTTTTTATCCCTTTCGAGATGATACCCATGAATACAATTTCTCAACATCTAATCCATACATCCCCCCCATCCCAACCCAAACCCCCCCTTTCATATCCATCAAAACCCCCATCTCCCCCCTCCTCCCTCCCGCAAGAAACCCTCACCGGCGTCTCCGTCATCAACACCCCCATCGCCGCGTGGCAGGTGCATCCTCTTTGGATGCTCAGCTCGGCGCTAGCAAGCCAGTAATTCGCTGCAGAAGGGGGCGGGTCTGGACCCAGCTGCTACTGCAGCGCCAACAAAGCCGCAAACTTCGACTTGAACTGTTTTTTGTTAAATGTGCGCAATCCCTCAGAATCTTCCGGCTTGCGCCTTGGGGTCTGCTCTCGAGAAAGCATTGCAATCGCAAACAGCGAAACTATGTGATGGAGACCACGGCCAGCACAGCCACACAAGCAATTAGCGAACGGGGCTTCCGCCATGGTGAAGGATTCGCTAAGGAATATCACGGCAACGATCTGTTGGCACCGAAGGGGCACTGCTACTTCACAAAGTTACCTTTCGGACTAACCGAAGGCTCCAGCAAAATCCACGTTGGGGGCTCATTGGTGAAAAGCTCCCTCGCCACATATTTCCATCTCATCTCATGTCTACAAAGGGGTTAGGAAATACAATGATACTATAGGGTATAAGTCATTAGACGCCCGATAATTTAATAACAACAGGTAAGTTGTGAACTGTGCCTGTGCCTGGGCGTCCATCGTCAGCCACAAGTGGGCTTTGATTAGCCGGATCTGCCTTGGAGCGTGCGTAATTAAATCCACTATAATTACTAAGCCCAGCCAAGCAATATTTCTCCACTCGGGTCAGCTTACAGTCGTAATAGGGAGATGATCTTTAATTTCTGATCTGCGCGGCTCTATGCGATTTCGCCCAGAAGGATTATGTTATAGATTGGTTCAACAACTTTCCACGCCATTTGGTCATTTGCCTCGCCGGGCAGCTATCTTACAGTAACACAACAACTCCTCTAGGATGTAGGATTCGGTACATTCAAATATGTTGTCATCATGTCCCCCTAAACGTCTAGAAATACTTAAATGCTCAACTTCCACCAAGTCGATCTCGATATATTTCTTCATCACACAGCAACATTCCAACTTTACACTCACAACCTCATTACCCTAACTAACCCAACCCACAAACCATCACCATGAAGTCCTTCGCTACCATCCTCCTGGCTGCTCTACCCCGTAAGTCTCCTACCTTTCCTCACTCTACTCACTCAAAACTCAAAACTAATACCAATCGCAGTGGTCGGCATGACCCTCGCCGCTCCTACCAATGAGCCTGCCGCTGCCGTTGCCGCTGAGATCCTCGAGGTCCGCCAGGGAAGCCACCCCAGGGAGTGCAAGACGCCTTACAGGGTCAAGAAGGGGGAGTACTGCTATCTGATTGCCACTAACCACGGCATGACGCTCGAGCAGTTTCTTAACAGGAATCCTGGACTCATCTGTGACAATCTGTGGGTTGATGATATTGTCTGCCTCTAGATTGGTGGGGGGGATTGGGGGGAGGAATGGGTGGGGGATATAGATAGCAATGAAATGAATTTTAGACTTCGAATGTCGAATTATCAATGCCCCTTAAAATATGTGGTTGGGTCTTGCTACTCTATTGCCTGAAGCCTGTCTATGTAAAGTGGTCGGCCAATAAGGGTAGACGACACCACAATGTGGTAATAACCTTGGCGGGCACCATATCCATCTACTCCTTCGAACTGAGATTTGCCGTGATTTGTTTAAGAAGTCCTCGAGGAAAGCGAATATCTTGCCCATGCCCACACAGCTACCATCCACAAAACATGGGCAGCTGACGAATCTTCCCGCGATGTAACCGAATACCCCCCACTAAGTCTTAGCTCGTTCTTGGGTAGGCAAATCACGGATGAGCAGAACGCCTTTAAACGGTTAAGTACTGTTGAAACCCCTTCAAGCTTCCCGACGCCTGGCTTAGGAAATTTTAGCTGAGACGTGAAAAAGACATGCTGGATCGGCAAAGTCACAACGCACAAGCTGCGGGCAATGATGGGTTCGCACAGCTGTCCATACGGGATCGCCCAGATTGGCGCCGCATCTGAGGTCTCCTGAGTAAATGGATAGGTTACCATGATCATGTCTTGGGAGCGCCAGCGTATAACTTGAGAAAGTTGGCAATGGCCGGTGTGGGTGGCCGAGGGTTGGGAAGGGCAACTCTTACGTAAACAACAAGCTAATTCTGCGCGTACTACTCGTAAAGACCTTGCGACTGAAGAAGTGGCTATTTTTAGGCCGGATGAGTAGCATCAGTACCACTCCAAGCGCATGAGATTTTGCGTGGTAGAACCAAACAGGACTATGACTTTGTGATCCTTGGATTTTATGATGGCACCCCTAATATTGGTCCTAGACTTATCTGCGCATCATGGTGGGTTTTGGGAGCTGATGGCTTCTCCTCTTATGCTACCATACAGCTTGTATAACAGTTTCTGCCAGAGGCAGGACACACTGGATTCGGTGAAATTGATGGGGTTGAAACTGCTTGATTGTCTTGCTTGTGTATCTGTATGATTTGGTTTCGTTGCCACATTGGCTCAGGATCACTGGCGTTCTGCCAGTGCCAGGCATCCAGTCAGCTCCGTATTTACCGTCTCGATATCCCTTTTAGTCACACATTCCATTTATCCGTTTCACTTGCACTGGAACTCTACAAACGCCCCAAATGTTCACAACGCAATGTGCGGTCACCCCTTCACCACTACAACTAGATGCTAACAACAGCCGCACGGGACTTGCATTTCGCCGGTCTTGTAGTCGCATTCGGGGTCTGATGCGTAAACTTATTGTGGAAATCTTATTGAAGTTAGGTACCTAGGAATCGCTCAACGGCCGTACTACTGCAACGCACAACAAAAAGTTGTCCCGAGAGTGCTACAAGGAGAGTCGAGCAGCTTAGACTCCGCTGGAATCGCTCCAGATACAGGACCTACCCTACATATATACGCCGGATCTAAGAAACGCGAAACTCACCAACCAATACATCAAACCCTCAGCTCAAGACTCACCAACTTCGCCATTCCCAGCCCAATCTCAACTTTCACATACGCAAACCAAACCAAAATTGTCCAAAACCTCCGCATCACCGTAGCAGCTCTGAACACCGAGATGAAAAACATCAAGCTCGCCGAGAAGCAGCACTGGAACACGTGGGATGACAACCAAAAAGCCCTCGCTGAATGGAGTGTTTACCTAACAGGGAGGCACCCCATCCGGCTGAAGAGGGGATGGGCGCGCTTCCGATATGTAAACTCATGGAGGAGGAAGAATGCTTATGATGTCCATCATACGACTGTTCTGGAAAAGTGCGCCCCGCTTGTTTGACAAGGAGATAGAGCTGGTTGAGGAAGCGAGGCTGCAGCTGCGGGTGCTGGATGAGGGGGAGGCAGCGGTGGTGAAGGCGAGGAGGGACAGAAGGTGGTTGGAGAGGGCGCGGGAGCCAGATTATATGAGGAAGGTTGAGGTTAATGGGAGATTGAATACGCGGGATCTTGACAAGGTGAAAGGTGGGTTGGCGGCGAGCCGACGTGGGAAGGAGGTGGTCGACTGTTCATGAAGAACGAGTTTATTTACATTCAAGTTATCCTCATTGCTCAGGCCAATACTCGCCCTCTTGCACAAACATGACACGCCTGCAAGTGGGTATTTATACCTTTGGCGCCAAATTTCCCTCTCAGCTCGCCGGCTTCTTCTTAGACCCCTTCAGTGGTTTTGGCTGAGATTGGGAAGTGCTGAATTGAGCCAATTCCTTCGTAACATTTTTCCTTCTCTGATCAAGATGTCCCTCCACGAAGCGCACATGGTTGACAGGAGGGGTCAGGTCTTGAAGCCACATGGCCAATCCGTTCGAGGTGACCATGACTGGGAGGGAATTACTGAGAAGGTATTAGTGCTGTGTGCGAGTAATGGAAAGCACCTCGCCTGGGTATTTTCCGATTGGTGGACATGCCTGTTGTCATGCATCTTGGCCAAATATGTGGAGAGAAAGTTGCGGATTTCGGTGGTAAGAAGTTGAAGTTGTCCTTGGGTGTCGTGCCTAGCAGTTGAATTAGAGGCTGAGGCATGGCAGTTAAATACGTCTTTTGCATTTGATCCCAGGTGCGATGAAAAGCAATCAAGCGATGGGCACGTTTGCGCCGAGTCCGTGTCTGTCTCCCGATATTGAGGCGGCCAATCAACCTGCAGACAGATGAGTGGCTATCAGCACTAATGTGCCCTTCGGAGTTGTGAGAGTCTGGCAGTCTGCTGTACCCTGCCAGCTGTCCGCCTGCTGGCGTGTGCGTGACAGCCGGGCCGGTGGCTCTCGCGGTTTGCTTGGGAATCGTACCCCGCTACGGATTAGAACCACGTTTGTGCCGCCGTGGAGCACCAAAACAGCGGCCCCACGGATGTACGCTACCCGCATTCCAGTCAATTTTAACTTCTTCCTTCAACACACGGATATTGGGGTCAATTCTCGCCACCCATCAAGCGCCGCTCATTTCAGCAACTGAATTGGTCACGCCTGCCCGTCAGCCATGGATTTACCAGTGGAATTGCCCACGCCCCCCCCAACCCAAGCCTCTCCCGATGTCAATCAACCATCCCCTAGTCAACAAAATGCCACAGAAAATTTCATCCCCACCATGCAACCAGCGCCCTTGATCCGAGCACGAAAAAGGCAGCCCTCCACCAGGATCCGATACCAGCGACGAGCGGTGCAAATTTTTGATAGCTCGACGAAACAGCCAAACTCCTTTGCCTGCCCATTCTACAAGCTAGATCCTGATACGTTCCGGGATTGCCGCCGTTTCGAGTTGTCAAGGGTGAAGGATGTCAAGCAACATCTGATGAGGAAGCACAAACCACCGCAATGCAACCGATGCTACCGCACCTTCGATGGGCCCGAGCGTTTAGAACATCATATTCGCTCCTCTGAGCCATGTGAACTTTCCGACCGCTCTAAGCTGCACATCTCGGACCAGCAGTGGGCCAGACTCAACCAGCAGTATCTTAGCCGGGGTAAGCCAGTCGAGCACCAATGGCTCGATCTGTGGACCATTCTTTTCCCAGAAGAACAGCGCCCTCAATCTGTCTACCTCGGCAACGACCTGGAGGAAACCAATTCCCAACTGCGCAGATTTTGGAACAACAATCGTGCCAGCATTATCAGCGCGGCCATCAGCCATCACAATGAAACTCCGAGTCTCGCGATGCATCACGATGCAACCCTCCCAATCGTCTTCGACCGGTTCGTCGACTGCTTTTTGAACGAGTTAGCATCACACCAAGTGCCTACAACGCACGCCGACAACCTACATCGCAACGTTGACCAGAAACCACTCACAGTCGTCCCAGCCGCTACACTATCTCAGGGGCTCACATACGAATCTGCCCCCGAGCCATTTTCTTTCCATTTGGACCCTTTCCCCACCAACGGTTCTGGGTTAGATGACACCCTTGTATTCGATCTTCAGGCCGCGGAGCCTGGTCCGGCGACGGGGATGGGTGCCGAATTGGAACAGTGGTCGCTTAGACTGGAAATGGAGGCTGTTGACGAAGTAAGGAAGGGGGCCGGGGGTAATGGGATATGCTAGACTAAAGCTGTTCGAGAGAGAGGTTCGGGGTTACACGGGGTATGGGTACTAGGCGGGACTTGGAGGACCTTTGTATTGCGTTTTTCTTCTATATTCATATAGGTTGGTAGGGACTTAGGGAAACATCTTGATTTAACAGTGGAGTGTGACAAATGTCACATATGCCTGAGCTCACTGAAATGAGTCATTGCGTCTGAAGAATAGAAATCTACTTACTGACAAATTGCATACCGTATTACCCCTAAAACTTGGCTTTTAGGTAATACGATATGTTGGTGACATTGATGGTAGACAATTTCGCTCTGACGAGATATGCAGTTCAGGCTAAAGGCTACCTGTCATAAGGACCGGTGTAAGCTAGAGAAATAAAAAGGAATGTCATTTACACTGCAGTCTCTGTCTATTTGCACCGCGCAATGTACGTTATAAGAATGTACCGCGGAAATCCTTGAACACCATCTACAAGAATAAAAAAGCCTAGATCTTTACGTGTAAGGTTTCACTTACATTACTTAAGGCTTTATTCGCGTTACGAAGGGCCTTGATTGCAATTCATAGACTATTAGAGAGTGAAGGAACGTCTGTTTTACCACCTCCCAAAACTTTATGTTTTTCCAAGGCCAATGATCCGGCTTCTGGGCCACTGACCCCGATTTTAGGCCACTGAACCAACCTCTCGGCTAATGATCCCCTTTTTAGAATATACCAGTACATGTTATAGAATAGTACAGGACATCCTAGCTCATAATTAGAATAGCATATGATATATCAGCGTATAACAATGGGATTTCTTAAGTATACCAGTATATGTCTTATAGTAGTACACAACATCCTAACTTAGCTTATAGGATAGTACACGATACTCCAGCTTAGATTTTATGATCGTATTTAGTTAGCGAGGGTGAAATCACGGTTTTGTGCTTACACGCTGCTAGAAAATATAGACTATGAAGTCTCAGAGAGGCTCACCGGGCAGCTTATCTTGTTATAAAGCGGCGTCTAGTTATGTATGTTATACCATCCTGAAATCGAGGGCTACTCATTACTACAGTTGTGGAAGCTTTCGTTACCCATCTTGAATATCCCCTCTAATGTGCTTACCCTCTCTCTCGCAATCTTTTCAGATAAACATTGCTCCTAGGCTTCTTGCTTTGGCCTCCGATGGTTCAGAAGAAGCTAGGTTTCGGAAGTCGGGATCCGAAGGTCTAAAAGAGGGGTAGCTAACTGCCACTATCACAATCTTACGTAAGCAACGATAATTCAATCAGTTCGAGCTGCAAGATATAATCAAATGAAAAATTGAAGTAATCAAAGCTATTTTTTGTAAAAATTAATTATATTGTTTTTCAACATTAAAATAAGTAGGTAAACTAAAACTTAATAAAGGTGTTAATTTCTAGCCCCCACTGCCCTGTAGGCAAATGCTGGAAGCAGTTGCTCTCTATTACTGCGTATACTGTAGTTATGGCTCGCACTGCGGAGCCGAACCTTCTAAAAGGCTCTAAGGCCCACAGGACTTCTGTTAAGCCTCCCACAGCCTATAATAAGCCCTGAATTCTCCTGTATGTAGTCTTCTTCAAGTAAGCAACTTCATTCTTTTCCAGTCATTGTATAAGGCACTGCCTTCTGGACCCTCTTGTTCCCAGCGTTAATATTCGCTGTGACACTCTTATTTACAGTGGCACTGCCTTGTAATTCAGGCCTTTGTTTGCTTCCTACATGTGAGGGGCCGAGTAAGGTGGATACCGTTACTTGGTGACTGAATCGATTATGGTTTCTATGAAGAAGAAGATCAAGAGTAGATATAAGAGCTGCGCGGAGCGCAGCTATATAGGCAGAGACCCGCCTCCATAGGAGCGGTGGTCTAAGCTCTCAGCCCAGACCCACTTTAGGGCCTTAGCCCCGTGACATTACCCCCCTACTAAAGCCCCACTAAGCCCGTGCTCTTACGTGCGTGTGTGTAGGCACGCGTAATCTATTAATAGATAGTAATTTCTTCGCGTAACTGCCTTTGTTATTTTTCTTCTTCTTTTCTTCTTCTTTAACTGTTACCTAACGTAAGTAATCCTCCCCATTCTTAAGGATTCCATATAACGTTCTTTACCAATTAAACCGCTTACTGATAAGCGGAGTTACTAGTTAATTATTAAAAAGTATAGACTCTGCTACTGTGACTCTGGTTACTCCTGTTTACCGTACTACCACTTTACCTACTAGCTCTATACGCTCCTTAAAGCGTACTTAAGGACTCGCCCCCTTACCCCTCCTTCTTATTATTATAAGTGTAAACTTATCAGCTTTAACTATTACTCTTATAAGTAAGTGTTTTAATAAACTAATAGTTATTATGTCAATTATCGTAATGTAAGAAGACGTTTTTACTAATACGTCGTTTACCTTATTACTACTTCCCCTTATCTCTCTTAAGGAGGAAACTGTCCTTTTTAAGGTAGAGCTTTCCCCTCTCCTATCCTCCTTACTACGTATTAACTTTTCGGAGTTAAATAATAAGTTTATAACTGTAGAAACCTTTTATCGTTTTTACGCGTTAGGTACTTTTACTTAAGTGTATTTAGACTTTATTATTAAGTATCTTATAAGTATTATCTTTACTTTCTAAAGGATAAAGTTTAACTAATTACTATTATATAACCCTTTAATATAAACCCAGTGCCTTATGCCTATTATATAGGATTAAACTTCTCCTGTAAAGTCTATTTTAGACTTAAAAACAGTGTATACCTCTATTACGTTATAGATTAACGTTTTTATAAGGGTATTACTTTAAAAGTGTTACTATGCTATTATACTACTTAAATTATAATTAATTACTTTAAGGAAAGTACCCTTTAAATAAACTTTATTACTGTTATAATAATAATAAATAGGTTTTGCTAATTTACTAAATATTAAGTATACTTTATCCTGTAAGTCCCTTTTTGTAAGAGTAGTTTCTTACATGTAGTTAACTTTTATATATGTTATAAGCTCCTTAAACTTAGTTCTCTTTAGAAAACTGTTAATAATTATACTGTTATTATTACTATTCCCTGCTCCCTTAACCTTACTTACTCTTACAGTCCCCACTCCTACTTTTATTAATATAGAGGCTTTCGTTACTGTTTTAATAAAGCTTTTAAGCCTTAAAGAGGTTTATAACGTTTTAATGTAAGGAGGAATTTAGCAGTGTTTTTTACTTTCTTATTTTATTAATAGTTTACTAACTGTTTACCTTATTAAGGGGGCTTTCCGCTCCCTTGTAAGTGTATTATTATAAGCACCCTTTAGGGCTGAAATTAATTTAACTGTAGGTTTACCGCTTTTTAGCTGTTTTCGTGCCTTTTTCTCCTAACCTGTAAATTATTCCCTTAACCTGTCCTCTGTTACTATAAGGCTGTAAAGTTCCTTATACTCCTGTAAGGTAACAGTGCTTTTAATATTAGCTATAAACTTCTATATAAGTATAATGTAGTTAGTTTATTTAATAAAGGTTTTATGCTGTAAGCCTTATTTTATCTTATAAGTTCTTACGTAATAGATTTCGTTAACGTTTTATATACCTAATGTAACTGCTAATAGTTAAAGGTCTATTTATATCTAGCTAAGGAGGGGGTCTCTTTTAGCTTTATAAAGGAGGTTTATATAGAAATAAAGGTAAATCTCTTATAATATATCTTAAAGTTCTATTACGTAAGAGCCCTCTACCGCTAAAATAGTAAACTTTACATAAAGTTAGTTAAGCTTTTTCTTCAGTTTTATAAAGGTGTAGTTACGTAAGTTAAGTTATACCTTATCCCTTACTGTAAACTGTTAAGCAGGTATACGTTTTTAATTAACATACCGCTTCTAATTAAGTGTAATAGTAGTTATAACAGCCTTACACAGCTTTATAATGTCTTTTATATATTTAATGTGGTTTTTAACTAACGTTTTAAGGGTATTAAGGTAGTACTTTTCTGTATATACGTTACTAACGATTAGTATTAAGGAAACTAGCTTATAACTGTATGTTACTAAAAAGGGGGATATACTAATAAAGCTATTTATCTTACAGTTAATAGCTAATTAAGTAATAACGCTATATATATCTTAATTATCTTAATTTAAAGTAATATAAGCTCTTAAGTAAGCTTAAATCTTTTAATTTATCTGTTCTAAGCTTTTATCTGTTTAAGGATAATAAGCTGTACTTAACTGTTATTCGATATTTAGTAACTTACATACGTATGTTTAAAACCTATTAGTTTAGTTTAACCTTTAGTTATTAACGATACGTTTAAGCTAATTATAGTAATATATTTAGTAGAAAAGGAAACAGGTTATATATTCCTTTATATTTATAAAGATAATAGGTTTTAAGACAACGTACTTATTAAGGCAGTCCTTAATAACCTACAAGTTCTAGTAGCTATTAACTAAGGGGAGGTTAGTAATAAAGTCTATTTAGATATCTATAAAAAAACGTTTTAGTATTAAAAGTAGCTTTAAAAAGCCTTTTTTATATTCTCTCTAGATTTTATTAGAGCTGTATATATTATAATTACAGAGGAAGCAGTATATATAGTAATAAAGCAAAGGCTAGTAAAACTGCTTATTAACCGCTATTAAGGTACCTTCTCTCTTAAGGTAACTTACTACACTAAAGTTATAAACTGCCTGTATAAGCCGAGTTTTAAGTATATTCCACTTTAGTAATTATAAAGGGAGTTCTTATTCCGCTTATTTAAAGGTTACTAACGGTTTAGAGACCTAGATCTAGTCCTTATAGGTTAAACGCCTTATTTTATCAATCTTATAATTTAAGATTTAGACCTTAAGGACTGCTCTGCTATTTAAAGTGCAGTCCCCTTTCTTTATTACGTAATATACGTTTTTATAAAGGGTGTTTATTTCCACCACTTTATTCTAAAGTAACTATAATTCTTCGTCTTTAAATACCTTAATATAGGGAATTAGTTCTTCCACCATCTTAATTATAAAGATCTGTATATAATTTTAAAAGGGTGTTTTTAAGAATAAGCTATATATCTTATACCTCCCAGTCTTTTATAGTTACTCTATCCTAATCCCTATAAGAGAGAGTGTTTAGTATTACTACTTCCTTACTAAGGCAGTATTTTAATTTAAAATTAAAGTAAAAGAGGTATTTAACTTAATAAGCTTACTATTCTAAAAGGTTCTTTCGTATAGTAAAATATTCTAAGTTACAGTAATCTATAAGTAAAATAAAGCCTTTATAACTGTAAAGTTCTACTAATTACTACTTTAGATAATAGATAATTACTAATATCTCCTTATTATAGATAAGGTGGTTCCTCTTAACTACTGTTAGCTTTTAAGAGTAGAACGCTACTATAATACGTTTACCTTTTTCCCCCTATATAAAGGTACTACTTAAGGTGTAATTATTACAGTCTATCTCTAAGAATATAAGCTTATTAAAGTCTTATTACGTAAGGATAGGAGCTTATATAAAAAAGGTTTTTATTAGTTAAAACGTGTGCTTTTATCTCTCTCCTCATACGTAAGAGACCCCCTTCCCTATAAGTTCCATTAGGGGAGTAACTATTTACGAGAAATTAAGGATAAATATCTAATAATAGTTAGTAAAGTTAAGAAAACTATATAAACCTTTTACTGTTATAGGAACGGATTAGTCTAAGATAGTGCTAATCTTTACAAAGTCTATTTAGATACTAATACTGATATTAATAATAAATCTTAAGTATTTAACTGTTTTAATACCAAATTTACACTTCTTAAAGTTAAAGTGTAAGCCTGCTTTCTTTAAACAGGTTAAAACTTTCTACACTTATACATTATACTTTTCCCTTATTCTGTTTATATAAATAAGGATATTATTAATATAAGTAGTTATAAAGTTATTAAAGTAATTACTAAGTATAAAGTTAATGTACTGCTAGAATATAACTAAGCCTTTACTTAAACTGAAAAGGGTTATTAACTACTTAAACAGGTTATACCTAATGCGGAATACCGTTTTCTATTCTTCGCTTAAAGCGATTTAAATCTTATAAAACGTTTAAGCTACGTCGACTTTTATTACCCATTTAATACTGGTAAGGTTATAAAAAGTCTCCTTAATTAGTAAAAGGAAGTATTAGTCTATAGCTATAATAATGTTAAGCGTTTTGTAATTATAATAGAATCTTAATCCTCCTCCTAACTTCCGCACAAATAAGACTAGGGCTCTAGCTAAGGAGTTACTAACTTTAATAAATCCCTTATCTAGTAAGTCTTTAAGCGTTTTCTTTAAGATTAGGAGTTCTTCTAGTAATATGTTATAAAGTAAGCTAAATAATAATAAGAGTTTGTTCCCATTAGTGTCTTTCTTAATATAGATTTTATAGTTAACGTTAAGCTTATAAAAGTTAAATATATTAACTCCTTACTTTAAGAAAAGTAGGAGTAAGTTATAGAATTCCTTAAAGATCTTAACCTTTAGTTTAGCTTTAGTTAAGGAGTGTTTCTTTATAAGCATTTATTTTATATCCTTTATAAAGAGGGTAAATATTAAGGTTCTAAGTGCCTTACCTCTTTAAGAGCGGAGTAACTTCTTTATGTAGCCTTTCTAAGTCGTTACTACTACTTCTACTATAGAGTGTAGCTCTTTTAGCTACAGTATGTAAGTAATGTTAACCTAATACTACATATATTAGTACGTGGAGTTAATCTAAAGCCTCTTTTTAGCTAAGTTAGATTTTACTCTATATTGCTTTATCTATGGTTTTCTTAGGATTATTAAGTTACTAAGTTTAAGAATAATGTATATATAAGTTAATTATATTTAGCTAGCTATTTTAATAAAGAAGTATACGATCTCTTACATTACCATTATAGCTATACCTTTAGCTACTCCTTTCATTAAGCGTAGCGTTATAGGGATAATAGTAAGGTTTAATTCGTTTATTACCTCTTTACTGATTACAGAGTAGTAAAGGTAGCCTTTATTAATAAAGGTTTAGTAAAGATTACTAAGTCTAATTACGACTGGAATAAGTGTAGGTAAGTTTATTATATAACTGTTTTTTATAAAATTCTTTACTTACCTAATTGCTAGTTCTTCTAGCTCTGGACCCTATTTTTAGTCTAAAGCTACGCTTTTCCTAAAGTAAAGATAACGTCCTTCTCTAATTCCTCGTCTCTAACTCCCTCCTTTAACAGTAAGGTAAAGGAGACTTTATTAACAGCTAGTTCCTTTAAGTGTGTTGCTAGTTTATAAGGGTAAGTTATAAGCTTATAGTTAAACCCTCTATAGTGAATATAACGGCTGTTAGTCTTACGCTCCTTTTACTCTATTATAGTTACTTATTTCGCTTAGGGAGCTGTGATTTTGGGCTCTGTAAAGGTTATTATTACAGAGCTGTGTTATTTACGGTTATTAAAGCAGTTTTTACTATTTTAAAACTTAGTGGAGGATATAATAACGTCCTTATTAATATTTACGTAAGGTTAAGTAAGTGGTACTTTTATTTATATAGTAAAGTATTAATAAGTCGTTTAATAGTAATCGACTTTAATAATCTTCAGGCCTTCCTTCTACTTATAAACTAGTAATTTAAAGGCTTTAATACGTTCTTACTATACTATTATAAGGGAGTATTCTTAAATTAATAGCTTTAATTCTGTAAGTAGGGTTACTGTAATTAACTCCCTTAAAAGTCCTTTTAAAAGGTAATTAGTAAACTACACTACTTTAATTTCGTCGTTTTAGTCGTTACTGTTAGCTTTTATTAGGAGGGCGGTTTAAAGCTATATAAAGTTATAGAAAGTCTAGCTCTCTCCCTAATATATAACGATAAGTTTATTATATACCTTCTTTAAGGTAACAGTAATATTACTGAACGTAGTTTTAATATAGTTAATAAGATCCTTATAAAATAGAGCTTTAAACCTTTAATAATCCTTTATTAAATAACACTGTAAGTTTAAAAGGTTATTAATAATTATATATATAATTATAACGTTTTTACTAAATAGGTCTACCTTTATAAGGCTATTAATTTCCACTTTCTGTCAGAGTTAGTGAAGGTAAGACGTAAAAGTGGCATTATCCTTATTATCCTACTTTAATTAACTTAATAGTTTTCAGTAGTGTTTACTAAAAGCTAATACCTTAAAAGCAGGTTATAAGGCCTTTATTAAAGGTCCTTACGTTTAGGGGGGCTAATTAAAGCCAGAGGCTCTTACGTTAGTTAAGCCTGTAAGAGGAGTTAACGTAGTTATTTAAATAGTTAATACCGCTCCCTAAAGAGTGGGTTTAGTACCTTAGTAAGTGGAGCTTACTCCCTAAAAACTGGAAATTAGCGTGTTTGGGGCTTTAATAACTGAGGAGGTTCTAAAAGTTAGTGTAAGGAGCTTAAGTTCTCGTCTTTTAGTAGCTATTTCTACTTAAAGGGCTGTTAACTTAGCTATGGTAAGCTTTTACTCCGCTGCCTCTTTAGTGCAGGATTTAACTTATGCCGTTTCCTTAAGAGCTATAAGCTGTTAGTTAAAGTCTTCCTTTATGGATTAAATGTAAGCTTCTGGCGAAATTCTTTCTGTCCTTATAAAGGGGTAGTTATCTATCATTTCGTCGTAAGCGCTCCTAACAAAGGGGTCCCTTTACTGCGTGTTGTAATCCATCTAATCTAACGGTTTAATAGAAACCAGATATAAGGGGCCGAGTAAGGTGGATACCGTTACTTAGTAACTGAATCGATTATAGTTTCTATAAAGAAGAAGATGAAGAGTAGATACAGGAGCTGCGCGGAGCGCAGCTATATAGGCGGAGACCCACCTCCATGGGAGCGGTGGTCTGGGCTCTCAGCCCAGACCCACTTTGGGGCCTTAGCCCCGTGACACTACAGCGCCTATAGCACTGTAGCCGGCTTAGACCAGTACAGCACTTCTTCCTCTAAGCTATAGCCCTGTACTACATGCCTGTGGGTTCCTGAAGTTTAATAATACCCTTAAGCTAAAAGATTATAAATACACTAATTTACCAGGATAGGAAACGGAAGGTACGTTAAGTGACCCACTTGGGCAGAAGATGACGCTAGGCTATAGTAGCAGTCATAACGTCAGATAACGCCCATTTCAAGCGGGAAGTAGCAATAGGAAAAGAGAGACGTACTGATAGTTTTTTCTCTACTGTACAGATTAGCACTGTGATAGTAACGACGGTCTCTTAAGGGCCGCAAACGGTGCATACTGTGACCATAGTGGTAAACCCGGGGGGCGATCCCACAGGGTAGCTTGGACGCGGCTCAGTGATAGTAAAGGGTACATCTGTCCAACCAGTCAAGCAGAGCCGCGGGATCGTGGTGACAAAGGTGTTAGGAGTAGGAGGTGAGCCGCAGATGTTCAAGCAGTCGGTGGCGGTAACGTATTCGATCACAACTTTAAACCCACTGCGCTAGTCCATAAAGGCGAGGTCATTCGCCAATAACACCAATGGAAGAGAGAGTAGAGTAAGTAAGCCCCTAAGGCCTCGGACGAGGTTCATTTTGGCGTTGAAGCTGGTTGACTTGGTCAGAATCTACAGCCGCAAGATGTCAACCGACACCTCGTTTGCGCGCGAGGACCAACTGACGTAATCAAGCCGGGACTAAAAAGGCATGAAATACGAAAGACCGCCAAGTGTTGAGGGAGAAAGAGAGCATCGTAGACAGGATTCGCTTTGGGATAAAAGTCATACTCATTTGAGCTCGCAACCTTTCTATATCCCCACTATCTCCTTAGGAGCGCACTATCTCCTTAGGAGCGTCAAATAGTTGGCTGCAGCAAAAGAACGATATTATTAAATGGGCGGCTATTCGGCACTCAAGCTATTGGGTCCCTGTACGCCACACAGCTAATTATAGCTGGCATGTGGAGATTGAGCCAGGCTTTCGGCTAGGCGTGCGCCGAAATATTGAGGGGCTGGACAAAATCACACCACTCCAGCCAGAGCCTCGCGATACTATGAGTGAAGAGAAAGGGGGGAATTTCTATGGGGTTGTTCAAGGCCAACCCAATGATAAAGCTGGGAGAGCAGGAGGAAGTTTTCGCATCTTAACCTATGTCGTTTTCTAACCGGGCGTTCGGGGCTGCTGCTCTTGAATAAAAAATCTCTGCTGGTTAGAGGTTTTGAAACCGTTCTCGATAGTGAAGACTAAGCTTCTGGCTGGAAGCCAGAAAACCACAGGACAGATCACACAAGCAATACAATCAAGCAGTTGCAACGCCCTTCAAACCCACCAAATCCAGTGTGCCAGGGCTTCTAACAAGCCTCAGCCACTGAAGTGACGAAGCCTGAATGCTACCGAAAGGTTTATAAAAAAGAAGGTTGTGACTAGAAGCCATAACCACAGGAAAAATTCAGGCGCAATTTAATGAAGCAATTACAACCCCATCCAATTCCAACGAATTCCAAAAGTTCAGTCTTATCTGACACCAGCAGCGGGCTGCTCAGCGATGAAACCTGAGGGCATCATGTCAGCGGCCCGCAGCCTGCCACAACCAAATCCCCCACCCAATATCACGTCATTGTTCTGCACCGGCTGAATTATGTGAATGTTCTTAAATGCACCTAAGTGTACCTGAGCATTCCCCATTGGGAGTGGGTGATTTTACTGTCATTAGTTGCCGCGATCAGATGCAGAGTGTGTTTGCTAGCCAAAGCTTCTCTGGGCTTTTATTGGATTGGCGTTTTGCTTGCGGGTCGATGCCGCCGTGGCGCCTGCAACATACTAACACTGGCAGTTTTCCAAGCTTTTCAAGCCCACCTCTTTCTCTCCTCAATTCCCACATCTTTGACCGACTCAACCATCTTCAAAACATGGGACGCACACTTTCTACAATGGCTTCATTTATTAGCCTCCTATTATTCTTACACCTTCCTTCGCCAGGTTCGGCTTACATGCATTTATCCGAAGAACCTAGTTATTGCCAGGTGATTGGCGGCTCAGATCTCTACGGCGTCGACGTCCGGCTTGGATTTTATCTTCAATAGGCGTCGCTAGTTCTCTGCCGGATTTTCAAACTCCATGAAACAGCATCCCCGATCATGACATCCCAACTTATTGTTGTGGTCGCAATCGTCGTCAATGCTGTGGCCGGCTATCGACTCCCCGGCGCGTTAGGAAGGTACGAAGCCAATGACATCAATTTGGGATTATGTGTCTTGGTTATGCCGCTTGTTGCTGTGACCGTGTTCACCCAACCCCCTCCCTAGTTGTTGCGTTTGCGGGCGCTCCGGACACCGACCCTCGAAAGCCAAGAACGTGGCCCTGGCGCCCATGACGGAAACCAGGAACAAGGCGAGGACGAAACCCAATTCCACTTCATACGATCCATTTACCTGGCTAGCTTCTCGCTCGCGGCATCTGGATTGTTTTCCGCTGCTCGACGCCCCGCTGTCGCTCGTGAAGGTGGTGGACCTGGGCCTACAGTGTGAGTTTTTAACCCTTTTCATCTTCCGTACGATGTAAAATGAACCGTAAGAGGCGTCGGCTAATGTTACTTTCAAAGCTGATAACTTGCAGGTTTTGCCATCTAATTACGGCCGTGTGTTGAGACAGAAATGTCAACTTAATATCGCCTCGGCACTTACGGCCGGAGTAAAATAAGCACCGTTATCATAGCAGAGGAGAGAGATGTTGCCAATGAATGGGGAATTAAGTCGGGGCTTTGCCGCTTAAAGACTTTTCAGCATGAAAGTGTTGTAGTAGTGTGTGACATTGCCAGAAAGAAAGGGATTTAGGGGCCCCTGGGCGTAGCAAGTTTAGAGAAACTGGAAAATGTATACAGCAATACTTTCGGGCTACGAATATAATATATGGGGTTTGTCAACGTTTTAAATTTACAGGATTTTTTCTCTCCTGTAGTTAGAGTAAAGGAAAGCGCAACTAGGTGTTGGTAGAGGTCCCAAAACCCGATCCTCGCAACTATAGCCAAAATAGCCCGGAACTGTAACTCCCTCGCTCAATCTAGCTCAGTCTAGCTCAGGCCAAGGCGGCACTGCTCAGTTCCAATGAAGGAAAGGGAAATTGGTATTGTCGACTTTAGGGTGGTGAAATCGTTGTTTCAGATGCAAGAATGTCTGCTGGAACAACAAATATGCATTTTTGGCATTGGAGATACGGTGTGAATAGACATTCTCGAATAGAAGTGGGCCTTCCACAGCTATTAGCCTCTCAACACCCTATACCCCGGATTCTGATCACCCACAACAAACACACCCACCCTCCTCCTACCAGAATCCCCAACCATCTCCCCAAACCCATACCTGCTCTTTTCTTCCACCCTCCCCTCACCCTTCCACGTCCTCCAAGCCCCCATTCCCGAAAACGCCCTCACAGCCTCAACCGAATCACAAAGATAATACATCCTCCCCGCCAAACTAGCCGGGGAAATAGGCATATCGGGATATCTAACCGCAAAGGATGCATACGCCAGCACCAACTCCATAAACACCAAACTTCCCACCGTCGTCCAGGCACAGATTATGTGCAGCTGCCATGTCTGGACAGGCGAGAATGGGATGTTGGAGAGGAGGATCGGGGTGAATCTAGCAAGGATATCGCAGAGCGCGATGATGGACGAGAAGACTTCTTTTCGAAGGAAAAGGGAGGGGAGGGCCGTGAAGACGATTGTTGGTGGAGTGGTTTTGACGGTTGAGTGGGGGGCGCCGTTGGGGGTGTCGTGCAGGTGGCGGTAGGGTTCGAGGGTTGTTACTCCTGTTTTGGGCTGTAAGTGCTGTTCCCATTTCTAGCCCTTGATTTTGGCCTTGCTCTTTGATTGTTTTGAAGGGGCTGGCTGGTGGGAGGGTGAATCGGGAAAAGGGGGGGTGGTAGAGGCACTTACGAGCGTAGTAACGATTCCAAAAGAAGGTCAGCGCCACACCGAAGGCTGTAAAGAGAACCCGGACACCGAACGCCTGGCCGTCCATGAATCTCTCGAATGCCGTATCTGGATCCTGGACTGCCGTGTAGTATGTGACGAGGATGATCAGCCCCGCTATGTAGAGGAAGCCGCACCATTCCACCATCTTTCTCTCCGATATCCGACCATATCGAGATGCGGAGTGTTGGATCAGAACTCTGATGCTCAGGGGCCATATGTTAAATGCCTTTTCCAACGCCCCCTTTAGACTCCAGCCAGAATCTCGACCTCTCTTCTCCTTGCCCAACTGCGGGGCGGATTCCTCCTCCTCCTCCTGGTCCCGAACAGTAACAACCCCATACTCTTCCTCCCCGTTTCCTCCCCTCCCAGGAAAATACCCCAACTTAAATCTCCACCTCTCACACCGCTCAACCACCTCCCTGACCTCCACCCTCCCCCCCGTCACCTTGATCCCCTTAAACAGCCTCCTTATCTCCTCACTCTGCATCAACGCCGCCGTAGCCGCCAAACTCCCCTGCGCCATCCCCACCCCCGAGAACCACCCATACCTCCACAGATAGACTCCCGCACACAGCACCATCCCCAATTCCGCCCCAACCAAAACCTGCAGTGCCCTCGCCGGCGCAAGGAACACCCCCAAGCTCATATAACACCCCGTGAAATCATCAACCTTGCACCGTCCACCCAGCCGAATACCCACCGCCTCGCTAGACAGAATAGTAACCACACCCGAAAGCACAATCAGGATATTCCCCAGCAGCGGCAAGGGATCTCTCTCTTTCCGAGTCTCCTTTCCACCAAACCCAAAAGCCATCGACACACTACCGATAACACCACCGACGGAAGAGCTGGACGACAGGAGGAGACTATCCGCGGCGGTTGCGCCGCGGGGGCTACTCGCCATGCGACGGAAGGGGAGGAGGGCGTTGAGGCTGGAGAGGAATAGCTCGGCGAGGATGGAGGATATGACGGCGCAGAGGACGGGGATGAAGAAAGTCGCCCAGTAGCTGGGGTTGGTGAGTAGGTGGAACCCGGAGGTATTCTGGTTAGCGGAGGGGG